>Ga0209751_10002581_pt1 | contig 17942 bp, 19 predicted proteins | sample RifCSP13_1_FD_184019 | JGI IMG/M metagenome (GOLD analysis project Ga0209751, IMG submission 184019) | Soil microbial communities from Rifle, Colorado - Rifle CSP2_sed 13_1 (SPAdes) (version 2) | ecosystem: Environmental > Terrestrial > Deep subsurface > Rock core/Sediment | place: Rifle... | reverse complement strand
CCCGCGCCCGATCGCAGTCGAGGGCTCGGGACGGCAGGCGAGTTCAGCCCACCTGGCGCTCCGCGGGCGCCCCGCAAGTGCACCGGGACTTCGCGGCGCCGGGATCACACCCTCCCCGGCTCTCTGGCGGATGGCCTACTACTCCTGCCTTGGCCAAGTATGGAGGAGGCAACTCACAGGTCGGACCGTCGGGTGATCGGTTACAAGGGGATCGGTCACTGATCACCGATCCCTTCCTCCAGATCCTCAACCCTGTGGCCTCCGCTTTGTGTCGTCAGGTGGACCCAGTGGGATTCGAACCCACGACCTTCTCAATGCCATTGAGACGCGCTCCCAACTGCGCTATGGGCCCAGTGGACCTGGCGGGATTCGAACCCGCGACCTCTTCAGTGCGATTGAAGCGCGCTCCCAACTGCGCTACAGGCCCGCGCTCAGGTCGAGGCATTGTACCCGAGCGCTCGGCCCAGTGTCAAGCGGAGCGAATTCCGTGCACCGCGCCGAACGTCACTGGTCTCAGGGATGCGGACGGAAGGCTTCCCAGCTTGTGCGCGGCAGCCTGTTTAGATAAGATCAGTCCAATTCTGCCACTGCCAGGGCGACCGCGCCACTGATCTGTCCTTGCCGCTGGAGCGAATCCGATGCCGAAAACGGAAACCAGGCTCTCCCACTTCGAAATCGTGATTGCCCTGTCGATTGCCGTGGTCTCAATCACCACGGCAGTTGTGGCCGGGCGCGCCAGCGCGGTGGGATCGGCCGCCGGGGACGCCGCTCGGCGCGGCCTGATCGACACCATCCGCCAACAAGCAGCCATGAGTGAAGACTGGCGGCTGGTGTATCAGGAGGCCGCCTTCGCCCAGGAGCACGCCGCCGCACAGGCAGCGCTGGAGGTGATGGCTGCAAGCGACGACCCATCGGAGCAGGCCCAAGCCGATGAGGTCGCCCAGAACCTTCTCCCTTCCCTGGCTCAGCTCTCCCCGTTCGTCACGGAACCGCGCTACCGGAGGGACGACGGCTCGCTCGATCTCGAGCTGCGCTTCCAGGACCTCGAGGCCGAAACCCCGAATCTTGCCGCACTCTCCCCGGAAGGCTCGTTTCGGGAGGCCGACCGCCGGCTCAGCGAGCAGCGTTGGCTGACGCTCGGCTCGGTTCTACTGGTGATCTCTCTCTTCTGGGTGACGTTGGCCGAAATCGCCAGAGGCCGTGCCAGGGTGGGCGCATTTGCAATCGGCTCGATTGTCTACGCCCTGTCGCTGGCCTCCCTTGTCGCAGTCGAGCTGATCTACACGCTCACCCCTCTGGGAGGCGTCGAATGACTGCCGCCACAAATGCACACGACCGCTCGAGGAATGTGATCGTCGTGCTCGCCGTTCTCGCAACGGCGCTTACCACTATCGTCGCCGGATTGCAGACCGACGCCAGCATTCGCGCCAATCAGGCCAACCGGGATTCGCAGCTCCACGCCATTCGCCTCATGGGCACCCTTCAGCGGACAGGGTTGAGCTCGGCCTACGAGCTCGCCGGCCTGGCACGAATCACCAGCGATCAAATCGAGGCCCTCGCCCTGGAGCTCGCCGGCCTCAGATTGCAGGAACAGGGCAATGATGCAGGCGCCGCTCGAGCCATGCTGCGTGCCCAAGCGGCGCAAGCCCGGGCACGCGCTCAACAGGATGCCTCCATCCTCTACCAGGACCCGCGCTACGGCCCCGCCACTCCGGACGGGGCCCCCGACCTGGAGACCTACATCGCCGACCTGACCTCGCAAACCGAAATCCTGCTCCAGGAGCAGAACACGGCCGCCGACGATTTTCAGAGGTGGAATCGGAAAGCCGATGCCTATGTGGGGGTGCTTACGCTGTTCGCGACGGCTCTCTTCCTTCTCGGCCTCGCCCAGGCCCTGGTGAGCCGCCTGCGTCTCTTCTTCGCCTTCGCCGGGACCTTTGCCGCGGGCGCGGCCGTCCTGTGGGCAGCCTTGATCCTAATCCTCCCTGGAACCGGTTGATGACCTCGCTCAGGACGCGTCCCTACCCGCCGCCCTCGGGCAAGCGCCCGATCAACGCCTGGGCGGAAAACGGCCCCGGCTCGGCGATCAGCCGGCGCGCCGCAGGCACCTGATCCCACACGTTCCACAAGAGCACGCCGCGCACGCGGCCTCCCTCGAGGTAGTACACGACGCCCTTGCGGAACTCCTCCTCCCAGTCGGCGACCGTCTCAAGTCGGGGGTCGAGCTCGCCCACCGCTTCATAGCCGAGCTCGAACAGATCCGAATAGAAGTAGGGCTCGTGGTCGTAGGCCTCCGCCTTCCCGGCCATGTTGCCCCCCGCCAGGCGGCCCATCGTCAACGCGTTGTCCTCATGCTCCACCCGACGCCGCTTGCCCAGAAGCTGGCTGCGAAACTCGGCGACATCCCCGGCGGCGTAGATGTCGGGGTGGTTGGTGCGCAAGTTCTCATCGACAAGGATCCCCTGCCCTACCGCCAGCCCCGCAGACCTTGCCAGCTCAATCCTGGGCGCGATCCCCAAGCCGGCGACGACCGCATCTACAAGGAACGATCGCTCGGCCGAGCCCTCCGTCTCACGGAACCGGACCTCGATCCGCTCACCCCTTCTCGCCGCTGCGACGATCACGTTCCCGTCCACAACCTCGACACCTTTTTCGCGGTAGAAGTCAACAAGGAAGCGGGCCAGATCCGCCGGGAAGAGGCGCGCCCCGATGCCGGGTTCCGGGAAGGCCATGACGACCTCCGACCCGGCACCTAGCAGCGCGGCTGCGAGCTCCGAGCCGATGAAGCCTCCGCCGATGACGGCCATCCGCTTGCCGGGTCCCGCCTGCGAGCGGAGGTGATGGTAGTCCTCCAGGGTCCGGAAGTAGGTAATCAGGCCGTCGGCGAAGGCGAGCCGGCGAGGATCCCCACCGGTTGCGAGGAGGAGCTTCCCGAACTGATAGGATGCTCCCTGATCGTCAGTGAGCTGATGTCGGCCAGGGTCCAGCGCGACAATTCGCCGGCCCAGCGTCATCTCGACCGCTCCTGCATGCGCCTTGCGGTAGACGGCCTCCAGGGGCTTCCCTTTCCAGAGGCCCTTCGTGAGGGGCGGGCGGTTGTAGGGCGGGTCCAGCTCCTCGCCGACCAGGCCGATCGAGGCTCCCGGCTCGACTTCGAGGATCCCCCGGATGGCCGCATCCCCCGTCATCCCTCCGCCGACAATGAGATAGGGATACTCACGCACGGTCTCCTCCTCTCTCCTCAACAGCACGCGTCTGCGCCTGGTGACTCCAGTCGAATTGTACCCAAGTCGCCCGACCCACGAGCCCCGCTCCCGGTAGGCCCGAAGGGCGCAGGCGAAGAGCTCAGGCCTGATCGACCAAGTATTCCAGGAGGGCGACGGCGTTGTTATTCGTCTGGTCGCGGGCCGCGTAGAGCAATGTCACCACCCGCCGCCTTCCCGCACGCCGAAGCTGCTCGACCGTCTCCTGGTTCCTTTGGAGCTCCCGGAAGTACGCGGCCTTGAAGGATTTCCACTCGGGCGGATTGTGATGAAATCGCTTCCGCAACGCGTCGCTCGGCGCGACATCGCGGAGCCAAAGATCCAGACGCGCCTCGGCCTTGGAAAGGCCTCGCGGCCAGAGGCGATCCACGAGCACGCGCATCCCGTCGCGAGGAGAGGGCGGATCGTAGACGCGCTTGAGACGGAAGGGCATGTTGGGCTCCCGGAGTGAAGCTCGCCGCCCATTCTATGTACCACGGATTGCATCCTCGCTCAACTCGCCCGCCCGATTGCCGCGCCCCTGGCCCGCGGCTATAATGCCCGCATCCCCGGAGGTGAACATGCCGGAGCCTCGGCTTGCACGTCTGGTTCAGGCCATGCGGGCGCAGGGCCTCGAGGCCGTCGCCCTCAACCCGGGGCCAAGCCTCTTCTACCTGACGGGGCTCTCCTTTCACCTCATGGAGCGCCCGGTGATCGCCCTCATCACCCTCGACCAACGGCCGTGCCTCGTCCTTCCCGAGCTCGAGCGCGAGAAAGGCGAAGCTTCCGAGGGGTTGGACCTCTTCTCCTACGGCGAGGCCGAGGATTCGCGACTCCAGAGCCTGATGCAGGCCTGCGCCAGCCGGGGTCTGCCGGGGAGACGTATCGGGATTGAGCCCTTGCGGTTCCGGGTGTATGAGTTGCGACTTCTCGAGCAGGCCTCGCCGGGCTCACCGCTGGTGAGCGCCGACGGGGCTCTCGGCGCATTGCGGGCAGCCAAAGACGATTCCGAGGTCGTCGCCATCCGGCATGCCGTCGCGATCGCCGAAGCAGCTCTGGCCGCCAGCCTGCCCTTGATCCGGATGGGCATGACGGAACGCGAGTTGGCCTCCGAGCTCACGCTGCAGCTCCTGCGGGCAGGCTCGGATCCTGAGCTGCCCTTCAGCCCGATCGTAGCCGCAGGGCCAAACAGCGCTTTGCCCCACGCTGTCCCCGGGGACCGGCCGCTGCAGGCGGGGGATCTCCTGATTCTGGATTGGGGTGCCACGTCCCGTGGTTACATCTCCGACCTCACTCGCACGCTGGCCGTGGGCGAAGCGGAGGCCGAGCTAGGCCGGATCCACGAGATCGTCCAACAGGCCAATGCCGCAGGCCGGTGGGCGGTGATGCCCGAAGGAACCTGTGCCGGCGTGGATCAGGCAGCACGAGCTGTGATCACCGCTTCAGGTTATGGGGACCAGTTCACTCATCGCACCGGCCACGGCATCGGGCTGGAAGCCCACGAGGCACCCTACATTCGCGGCGACAACGCCCAACGGCTGGCGCCCGGCATGGTGTTCACCGTCGAGCCCGGGATCTATCTCCCGGGGCGCGGCGGCGTGCGCGTGGAAGACAACGTCCTGGTGACGGTCGAAGGCGGCGAGAGCCTGAGCACCTTCCCGCGAGACCTCAAGGTGGTCGGATGAGCCTCATCATGCCCGGCGCTGAGCCTTTCTACTTCCCCGGCGGGCGGACGGGCTGCCTGCTCATCCACGGGTTCACCGGAACGCCGAAGGAGATGCGCTTCCTCGGCGAGCACCTGGCCGGCGCAGGATGCACCGTTCTCGGCGTGCGCCTCTTCGCCCACGCCACGCGGCAGGAGGACATGCTCCGGGCGCGATGGCGGGATTGGGTGGCGTCCGCGGAGGACGGCCTGCATCTTCTTAGAGAGGCATGCGACCGCGTCATCGTGATGGGGCTTTCGATGGGCGGCATCCTCGCCCTTCTCCTCGCCGCCGAACACGCCGTTTCCGGCGTGGTGGCCCTATCGACTCCTTACGACTCGCCCGACCCACGCCTGCGGCTCCGACCGCTGGCCGCCTTTCTCACTCTCTTCTGGCGTTTCGCACGCAAAGGCCCGCCCGACTGGCACGATCCAACGGTAGCAGCCGATCATCTCGAATACCCCCTGGCGCCGGTGCGCGGCGGCGTGGAGCTCTACGATATCCTGGCTGAGTTGCGCCGCCGTCTGCCCTCGGTCACCTGCCCGGCGCTCGTCATCCATTCCCGCGGCGACCTCACGGTGAGGGGCTCAAGCGCCGAGGCGATCGTTGCGCACATGGGGTCGGGCGACAAGAAGCTCGTGTGGGTGGAGAACAGCGGGCACGTCGTGACGCGTGACGCCGAGCGGGAACGGGTCTTTGCCGAGGTCCTGTCGTTTGTCCGCGGCCTCGAGCCGTCGACCGCATGACCTCAATTGCTCCAGGCGGTGAGCCCTTTCTCTTTCCCGGAGGGCGAACGGGCTGTCTTCTCCTCCACGGCTTTACGGCCTCGCCTCAGGAAGTGAGAGAGTTGGGCCGTCACCTCGCCTCGCACGGCGCCACGGCGCTCGGCCCACGTCTCTTCGGCCACGCAACGCAGCCGGGTGACCTCTTGCGCGCCCGCTGGGCCGACTGGCTGGCGTCCGCCTTCGACGGTTACCACATGCTCCGGGGGGTGTGCGATCGCGTCTTCGTCCTGGGCGTCTCGCTGGGGGGCGTTCTCGCGTTTCACCTGGCTGCCAGGTTGGATGTGGCTGGGGTGGTCGGCATGGCCACCCCCTTCGGCCCACCCAAGGACCCGCGCCTCCTTCTGCTCCGGCTGGCCGCGCCGTTGGTCCGGTTTGTGCCCAAGGGGCCGCCCGATTGGCGCGACCCGGCCGCGGCGAAGACGAGGGTCGCTTATCGTGTCTATCCCGTCCCGGCACTGGCGGAGGTGGAAAGCGCCATCCTGGCCATGCGCAGTCACTTGGTGAACGTCAGTTGCCCTGTGCTCCTCATGCACGCCACGGAAGACACCTTTGTCCCGCCAGCCAACATGCAGGCGATTTACGATGCGCTCCCGGCGGGCGACAAGGCCATGCTCTCCATCCCCCACAGCAACCATGTGCTGCCTCTCGACGCGTCGCGCAGCCAGGTGTTCGAGGCCGCGGCCGACTTCATCGGCCGAGTGAGCCGATGAGCCGCGATCTTCGCCTGGTGGCCCTCTCGCTCTTCATCTGGGGAGTCGGGGAGGGGATGTTCTTCTACTTTCAGCCGCTCTACATTCAAGAGCTGGGGGCCGACCCGGTGCAGATTGGCGCCATCCTCGGAGCCGCCGGGCTGGCGATGGCCATCGCCCACATACCGGCGGGGGCCCTGGCCGATGCCTTTGGCCGCAAGGGCGTGATGGTGGCGTCCTGGATCATCGGAATGGCGGCGGCCTGGATCATGTTCCTCTCCAGAGAATTGACGCTCTTCGTCGTCGGACTCATGCTCTACTCCCTGACCACCTTCGTGATGTCGCCCCTGGCCAGTTACATTACGGCCGCCCGAGGCTCATGGTCGGTGGCCCGGGCGCTCACCACGACCTCGGCGTTTTTCAATCTTGGCGTTGCCATTGGGCCTGTCGTTGGCGGGACGTTGGCGGAGCGGGCGGGCCTGCACCAGGTGTACGGGTTTGCGGCGGCGCTCTTCGTGCCCTCGTGCGCTATGATTTTTCTCATTCACCGCCAGCCCGTCGAGCCGCACGCGGGGGCCTCGCGTTTTCGGAGGCTCCTTGGCCAGCGCGAGTTCCTCGGGCTCCTCCTCCTGGCCCTGGCCGTCATGTTTGGCCTCTATCTGAGCTGGCCGCTCACGCCGAACTATCTGCACGGCGTGCGGCAGATCTCGCTGGGACAGATCGGCGTCCTGGGCTCGATGAACGCGCTCGGTGTCGTCGCTCTCAATCTGGGGCTGGGCCGCATCAAGCCTCATCTCGGATACGTGATCGCCCAGGTGGGCATCGGCGCATCGGTGGTTCTCCTGTGGCTGGCCACGGGCTTTCCCTGGCTGGCCCTCGGCTACTTCCTGGGCGGCGGCAGGGTGACGGCGCGATCGCTGGTCAACGCACAAGTGGAGACGCTTGTCCAGCGGGCCGAGATGGGGCTCGCCTACGGTCTGGCGGAAACGGTTCAGTCAGGCGCCCTCGTCGCGGCGCCGATCCTTGCCGGGCTCCTCTACCGCGTGGACCCGGCCCTCCCCTACCCCGTGGGGTTAGCCTGGATTGGTGTGACCCTGGTGCTTACGCTCCGGTTCGGGCCGCGCCCGATGGCGGCGCGGAAACCTCCTTCGTCGCCCGCGCCCCCATCGGCGCTGCAATCCTTCCGGAGGGAAACGCAATGAACGAATGGCTTGCCTGGGGCATCCCCGTCATCGCATGGCTACAGGGACTGGGCGATTGGCTCACGACGCCCATGAAGTTCTTCACGTTCTTGGGGACGGAGGAGTTCTATCTGATCGTCATGCCGGCGATCCTTTGGTGTTTCGACGTTCGGCTTGGGACCCGGCTTGGATTGATCCTGCTGGCCAGCGACGGCCTGAACGGCGCCTTCAAGCTCGCCTTCGGATGGCCGAGGCCCTATTGGGTGAGCGATCAGGTGCGCGCCCTGGCAAGCGAGACCTCCTTCGGGCTTCCCTCGGGGCACGCACAAAACGCGCTGGCCCTGTGGGGGCGGCTCGCCGTGGGGCTCCGACGTCGCTGGGTGACGTGGGCCGCGGCGCTGCTCATCCTGCTCATCTCGGTCTCCCGGCTCTACCTTGGAGTGCATTTCCCCAGCGACGCCATCGGCGGCTGGCTTGCAGGCGGAATCCTGCTCTGGGCTTTCGTGCGGCTCGACTCGTCCGCCGCTGGCTGGCTGGGCCGTCTCTCTCCAAGTGGGCGTGTGTGGGTCGCGTTTGGCATCTCGCTCGCGATCCTGGGGCTGCAATTCGGAGCCTTCCTCCTCACGCAGAGCCGGCCGATCCCGGCCGAATGGGCAGAGCGCGCCCTGGCCGCCACCGGGGAGGCGATTGCTCCGCGCAGCCTGGAGGGGATGTTCGCGACGAGCGGGCTTCTCTTTGGGTTTGGCGCTGGGGCCGGGCTGCTCAGCGCCTGGGGAGGGTTCGAGGCTGGCGGAGCCTGGGTGAAGCGTTTGGCTCGCTTCGTGATCGGCCTGATCGGTGTCCTCGCCATCTGGCTCGGGCTGCGCATGGTCTTCCCGGGCGGAGAGGAGCCGCTTGCCCTAGGGCTCCGCTACGTGCGCTATGCAGCAGCGGGATTCTGGGTGGCCTACCTCGCGCCGAGGGTGTTTGCCTGGCTGAGGTTGGCGTAGAGGGAGCGACCTCCCAAGACGAGGGGGAGCGATGGACACTGAGCGACGTCGGTCCATCCGATTGCGGGGATATGACTACTCACAACCGGGGGCGTATTTCGTCACGATCTGCGCGAGGGACAGTCAGTGTGTGTTGGGGGAGGTCACTGGGGACAGAGTTGCCTTGAGTGCCCTGGGTCTGTTGTCGCACGCGCTGTGGGAACAGATCCCCGACCATTTTCCCAATGTCACGCTTGACGAATGGATTGTGATGCCCAATCACGTGCACGGGATCCTTCTCATTGGTGAGCGTAGGGGCACGGCACCCAGTACCTGCGCTCTGGGCAGGTGTGCCGTGCCCCTACCGAGGAGCGCTTCGGTCAACCCATTGAGGGATCGTTACCGACAATCATCCGGTCGTACAAGGCTGCTGTCACCCGGCACGCAAGGTGCGCCAGACTTGGAAGGGTTATCTGGCAACGCGGATTCTACGAACATGTGCTGAGAAATAAGGACGAACTACGTCGGGCGCGGGCGTATACTCTCAACAACCCCATCCAATGGGCTCTCGATCGGGAGAACCCGGATCGGTCCCGATGACACTGGATCCGGCCACGGGGTCCGTTCGCTTTCATCGCCTAGCCTTCCGGCTCGTACCTCTCCCCCGCCTCGATCGCAATCGGGAGGTGGTTCTCCTCCGGCGGCAGCGGGCAGGTGGCATAGGGAGTGAATGCGCAGGGCGGGTTGTAGGCGCGGTTGAAGTCGAGGAGTACAACGCCCTTGGAAGGCAGGGCTGTGTAGAGGTACCTGCCGGCCGGGTAGGTGGTTTTCCCGCTGGTGAGGTCGTGGAAGATGAAGAACATCTCCTCATCTTCGACCTCGCTCGGAAACAGGCGGAACTCCTGCCCATTGTGAGTAAACACCGCGCACCCCGGGCTCTGAACCTCGTCGGTGTCTCCCAGGACGTTGGTGATCCGCAGAAGCCGCGGAGGTTCGGCGGGTTGGAAGCGCGCCTCAAACCGGAAGGCTTGCCGAATCGGAAACCAGTTCCGCGCGGGGAAGCTTTCGCGGGCCGGGCTTCCGCGATCCCAGACGCGAATCGCGAGGCGAGCGCCCCGTCGAATGAGCGCCATCGTCAGACGCCCGACAAGGATCTTCGTCGCAGCGCCGCTCGTATCCGGGCGCATCACCAGGCTCTCGACGCGCTCGCCCCCGCTCGTCGCCGCCACGCCGGGCGCGGCCCGGAAGACCACCTCGCCCCCATCGACATCGAAGGTGCCCACCAATTCGGGCGCTGCGCCTTCCGGGAGGCGGATGGGACAACCCGCCCCGCTGCCGGCGAGGTTCTCTCCCTCCCCGAGCCAGAGCAGCCCGGCCAGGGAAAGCCAGCCCTCCTCGGCGCGCAGCGAGCGCTCCTTCTCCTGCCGCCACGCGAGCACGGATTCCTCGTATTCTGAACCCACGTCGCTCCAACCTCCCGCGAACGCTCTCAACCAGAAACGTGACCCAAGTTCAGTGGGCCCCCACGTATCCGCACACCGAGAGGTCGGGCCGCCCACCCCGACGCCGGCTGCGGCGCCGGCGCTGGTGACGCCTGGCACCTTGCTGCGACGCCGTGACTGCGCTCGATCGGGGCCAACCGCGCGGGCGGACGTCCCCAACGTGAAAGGAACCTGGCGTTACGCGCACACCATGACACGTTAGCGGAGGGGCGAAGCATTCGGCGGATGCAAAATGGCCTCGGTCGAGGGTTCGTCGCCGAATGCTTCGCCCCTACCCTTAATGAGAATTCTCCTCAGGCCGGAAAGGTGCGGCCCCTTCTACCCTTGCTCTTGCCTCAGCTCGCGGTAGAGAAACCAATGCCCGGCGCGGTCGCCGGGGCCGTCCGGGGCACGATCGTAGTAGAGATCGAAGATCCGCCCACCTTGCGTGCGCAGGCGAAAGTAGAAACGGCCGACGCCCCACGAACCCCGCCGCTCGGCCGCCTTAAGATGGGCCTGCTCCATGTTCTGCGCCATGCGCCCGCGGCGCCGGAAGTCCGTCCAAGAGGAGAGCATCTCCGCGACGGCATGCTGCTCGCCCTTCCACAAGAAAGCGTTCGGCGGCCCCGGCTTCTTGGCGAGATCGGGCGGACGGTCGAAGACGGCCTGGATCTCCTCATCGATAAACCGGATTGGGGTGAACCTAGCGGCCATCTGTCCCGAGCCGAAGCTGCCGCACCAGGTTCACTTCGGAGAACCAGCCGCCGGTGATCCGGTGCCAGTGACCCAGGCGGCCGAAGATGCGGCGGGCGATCGCCGCATCGTCGAGGCCCTCACTCCCGAGAAGGCGGGCCTTCGCCTGCACCTCCTCCAGGTGGGCCACCTTGCGCCGGATCGCCTCTTTCCCCTCGCGGACGTAACCGGCGTGGCCACAGAAGACCACCCCGAAATCGTGGGCCAGCAGAGAGCGCAGCGACCTCAGCGCCACGGAGGCGTCCTCATCGGCCTGGGCGTAGCGGATCCGCTCGTGCACGAATGCATCGCCTGTGAAGAGCCAGCCGTGTGCAGGGACAAGCAGGACGACATGATCGTCGCTGTGGCCCGGGGTGGGGATCACCTCGAAGGAGAGCTCGCCCACGTCGAAGCGGGGAGGAAGAGCCTGAGCGCGCAAGGGCGCCGGTCGGCCCCAGACGAGGTGACGGAACAGCTGAATGTGCGGAGGGTTCGCGAGCCGGCCGAGGGAGGCCGCGGGCGCCAGGACGGCCGCGCCGAGCGAGGCGAGTGCCGAATCGCCCCCGACGTGGTCTTCGTGATGGTGAGTATTCAAGATGTGGGAGAGCAGCCGGCCGCGTGCCCAGGCGGCCAGCTCGTGCTGCGTGCGCGGCGGCCCGCAATCAATCATCACGCCGCCGACGGTGAAAGCCGAGACCCAGTAGAGCCCGCGGCCGAGGACTTCGGCCGACATCCGCAGCTCGGTCACCGGGCCTCGAGAAACCACCTCGAGCACGGCCTTATCCGGTAGAGAGGTCCAGCCAGGACGTCAGACGTCGGTCCGACAGGCAAGCTAGCGAGATAGCCCCGATCAGGGTCCCAATGCCGAGATGAAGAATCGAGGCCAGGGCAAGGACCAATGCGGCCCGCTTCGACCAGCCAAGCCGCATCCACAGCCCCGCCAGGACGCCAAACCAGGCTGTGCCGACGACGATCATGGGCCAGCCGAATTCCGCGATCGGAAGCCCCAGCTCGGAAGGCAGCCATCGCCATACGCCGAGGAGCCCCTCGCCGGCGATGGGGATCCCGAAGAGACGGAGCCACAGGCCCCCCACAGCCAGCCAGAGCCCCAACGGCGCGGCTGCCGCCGTCAGGAGGATGAGGCTTGCCGGGGCGCGAGGCTCGGCAGCCTCCTGGGAGGGAGCCCCGGCCGGGGCAACCCGGGCGGGCGCCGCCGGGCTCAGTCGGCGCCTTCCTTGCTCTGGTCCCTCTGCCGGGCCGCGATCACCTCCTGGGCCACGTGCTGGGGGACGACCTCGTAGTGGTCTTCGCTCATCGTGAAGATCCCCCGGCCTCCGGTGATCGAGCGAAGCTCGGTTGTGTAGCGAAGCATCTCGGCCAACGGCACCTGAGCGGTGACGACGCTGCGGCCGCGCTCGGATTCCATGCCCTGCACGCGGGCCCGGCGGGTGTTCAGATCGCTGAGCACGTCACCCATATTCGCTTCCGGGACGATCACCCGAACGTTCATAATCGGTTCCAGCAGCACCGGCCCGGCTTCCTGAAAGGCCAGCTTGAAGGCCTCCCGCCCGGCCACCTCGAACGCGACCGCCTTCGAATCGACCGGGTGTTCCTTCCCGTCGGTGACGGCCACGCGCACGTTCCTCACGGGGTAGCCCGCGATCACGCCCTGCTTCATCACCCCGCGCACGCCCTTCTCGATCGCCGGCATGAAGGAGTGGGAGATCGCGCCGCCAAAGACCCGGTTGACAAACTCGAAGTCGTCGTCGGCGAAGGGCTCCACCTGCAAATGCACTTCGGCAAACTGCCCTGCGCCTCCGGTCTGCTTCTTGTGACGGTGCATCGACTTGCCGGTTCGGGTGATCGTTTCGCGGTAGGGCACCCTGGGCGTCTCGGTCGTCAGGCCCACCTGGAATTTCGTCTCGGCCTTGCGAATGGCGACGTCGATGTGTTGATCCCCCATGCCCTGCAGGATGGTCTGATTGGTTGAGGGCTCCTGGCGCCAGGAGAGCGTCGGGTCTTCCTCGCTGAGGCGCGTGAGCGAGGCGCCCATCTTGGTGGAGTCCGCCTGTGTCTTGGGGACGACCGCCACCGAGTAGAGGGCGTGGGGGTACTTGGGCGTCGACAGGGTGAGAGGGTGGCCTTTGTCGCACAGCGTATGGCCGGTGCCGGTGTCGCTGAGCTTGGCCACCGTCCCGATATCGCCTGCATGCAGCGTTTTGACGGCGATCTGTTCCTTGCCGCGCATCACGTGCAGCGTACCCAGGCGTTCCTCGGCCCCTTTCGTCTGATTCCACACGCGGCTGTCGGAGCTGAGGATGCCCGAGTAGACGCGCAGGTAGGTGAGCTTGCCGACGAACGGATCGGCCGTCGTCTTCCAGACGTAAACGGCCAGCGGCCCGGCGTCGGAGGCGGGCAAGCTCTCGGGCCCGGCCTTGCCTTGCGCCTCCACCGGTGGGGCCTCGGCGGGCGAAGGGAAGAGATCGAGGATCAGATCCAACACCGGAGCCGTGCCGATCCCGGCTGAGCCCGCAGCGAAGCAGACCGGCACCAGCCGGCCCGAGCGCACGCCCTGGCGGGCCCCCCGAGCGATCTCCTCGGCCGTCAGCTCCTGGCCGTCGAGATACTTCTCCAGCAGCGCATCATCGCCTTCCGCCGCCGCCTCGACAACGGCGATGCGGGCTTCTTCCGCCTCGGCGCGTTTGTCGTCGGGGATCGCTTCCGAAGCCTTCCCATCCCCGGGCCGGGCCTTCATCGAGAGCAGATCGATCACGCCCTTGAACTGCTGCCCCTCCCCCCAGGGAGACTGGAACGGGACGAAGTGGACGTCCGGAGAGAGGGAGCGGATCGAGGCCAGGGCTGAGGAGACGCTCGCGTTCTCCCGATCCATCTTGCTGACAACCACGAGTCGGGGGAGCTTGAGCTCCTGACAGCGCTCCCAGACGACCTCGGTGCCCACCTCCACTCCGGCCACGGCGTCCACCAACACCAGGGCTCCATCCGCGACGCGCAGGGCCGAGATTACTTCGCCGATGAAGTCGGTATAGCCGGGCGTATCGAGCAGATTGACCTTGTGGTCTCTGTATTCGCAGGGAAGGATCGCCGTGGAGAGCGAGAGCTTACGACGGATCTCCTCGTCCTCGAAGTCCGAGACCGTGTTGCCTTCCTCCGCTTTCCCCATCCGGGTGAGGGCACCAGTGAGAAAAAGCAGGGCCTCCGCCAGCGAGGTCTTGCCGCCGCCGCCGTGCGAAACCAGGGCGACGTTGCGAAGAGATTCGGTTGAGTAGTCCTTCATCGGGAGGGGGCCTCCAACGGGGGTGACCAGCAGGCTGATTCTAAGGGAGGAGGGCCGGGTTGTCAAAGAAGCGACCGTCGCGCCCCCGGGGCAAGTAGATGAAGATGCTCCCGGGCCGTCCGGGCCCGGTCAGACGATCATGCACCCGGGCGAGAGGCCTACGGCTGGTGTTACAATGCTGCCCGATCGGGAGGAACGCATGCAGATCTTCAACCAGCATTCCTTCCTTCTCGTGGCCACCTTCGGCCTCGCCACGTTGGCCTTCATCCTTCTTCGCGACGGCGTGAAAGGCAGCGATCTGATCGCCCTCGCCTCGCTGGCCCTGGGATTCGCCGCCGCGTTCGCCATCCTTCGACCCCGCGCCTCCGCCACCGCAGACACCGAGGCCGTCCTGGCTGAGATTGGCGCCGGGACGCCGGTGCTGCTGGAGCTTCAGAGCCCCTATTGACTGGGCTGCATGGCGGCGAGGCCCGTCGTCGACGGGATCGAACGAGAACACCAGGGCCGGCTCATCGTGCTGCGGCTCGACGTGCAAGACCCCGTCGGGCGGGAGATCGGGAGTCGATTCGGCTTCCGCGTCACCCCGACGTTTATCTTCTTCGACTCAAGCGGCACGGAGCGGTGGCGCACCTTCGGCGCCATCGATCCTCTCGACGTTCGCCGCTCCCTGGCCGGCCCCTAAGCCTCTCCTTTGCCTCTGAGATGCGTTGGCTCCATCGCCTCCATTTCGAGCTGAGCTACATTCTGGGCGCGGCTCCGTGGGATCGCGGCGTCTCGCCTCCTGAACTCATCGCCTTCCTTGACTCACATCCGCCCGGACGGGCGCTCGACATCGGCTGCGGCACAGGCACCAACGCCCTCACGATGGCCGGCCGAGGCTGGGACGTGCAAGGGATCGATTTCTCCGCCCGGGCCATTCGGGCCGCCCGGAGGAAGGCTCGCCTCGCCGGGCTCTCGGTTTCCTTCGACCGGGCCGACGTCTCCCGGCTGGCCAGTCTCCGCGGGTCGTTCGATTTCGCCCTCGACATCGGCTGTTACCACGGCCTCAGCCTCTCTCAGCAGGCCGCTTACGCCCTCGATCTCGCCGCCCTCCTCCGCCACGGTGCCACGTTTCTGATCTATGGGTTTGCCGTTCCAGAGCCCGGCGCCGGCCCGGCTTGGCTCAGCCAGGCATCGCTCGCGGCGCGTTTCGCTGAGGCCTTCGTGGTGCTGGCTTACGTCCCGGGCACCGATCGCCTCCGTCCATCCGCCTGGGCGACGCTCGAGCGCAAGGCCTGATGCCTCGGCTCCTCGTCCTCTTTCTCGACGGCGTGGGGCTGGGCGACGAGGACGCGGTTCGTAATCCCTTCGTCAGCGCGAGCATGCCGGCGCTGGCCGCGCTGCTCGAGGGGCGCCGGCTGACGCGTTCGGCCTCTCCGTTCGAGGGGGCTCGGGCGACGCTTCTCGCCCTCGATCCTTGCCTGGGGGTCGATGGCGCGCCGCAGTCGGCCAGCGGTCAGGCGGCGATCCTCACCGGCCGCAACGTGCCCGCTGAGATCGGCGGCCACTACGGGCCGAAACCCAATCCCCCAATCGCCGAGATCCTGCGCCACGACAGTCTCTTTCACCGCGTGCTGGCACGCGGCGGCACCGCCGCGCTCCTCAACGCCTACCCGCCTCGCTATTTCCATGCGATCCACAGCCGCCGGCGCCTCTACTCGGCCATCCCTCTTGCCGCCTCCGCGGCCGGGCTTTCCCTGAAGACCGCCGAAGACCTCCAGAAGGGCGAGGCGCTTTCGGCTGATTTCACCGGAGAGGGCTGGGCAGCACAACCCGGTTTCCCTCCCGCCCCCGTCCTCACCCCTGCCGCTGCCGGGCATTCCCTCGCCCGCCTCTCCGCTGGCTATGACCTGACCTGGTTTGACTACTGGCTCACCGACTACGCCGGCCATCGCGGCACACTCCGAGCGGCGGTCGATCTCCTCCACGCCTTCGACGGCGTCCTTGGCGGGCTGGTTGAGAGTTGGGCGGATCGGCAGGATCTCATCCTCCTCACCTCCGATCATGGGAACCTGGAGGACCTCGGCGTCCGCGGCCACACCCGCAATCCGGTGCCGGCGCTGCTGATCGGGCCCGCGATCCTGCGCCAGCGGTTCGCCTCGGGTCTCACCGATCTCACCCACATCGCGCCAGCCGTGATGAGGCTCTTGTTCTCGCAGGATCCTTCTGAGGAAAGAGGTGATCGGTGATCAGTGAACAGTGATCAGTGATCAGTGATCGGTGGGGAGTATCCAACATGGAGCAACCGATCACCGAGTAGCCGGCCACCGACTAACCGATCACCGACTAACCGATCACCCTCCTTGACGCACTGTACGGGCGCAGTTTATGATGAGGTAAGGCGCGGGATGTGGGATCTGAGGTGAGGGACAAAGCGCGATGATGGTGGACGCGGACGAGCTGCGAGGGGTGATGCGCCAGTGGGCGACGGGCGTCAGCCTGGTGACCGCGCAGGATGGGGGCCGGCCCCACGGCATGACGGTGAGCTCGTTCACGTCGCTCTCGCTCGAACCTCCCCTGGTGCTCATCTCGCTGGAGAACAACGCGCGCACGCATCGCATGGTGATCGAGAGCGGCGCGTTCGCCGTCTCGATCCTCGACGCGGCCCAAGAGGATCTCGCCGATCGATTCGCCGGCCGCATCCCGGATGGTGAGGATCGCTTCGCGGGCCTGGCGTACGAGACCGCGCAGACAGGCTCCCCACTCCCTCAAGGCGCGTTGGCCTTCCTCGATTGCGAGGTGGTGAGCGCGCAGCCCGCCGGGACGCATACGGTTTTTATCGGCCAGGTGGTGGCCAGCGGGGTGCGCCCTGGCGGCCAGCCGCTGCTATACTACAATCGTAATTACCGCCGTCTGGCGGGCTGAGAGACAGGGGGGGCCGTGGACGCCCCGCTTACATCGGAAGAGCACGAAGTCCTTCTCCGCCTGGCGCGCCAGGCGCTCGTCGAGACAGCCGGGGGCGGTCTGCTCTCGGCGCTCGACCCATGCCAACTGCCGGCGCGCTTGTTGGCCGAGGCGGCGACGTTCGTAACGCTCACCCGACGGGGCACATTGCGCGGCTGCATCGGCTCCCTCCAGGCGACGATGTCTCTGGCGGAAGATGTCCGGGAACACTCCCGGGCCGCGGCGAGCGAGGACTACCGCTTCATGCCCGTGACGTCGGAGGAGGTGGCGGAGATCGAGATCGAGATTTCCATCCTCTCCGAGCCCCGGCCGCTGGCCTTCGCCTGCCCGGAGGAGCTGATGGCCCGTCTTCGCCCCGGCGTCGACGGCGTCATCCTGACGCTGGGCCTTCACCGGGCTACGTTTCTCCCACAGGTGTGGGAGAAGGTCTCCAACGCCGATACCTTCCTCTCGATGCTGTGCGAGAAGGCCGGGTTGCCTGCTTCCACATGGAAGGCGCCGGGAGTGCAGGTCTTCACCTACCAGGTGGAGTGCTTTCACGAGGCCCAGGCTCACCCGGCATAGGTCGGCGATGAGGCCGCCGGCCCGCTCGTGGCCGACGTTCTCGGCCGCGCCTCTCCCTCTTCCACGGCGGTTGCACGCCTTCGTTCCGAGCAGCCGGAGACGGCCAGGGACGGCGTCGATCGACCGGGCTGCGGCCGAGGCGATGGGTGCGGCGCCCATAGCCCCTTTCTGAGGCTGCCCCTTGCGCAACGGGATCCCCCAGGTCACGCCCCATCTCCGCCTCGGCTGGCGCTGGCCCGAAGGCCTGCGGGCAATGCGTCACCGCAACTTCCGCCTCTTTTTCTTCGGGCAGCTCATCTCCCTTTCGGGAACCTGGATGCAGACGACGGCGCAGCAGTGGCTCGTCTATCGGCTGACGG
>Ga0209751_10002580_pt1 | contig 17943 bp, 13 predicted proteins | sample RifCSP13_1_FD_184019 | JGI IMG/M metagenome (GOLD analysis project Ga0209751, IMG submission 184019) | Soil microbial communities from Rifle, Colorado - Rifle CSP2_sed 13_1 (SPAdes) (version 2) | ecosystem: Environmental > Terrestrial > Deep subsurface > Rock core/Sediment | place: Rifle... | reverse complement strand
TATAAGCAGACGGCAGCATTGGCCTTCGCCAGCGGCCCACTGCTCAATGTACGAATCGATCTGTTTCCAGCCGCGCAGGTTGAAATAGCCTACGCAGAAGTCCGAGCGCTCCGACAGGCCCAGGGTTTCCTGCAGCGCGGGGAGAAGGGATTGCTCGATGTTATCGAAGATGCGGGGCATAAACTTCAGCCCAGTCACCAAAAAATTAGCTGGATTTTACGCAAGTTAGGGTCGGCTGACAAGGCAATAAATAGACCGGAGGCTTGGCCGACTACGGAATGGAAAAGGCGTTATCCATACACCCTGCCCCGGGCCAGGATCAAACTGATCGACGCTTCGGTGGGAAAACGGCGGAGCGGAGGAGCAATGAACGATTGGTTAACCTTCCCGGTTAGCCTTCCGATCCCCCAGCGGGTCCTGAGGGGTGATGAGCTTCTGGCGGTTAGAAGAATCCTAACTTCCCTATCGGTTTGCCTTTCTGTAGCCCAACGCATCCTGGGCGATGATGAGCTTGTGGATGTTCGATGAGCCCTCCACGATCTGATAGGACTTAGCATCGCGCAGATAACGCTCCACCGGAAATTCTGTCGAGTAGCCGTAGGCACCTAGGATTCTTAGGGCGGCATCCGCCGCAAACGCCGCAGCCTCAGCAGCGGCGTATTTTGCCATCGAGGTTTCGAGATTGTTCGGTTGCTTGCGGTCCGCCAACCAGGCGGCACGATGCACGAGCAGGCCCGCCGCTTCTTCGTGGACGACCATCTGGGCGATTAGGTCCTGATTCATCTGAAACTGGCCGATCTTCTGACCGAACTGTTCCCGCTGATTGCAATAGCTCACCGCCGCCTCGCGCGCCGCCCGAGCCACGCCCAAGGCCCCGGCGGCGCAGCTAAGGCGGGTCTGGTTGAGCTGCCACATGCAGATCTTGAACCCATCCCCTTCCTTGCCGATCAAGCTTGCTTTCGGAATACGGAAGTTCTCAAACGTCAACTCCCCGATCGGCGAGCAGTGAACGCCCAGTGTGTCCAGCGTGCGCCGGCTCACTCCGACCTGATTGAGATCCACATAGAAAGCGGACATCCCCCGGTGTTTTTGCGCCCGGTCCGTGGAGGCGTAGATCAAAGCCGTGTCGGCCACCGGGGCGTTAGAGATCCATATCTTGGAGCCGTTGAGGACGTAGCTCTCGCCCTCCAGAACGGCCGTGGTGCGGATCGCGGCCACATCCGATCCCGCATCGGGCTCGGTAATGGCGAAGCAACTGACGCTCTCGCCACGGAGCAGGGCAGGAATCCACTGCCGCTTCTGCTCCTCGGTGCCAAATTGACACAGCGTCAGCGCCGGACCGACCTGCATGTTCATGAATACCCTCATGGCACTGTGGACCCGGGCGATCTCCTCGGTGATCAGCGCCAGCGCGAGGTAGCCCAGGCCGCTGCCGCCGTAGCTCTCCGGCACCACGCAACCGTAAAAGCCGAGCTCACCCATTTTCAAGATCAAATCTTTACGGAATGTTTTCTCCCGATCATCGCGGGCGGCACCGGGAGCGATCTCCTTCTCGGCAAAATCACGGGCCAGATCCCGCACCGCAATCAGCTCTTCTGACAATTCAAAATCCATAAACTTCTCCAATCAGGCAACAGTTTCTAACTCACGCCTCACGCTTACCGCCTGTAGTCTCCTTTAATAGTTCCCGTGCAATCACCAGCTTTTGGATCTCCGAGGTCCCCTCGTAGATTCTGAGAGATCGAACATCGCGATACAGCCGCTCCACTGGCGTTCCCTCCACCACCCCAATCCCGCCGTGAATCTGGAGCGCCTGATCGACAATGCGCTGCGCCGCCTCGGTGGCATAAAGCTTGGCCATGGAAGATTTCTGTTTGAGACCTCCCCGCCCGTGGTCATGCAGCCACGCCGCTTGGTAGACCAACAGGCGCGCGGCCTCAAGCTCCGTGGCCATGTCCGCAAGTTTAAACTGAATGCCCTGAAACTCAGCCAACTCTTTCCCGAACTGGCGCCTTTTTCGGCTGTACCGCAGTGCTTCGTCCAAGGCCCTCCGGGCCAATCCTACCGCGGCGGCGCCCACGGTCGAGCGCAGCATTTCCAGGGTGCTGAAGGCAATCTTGAGCCCCTCCCCCTCCTGCCCCAGAAGGTTGGCCTCCGGAACGATGCATTCTTCAAAGGCAAGGACACCGATCGGATGGGGAGAAATGAGGCGAGTCTTCTCTTTCAAAACCAGCCCGGGCCTATTGGCCTCCACGATGAAGGCGCTAACCCCTTTGGCTTTTTTTTCCGGATCCGTCGAAGCAAAGACCACGTAGGTCCCGGCCAGACCTGCGTTGGAAATAAAGCATTTAATTCCGGTGAGGCAATATTGCTTCCCCCGTTTGACGGCGCGCGTCTCCAGCGAGGCGATGTCCGAGCCGGCCTGAGGCTCCGTCAGAGCGAAGGCCGCCAAAACCTCGCCCCTGACAATCGGCGGCAAATAGCGAGACTTTTGGCCATCACTTCCCACCAGCGTGATCGGATAGCTGCCGAGGGCCTGCAGGGCAAAGGTCGTGTCCGCCAGGGCGGAGCCAAAGGCCAACTCCTCCCGCAAAAGGCAGAGGTCACGGGCCTGCACCTTTTCCCGCGCTCCGCCAAATTTCTTGGGTGCTACATAGGCGATAAACCCTTCGCGCCCGAGCTGGCTGGCCAGCCCTCGGGTCGCCTCTTCGACCTCTGCCTCACGCACGCTCTCAGGTAAGAGGTTTTTTTCCACCCACGCTTGGATCTGGCGACGCAGAATGAGGTGCTCCGGGTCAAAAAAGCAATCCACCATTCCCTCTCACGAGCCGATCAGGCCCGGTTGAAGCGGGGCGGCCGTTTCTCCACAAAGGCCCGATACCCCTCCTGGAAGTCCGCCATCTCCATGCACCTGGCTTGCGCCAAGGCCTCCATCTCCAAGGCCGTCTCCAAGTCTATAATCATTTCCCGGCTGAGCAGCTCTTTGGTCACCCCCAGGGCATAAAGCGGCCCGTCTTTCAGGCGCCGCGCGAGGGCGTAAGCTTCCTCCGCAAGCTTTTCGTGCGGCACCACGCGATTGGCCAGGCCGATCCGGTAGGCCTCTTGAGCGTCTACGGGATCGCCAAGAAACAGCAGTTCGGTCGCCCGTCCCTGCCCGACAATCCTGGGGAGGAGGTAGAGGGCGCCCATGTCGGCTCCCGCCAAACCCACCTTGACGAAGAGAAAAGCAAACTTGGCCTGATCCGAGACGAGCCGAATGTCACTGGCGAGGGCCAGCATGGCCCCCGCCCCTGCCGCGATCCCGTTCACCGCAGCGACGATCGGCTTTTTAAGATTGCGCATGTTTTTCACCACATCGCAGGTCATACGCGTGAAGCGATAGAGATCGCTTCCTTTCATCTGAAGCAGTTTTCCAATGATGTCATGCACGCTTCCCCCGGAGCAAAATCCCTTTCCGGTCCCCGTCAGCACCAGGACTTTTACCGCCTCCTCCTGGGCCAACTCCCCGGTCAGCTTTTCCAACTCCTCATAAGTCTGGAAAGTCAGAGCATTCAGCTTCTCAGGGCTATTCAGGCGAACGGTCGCAATGCCATCCTCGACTTCGTAGATAAAACTTTGATACGTCATTGAACCCTCCTTTCGCTGCATGCCTCTTTCTCTTCATACCATGACGGCCCCTCCGTCCACGTTGATCGCCTGCCCCGTGATCCCGCTGGCTGACTCGGAGGCAAGCATGAGGGCAAGCTCGGCGACCTCTTTGGGATCGATCAGGCGATTCTGCGGCGAGGTCCGTTTAAAAAGCCCGAGGATCTGCTCCAGGCTCCGACCGGTCTTTTCAGCCATCATTTTAGCATTATTGAGTGTCAGCTCGGTTTCGACGTATCCCGGGCAGATAGCATTCACGGTGACACCCGTTCTTCCCATCTCGACCGCGAGGGCTCGGGTCAACCCCAGGACTGCGTGCTTGGAAGCGACATACGCCGAAATGTGGGAGTATGCAACCTTTGCAACCGTTGACGCGATGTTGATGACGCGCCCCCATCCCGAGGCGATCATGGCCGGGAGAAATACCTTGCAGCAGTAATAGGTCCCAGTGAGGTTCACCTTGAAAACCTCTTCCCACAAACAATCCTCCATCTCCAGGAAAGCCGCTGCCGGGGCCATTCCCGCGTTATTGATCAGGATCTGCACGGTTCCAAGCTTGCTCTCGATTACGTTTTTCAGCGCCTCGACTTCTGGCCTGCGCGTCACGTCGCAGCGTAGGGGAAGCGCCTTGCCCCCGAGGCGGTCAACCTCAGCAGCCACCTGGTCCAGGCGCGACTGGGTGCGTCCCGTGACAACTACCGGATTCCCCCGAGCCGCAAAGGCAAGCGCCAGGGAACGACCTATCCCCCGGCCACCTCCGGTGACTAAAGCGATCTTTCCGCTGACGGTCTCCATCCCAGGCCCCTCAGGATATCATAACACTTCGGGCAAAAATGCAATTGTCCTTTTGGCCCACCCCCCCAATCTTGCATTCCTGCTCCTCCCTTCGGCCTCTTGTTCTCTGTTGCATTTTTAGATAAAAGAGGGGTCAAAATTCCAAGCGGAGGAAGACCATGAAACCAGGGCGAATGATCCTCACGGCGGGCATGTTACTGCTCGCCTTGATCGCGGCCTCGGTGCCACGCGAGGAGGCCCGGTCACAGCCTTTTCCTCTCTGGCGGGAGGGAGACGGCGGCGACCCCAACCCGGAGCTTGAGCGGCTGGCGAACGCGTTTGCGCGCCTGGCAGAAAAGGTGCGGCCAGCCGTCGTTCAACTACGCGTTAGCCTCAACCCACCGTCGGCTCAGGACGGTGAGAACCAACCCCCGGCCAGCAGCCGCGGCTCCGGCTTCATCATCCACCCCGCAGGCTATGTCCTCACCGCCCACCATGTGGTCGAGGGGGCCCGAGAGGTCGAGATCCGCCTCGCCGACAGACGCAGGCTACGTGCTCAAGTGGTCGGCACCGACCCAGAGGTGGACGTGGCTCTGGTTAAGGTTTCCGGGAGGCATGAACTGCCGACGCTTGCCTTGGGCGATTCAGACCATTCGCAGGTGGGCGAATGGGTTGGCTCCTTAGGCTATCCCTTCGGACTCGAAAGCTCGCTTAGTCTCGGCATCATCAGCCGGCACGGACGAAATATTTCCACTGGCTTTGACTTCATCCAGACCAACGCGGGCGCCAGCGCAGGGTGGAGCGGCGGGCCCCTGGTAAACGTCAGGGGTCACGCCGTCGGGATGATCACCATGGCCTCAGACAGGGGCAACATGGGATTCGCGGTTCCCATCAATGTCATCAAGGTGGTGATCCCGCGTCTGCTCAGCGGCGAAAAGATCGTGTGGGGCTGGCTGGGAGTCCGGGTATCGGATCTGAGCCTCGAAGGGGCGGAGGCCCTGGGGCTGTCGCCCGTCCAGGGAGTGCTGGTGAGCGCCGTTTTGCCAGGCCAACCGGCCGAAAAAGGCGGCATTCTTTCCTACGACGTGATCCTCGCGGTCAACGGGGTCAGGGTAGATAGCCCGCGGGAGCTGACCCGCCTCATTGCGGGGATAGAGGCGGGCAGGGACGTGAGCCTGGCGATCTTTCGCAAGGGCGGAACGTTGAAGCTCTCCGTGCGCCTCGGGCAAAAACCAAAAAGCACGGAACGGCGAGAAGGATAAGGCGGGTCTAGCCCTCTTCCTCTTCCGCTGGCTTCTCGGTGACGGGCGCGGCAAAACGTCTAAGCCTGTCAGAGTAATCCTCCAGTCGCTTTTCCACCAAGCCATTCAACGACGAGGCAGGATAGCGCCCCTGGCTATCCCTTGCCCCGGCCGCCATGCCGCTGAGGACTTCCATCCCTTCGTCGATGCTACTAACCGCATAGATATAAAACTTCCCCTGCTCCACGGCCTCGACGACATCGCGCCTGAGCATAAGGTTACGTAGATTGGCCCGCGGGACGAGCACTCCCTGTTCTCCGGTGAAACCTTTGATCCGGCAAACGTCAAAGAAGCCCTCGATCTTGCGGTTGATGCCCCCGATCGCCTGAATCTCCCCGTTCTGGTTGACGGAGCCCGTCACGGCAATCCCCTGTTTGATGGGCACGCCAGACAGGCTCGAAAGGATAGCGTAGAGCTCGGTGGATGAGGCGCTATCCCCATCGATGCCTTCGTAAGACTGTTCAAAGCAGAGACTGGCCGAGAGCGAGAGTGGTCGGTCCTGCGCATATTTAGCACCCAGATAGCCGCTCAGGATCAACACCCCTTTGTCGTGGGTCTTCCCGCTCAGCTTGGCCTCTCTCTCGATGTTGATGATCCCCCCGCGGCCCATGAAGGTCTTGGCCGTGATCCGCGACGGCTTGCCAAAGCTGAAGTCTCCCAGTTGATAAATGGCCAATCCATTGACCTGCCCCACCGCCAAACCCGCCACATCCACGAGCAGGGTCCCCTCGGCGATCATCTGGCGGAGCCTCTCCTCGATCAGATTCAGACGAAACGTTTTTTCCTCGATCGCCTTTTCCACATGCTCGCCCGTGACCAACTCGCTTGCCGCCTTCTCCGCCCAATAGTTGGATTCGATCAGGAGATCGACGACATCGCTAAAGCGGGTCGAGAGCTTCTCCTGATCCTCCACCAGCCTCGCCCCGTATTCGATCACCCGGGCAACCCCGCTCGGATCGAAGTGACGTAGTCCTTCCCGCCCGCAGTAGGCGCTGATAAAACAAGCGTAGGCCACAATGTTATCGTCCGACCGGTCAATCTCGAAATTGAAGTCCGCCTTGACCTTAAACGTCTCGCGAAAGTCGGGGTCGAACGAGGACAGGGTGTGATAGAGAAGGGGATCGCCGATCATGATCACCTTGGCATCCGTCGGGATCGGATCGGGCCTAAGCCCCTGGGGGGGCAGCCAACCGAAAAAGGTGGCGGGCTCCTCGATTCTGAGTTCACGGTTCTTGATCACTCTCTGTAGAGCCTCCCACACCCCCGGGTTAGCCAGCACGTCCCGATCGTAAAGGACCAGGTAGCCCCCGTTGGCACGGCTGATCGAGCCGGCCTTAATGTGGGTGAAATCGGTGATAAATCCCCCGAGCACGGGGCGCTTCTCCACCACCCCCAAGAGATTGTGGTAGGTGGGGTTGGTCTCGAGGATAATGGGGGGCCCCTGGGTGTCGCTGTTATCGACGAACACATTGATCCGATAGGGAAGAAAGGGATCGGAGGCGGCCTCGACCGACTGCAGCGCTGCGAAGGGCGCGGCGGCCCGTTCTCCTTCTGCTCCTTTGATGAAGCGCGGCAGGTTCATCAGTATATGATCGCGGACCGCGATCAGGTAATGCACCACTTTGGGGTATTCGCGGTATTTCTCTTTCAGTTCCGTTAGCGGGATGCGGACCAAATACTCGCCGGCCTGCTGTTCCAATGCCTGCAACCGATCGGCAATTTGCCGCTCTAACCTCTTCCCCTCCCGTAGCGCCTCTTCGACCTGCCGCTCAATCTCGCTGCGTTTTTCCTCTAGGGCCTTTTTCTTTTCCGGCTCCAGCGAGAGGTAGTCCTCCTCTTGCATGGGCCTCCCCTCCTTCAGAGGAATCAAAGCCATCCCCGACGGAGAAAAGCGCAGGGTAAAGCCGCTCGTCCGGGCCTCTTCCATGAGGCGTTCCATGATCTCCTGCTGTTTTTTTTGCGCCTGCTCGACCATGGCCTGGCGCTGGCGCGCAAACTCCTCGCTCTCAAAAGTCTTGCTGGCTTCGCGCTGCAGGGTTTGAACCAATTCTTCCATGTCCCGCTTTAAAACCTTGCCCCAGCCGCGGCGGATGTTGACGGCCTGCGGGCGGTCGGGGTCAATAAAGTTATAGACATAACACCAGTCTTCCGGGAACGGAGAATCCTCTTGGGGAATCCTTTTTTCTCCCGTGATCTTTTTCAGGAAGGCCTTGATGATGCTGGTCTTCCCGGTCCCCGTCAGGCCCGTGACGAAGATATTGAAACCGGGTTTGTTCACGCCCAGACCAAACTCAATGGCGCGTATGGCGCGCGCTTGACCGATGAAGTCCTCCAAGGGGGTCATGTCAGCGGTGCAGGTAAACGGGAGCAGCGAGGTGTCACAGCGCCAGGCGAGCCTTTGCGCCGGAATCCGGAATTGAGCGGTCATTTTGACCTCCTCACGGTGTATTGGGCTATAGAATATATTGTTTCGAGGACGCGGCGTCAACGTTTCCTCCTGTTGCCCCAGCGGCAAACTCCATCTATAATCCGTTTGGTGGTGCGAAAATTTCTCTACGCTTTTCTCCTGACCCTGGGATTCACCGGATGCGGATCTCGGCTCCCTGCCGAGATCCCGCTGCTCAAGCCGATGAGCGAGGACGACGAGGTACGCATCAGTCGTGAATTTCGTCGGGAAGCAAAGAAAAAACTCAAGCTTGTCCACCAACTAGAGGTTGAGCGCTACGTCGACCGGATTGGCCGCCGGCTCCTTTCCGTGATGGGGCCCCCGTCGTTTGATTACCGCTTCTTCGTAGTGGAGGACTCTCAACTCAATGCCTTTGCCGTGCCCGGGGGATCGATTTACGTTCACACCGGACTGATCGAGAGGGTTAAAAGCACCGATGAGCTTGCCGGCGTTCTCGGCCACGAACTCGTTCACGTGAAATCTCGCCACATGGCGCGCATCTCCGGGCCAGACCCTCTGAGCATACTAGCGCTTTTGGGGGTGTTTCTCTCCGGGGGTGGCGCCCAAGCGCAGGCCGCCGGCGTCCTCGGTCAGGCCCTCTCGGCAACGCGGCAGCTCTCTTACAGCCGCCAACTGGAGCAGGAAGCGGACACCCTGGGCGTAAGATACATGGCCGAGGCGGGCTATGACCCGCGAGCGGCGTTAGGATTCCTCAAGATCATCGATCAGGAGCGGATTCTGAATCCCGTCGATCTTCCCCCCTATTTGATGACCCATCCCCTGACTCAGGAACGGGTCACCAGAGTGGACGCCGTCGTACATTCCCTGAGGATCGGAGCTTCACGGCCCGAGGAATCCGACTCGATCAAAAAAATTCAGACCCTGCTGCGGCTGGAAAGGCACGATGCGGATGCGGTGATTGGGGAATACGAACGCCTCCTGGGCCAGAATCCGCAAAACGCCGAGGCTCTGTACATGCTGGGGCTCGCCCACGAGTATAAATCTCGGTGGCCTGAAGCGCAGCAGTTCCTAGAGAGGGCGCGGACGCTTAAGCCCAAAAGCCCCGGCATCGACCGGGAATTGGGCCGTCTCTATACCCAGATCGGAGAATTTCGTTCAGCCCACGAGGCCCTTGATCGCGCACTCAGCGCAGACCCCAAGGAGCCCCTGAACTACCTCTGGCTCGGGAAACTCTTCGAGAAGGAGTCCAATTTCCCGGAGGCGGTCGCCGCTTTTTTAAGAGCCCATAACCTCTCGCCCCTTTGGCCCGAGCCACCGCAGCACTTGGGGGTGGTCTATGGCAAGATGAACCGGCTCGGCGACGCCCATTACTACTTGGCCCGCTCCCATTGGCTCGCGGACGAGGACGAGCTGGCCATCGCGAACCTGGAACGCGCCTTAAAGATTTTTGGGCCTACTACCGCGCGTGGACAACTCATCAAGGATGAGCTTGAGGCGATTAGGGCTAGGAGGAAATAAACTTGCTTTTCTGCCCTTGCTCCCGCTTCAATAAGAATTCGCGCAGGTAATCCGGATCAAATCCCAACAGGTCGCAAATGTTATTGAAGGAGAAAGGCCACCCGGTGCTCTCGTCCCCAACCCACTCGAGGGCATTCTGATAAAGCCCTTTGCCGATAGTGTTCTTGGTCCCGCGATACTTCTCCAGGCATTCCACCGCGTCCTTGAGAATGGCAAGCATGAGCTTCTTCTCGCCATCGAGCTGGCGGGATAAACCCCGATTGCCGAAGAACTGTGAAGGCAGATAGGCATCGGGCTCAATAATCCTGGCTAAGAAATCATCGTACATAAACAAACCATCGCTTGGCGATATGAAACGATTACATATAACACATAGATTTTACCATTACAATAACCTTTTCCCGCTCTGGAGCAGGCCTCGTGGCGACAGCCGAAACCCCGCCATCCTGGCGCACGCGATACGCTTTCTTCCCTGAGAGAAAAATGATTAATAGAGGGCCAGGAAGGATTTTCTCTATGGGCAATACCGCAGAAGGCATTCGCTGGGATCTCAGCGACCTATTTGCCTCGCACGAGGACCCACGCATCGAAGCGACTCTGCGGGACTGCCGCAATCGAGCCGAAGCATTCGCCTCCCGGTTTCGCGGCGCGATCTATCGCCCCCAAGGACCTGCGCCGGAGAGCCTTCTCGAGGGACTCCGAGAACTGGAAGGGATCGAGGACATTCTGAGCCGGGTCTCAACCTATGCGGGCCTGCTCTACGCGGCAGACTCTTTAAGAGCCGATTTCCAGGATCTCGAGCAAAGAGTGGAGCAGCGAGCGACCAAGGTGAAAAACCTGCTGCTCTTTTTTGAGCTGGAATGGCTCGATCTCGATGATTCCGTGGCCGCACGGCTGATCCATCATCCGACCTTGAAGAACTACAGCCACTATCTCAAGAATCTGCGCCGCTTTCGCCCCCACAAACTCTCCGAGCCAGAGGAAAAAATCGTCAACGAAAAAGACAACACCGGTCGGAACGCGTTCGGTCGGCTCTTCTCCGAGATCACCTCCGCCTTGACCTTTGCCCTAGACCGCGACGGGAAACCCACCGAGCTTACCCTCAGCGAGATCCTTGCCCTCATGCATCACCCTGACCGGCAGCTTCGCCAGAGGGCTTGGGAATCACTCTTCGAAGGGCTTTCCCGCCATGAGCATGCGCTCGGCTTTATTTACGATACAATGATTCAGGACCACCTCACGATGGATCGTCTGCGGCGCTACCCTAACCCCATGATAGAGCGCCACCTTGCCAATGAGATTGACGCCGTAGCCGTGGAAAAAATGATCGAGGTCACGGAGGCCAATTACCCGCTTGCCCAGGCGTATTTCCGCCTGAAGGCGCGATTGCTCGATCTCCCGCGGATCGCGCTCTACGATCAATACGCTCCCGTGGGAAAAGAGCTTGCCCCCTTTTCTTTCTCCCGGGCCCAGGAGGTCATTTTGGAGGCTTTTGGCGCCTTCAGCCCTGTTTTTCTCTCCATCGCTGCCGAGTTTTTCGCCAAACGCTGGATCGACGCGGAGGTCCGCAAAGGCAAGCGGGGCGGAGCCTTCTGCGCTTCACCGTCTCCGCAGCTCCATCCCTATATCCTGTGCAATTACACCGACACGATGAGGGATGTCATGACCGTCGCGCACGAGCTCGGCCACGGTCTCCACGGCTACCTCAGCCGCGAACAGAGCTTTTTGAACTACGACACGCCGCTGACGACGGCTGAGACCGCCTCTGTATTCGGCGAGATGCTCGTGTTCGACTACCTCGTCGAGCACGAGTCGAACCCGCGGGTCAAGCTCGGGCTGCTCGCCGGCAAAATCGATGACGCCTTCGCCACAGTCTTTCGACAAAATGTCCTCACCCGCTTCGAGCAGGCAGTCTTCGCACGCCGGAGCCAGGGGCGGCTAACCCCCGAGACCATCGGGGTGCTCTGGGTTGAGGCCAACGAAAAATACTATGGCGACGCCGTGGAGATGGGGCCGGCCTATCGCTGGGGCTGGTCCTATATCCCCCACTTCATCCATACGCGCTTTTACTGCTATAGTTATGTCTTCGGCGAGCTTCTGGTCCTTTCCCTCTACCGCATGTACCGAGAACAGGGCAAAGATTTCGTCCCTCGATACCTTACCCTGCTGGAGGCAGGGGGCTCAGATAACCCCGAGGCGCTTCTCAGACCTCTAGGAGTGGATTTTCACGACCCAGCATTTTGGCAAAAAGGATTCGGCGAGATCCGGAGTTTGGTCCAGAGGGTTGAGACGCTAGCCGAACAAATCGGGCGGTAATGCAAGTGCCTTCCGCCCAATGAGTTTAAAGCCCCGTTACTCCAAGCGGGAGGAAATGTTCGTTTTTGCTTGCAAGCCGCCCCCAAATTGACATAATCGTACCTTATTGGATACTCTCCGCCCCAAAATCACGATCCGGGGCCAGTCCACGCTCTTCGCTAGTCACTTCCCCTCCCCCGGCGGTGGGATGGCAGGCGGTTATGAGGCCAATTTGTGAGTTCTCTGTTCCGCTACCTCAACAGGAACTTCCTGCTATCAATCCAGCGGTGTGCCGCAAGCGGCACACCGAAATAACTTAACAACCCATGTCTGATGCGGTCACCCCGCGCGCGCCCTCCGCGGCAGCGCTCTATCTGGCGCTCGTCCAGTTCCTGTTCGTCACGTGCTGGACTCTGTACGTCATATTTCTGCCCGAGCTGCTGGAGACCGCGGGGCTGTCCCGACGCTATGTTCCATGGATATTGATTCTCGATCAGTTCACCTTCATGGTGATGGACGTCGTCACCGGGGTGGCGGCGGATCGCGCGGGGCGCATGTTGGGGCGCATCGGCCCGTTGATCATCGGCTTGACGACGATTTCGTGCGTCGCTTTTCTGCTGATCCCGTATACCGCAGGCTGGGGCGAATTTTCGACCGCCGCTTTGCTCACGCTGATCCTGGTGTGGACGGCGACCTCTTCAGCCCTGCGCGCCCCGCCCTGGGTGCTTTTGAGCCGCCACGCCGCGGCGCCCAGCGTGCCGTGGATGAACGCATTGATGCTGACCGGGCTGGCCGTCGGCGGCGCGCTTGCGCCGTACCTCGGGATCACGCTGAAGAACCTCGATCCGCGCCTGCCGTTCGCTGCTTCGAGCCTGACGTTGCTCGCCACGACCGTCGGACTGATCTGGGTCGAACGCGCGCTGTCGCGGCAGCCGGCCCCGCCGCCAACCGCGTCGGTACGGCTCGCCGCCGGCTCGTGGGTGTTTGCCGCGGGTTGCCTGCTGCTCGCGCTCGGTTTCCAGCTCCACTTTTCGCTCAACAGCGCCGGACAGTACCTGCGCGTCGCCGTTCCGGAGCGTTTGCCTTACCTGATACCGATGTTCTGGATCGGTTTCAATCTTGCGATGTTCCCGGGGGCGGCGCTTGCCAGGCGTTACGGGACGCTGCCCGTGATCGCGGCAGCCGCGTTGATCGGGGCCGCCGCCACGCTGGCGAGTGTGCTGGTCCGGGACCTCGATTCCCTGCTCGCCGCGCAGTTCACTGCGGGCGGCGCATGGGGCTGCATCCTGATGGCGAGTTTTTCCGCGGCGCTGGAGTACGGCCGCAGCGGGCGCGAAGGCCTGGCGCTGGGCCTGTTGTTCGCGGCACTGGCTGGCGCTGCGCTGGCACGTATCGCGGCAGTCGCGGCGCAAATCAACAAGGTCTCCGGCCTCGCCTCGGACCTGGAATGGGCGCCTTTTGTGCTATGGTTCGCTGGAGGAGTGCTGTTCGCCGCGCTTGCATTCATCTCCGCACGCCGCGCCGCGCCCGGTTGAACATTTCGGAGGATTTGCTTGACTGTCCGCCTTGCGCTGCGCCTGTTCCCGGCTCTGCTCGCGGAGTTGGTCCTACTTTATCAGGAAGGTCTATGAAACGGACCCCCTGACCTGCGTCCATTCACTTCATCTTGAACGCCGGCGGTAAGACCTCATCAACCCCCTTGCCTGTCCAGTGCCACTTCGGGACCCCGGCCCAGATCTCCTCGGCACGCGCCTGGAGCTTCTCGATGAGCTCGTCTTCGTTGACGCGCAAGCACGTACCCTGATCGACGAGGATCTCCCCATCGACGATGACGGTCCGGACGTCTCGGCCCGCGGCGGTCTCAACCAGCGCTTTGATCGGATCACGCACGGCGCCGAAAGCGATATCCCTGAGATTGATTATCGTGATGTCTGCCTTTGCCCCTTTCTGAAGCCTGCCCAAGTCGTCTCTCCCGATCAACCTTGCGCCGCCGACCGTGGCGGCGTTGAAGACATCCCTCGGATGGCCGGCGATAAAGCTCTTATCCACGAGGCGCGATACCAAAGCCGCATAGCGCATCTCAGAGATGATATCTTTGGGGAACGTGTCGGTACCGATTCCGACATTGATCCCGGCTTTGAGATAGCGGTCGAAGGACTCCATGGCGACACCTATCTTGAGGTACTTTAGGGGGCTATGGGCCACCGAGGCGCCTGAGTCCGTAATTCGCTTGAGATCGTCGCCATAGGGATAAGCGGTCCAGCTATGGCCCGTAAGAAAGACGCAGTGGGAAAGGGAAACTTCGGGATCGAGAAAACCGATTTTGCCCAGAAGCTCCACGGGCGTCAAGCGATAGCGACGCATGACGGCGTGAAACTCGATCAGGTTAATGGCCGCGTGGATCTGCACGCGCACCCCCAGCTCCTTGGCGGCCTTCCGGGTCTCCTTGAGAAGCTCCGGCGTGCAGGTATCCACATGGCCGGGAAACAGCATGGTCTGAACCCGTCCGCCGCAGGCGCCGTGGTATCTTTTGACAAAGTCCACCGCCCCCTTGAGCCCGGCACTGCCGCGCTCATCGCTCCAATCGTACTCCAGCCTTCCCTCGCGATCATGGAAGAAGTCGACGTTCTTATAGCTCGGACCGGTATAACAGCGGATCCCCAATGCTCCCACCATCTCCACGTAGCGCTCAGGATCACCTCCCGGGCCACCGATTTCCAGCGTGGTGGTGACGCCGCTTTTGAGCAAGTGAACGAGAGAAAAGCGCTGCCCGACATCCACATCCTTCAGATGAGCCTGCTTGCCCCCTTCCCGGGTAGGCGCGCCGTGAGCCAGATAATTAGAAGCAAAGAAGTCCGGCTTGTCGGGCTCATTCAAGAGATAATCGCCGGCATTGCTGCCGGAATGAAAATGGGTGTCGATGAAGCCTGGGGAGACGAGGCAGCCCTTGGCGTCGATGCGCCGGTCCACCGGATCCGCGAATTGCTTGCCTACATGGACAACCCGGTCATTCTCGAAAACCACCACGCCATCCTTGATGACCTCGTGCTCTTTCCCGTTGAATCCGACGGCATAACCGCCTTGGATAAGTGTTTTCATGGCATCCCTTTGCTATCGCGGTTGCTTTAGAGTTCTCTGACGTAGTGCCGTTTGTGGTCACTCTAGGCCAAGGACTCCATAAGCCTCCCCTAACCCGTGATCTTCTCCCGAGTGCCCGGGGACTTGAGGCCGAACCAGGCCATGGACTGGATGCTGCAGACGGCCACGGCGCCTGTGCCCTCCTCGATGGCCGGCGTGCTCTTACTACTTCGTGAAGCCAAGGATTTTACCGTATTGCCCCGCGAGCTTATCGATCATCTCCGCCTGATCTTGGGTCATGTAAACCATCTGATGTTTCTGGGCATACTTATAGACCGTAGTCCCCGGAACAAAGGCAGAGCTCTGCCCGCCGTACTTATCCCAGACCTCCTGGGCCTCGAGCGTGTTAAGAAACACGGCAAAAAGATGGCCCACGTTAGGATGGCGAGCGCCTTTCGGGACTCCCGCGTGGTAGGCGGGAGCGATGACAGGCTCAATCCCCTCGGCATGGACGATGGGCGCGCCGGTCGCTTTCGCCCGATGAATGAAGCTATCGGTTAGTGTCGCCGCCACCAGGATCTCCCCCACTTGGAGACGGGTATAAATCTGGCCCAGCAACCCTAGATTCGGTTCCTGCTTGACGAGCGCCCGCACGTACTCGGTCGCTTTTTTCTCGCCCCAGGGTCCGGCAGCTAGACGTGAGAAGTGGTGAGCAGCGTTGGTTATACCCAGTTTACCGCCTTTCCATTTCGGATCCAGGAGGTCCTCCCAGCTCTTCGGCACGTCCTTTGCGGGCAAGATCTTGTTGTTGTAGGCGGGAAGAACGATCTGGTGGGCAAAGGAGACCGTACCGTTGTCGTATTGGATGACTCGGGGATCGACCCCAACCGCTCTATAGTCGAAGGTCTGGTGCAGCTTCCTGACCCACAGCGTGGCGTGGTGGGCATCGGTTACGACCATCAGATCCCATTCAGGGGCCACACCCGTAGGCGCACGGACTACGATCTTCGCCACGTCGCCCGGCATGTCTCCCGCGGGGCTATAATTCAGCTTGATATTAAGGCCGTACTTGCGGTTGAAGGCCTCGGCTAGAGCCTGCGCGCCCTGGGGTGTCAGAGTGGATGGACCGTAAAACTCGATCGTCCCCTCCTTCCGGGCCGCGGCCACGACCTCGTTTAGGGTAACGGCCTTCAGCCAGGTAGCCCACCCGAGCACAATCGATAAAAACAAAACGCCAATCAGAAAAAATCTTCTCGTCTTCATCTTTTACCTCCCGACCGCGCAGACAGCGCGCGGCAATTTGGGTTGTTCCCAGTCGAAATGAAATGAATGAATTTGTTTTTGACACCTCAACGCCGAGAACTGAAAATTGCCTCTGACAACCAGATGCCAAGCCGCATTCAAGAGCGCCAAAGGGCGACCAGAAGTGGCGCGGCTCACCATTTTGGTTAGGACCATATACGATACAGGCCTGCTGCGTCAACGTGCGCTCGGCTTCCAGGCAGACCCGGACGTAAGCAGTTAAGGAAGTGGCGCAGTGCCGGAGATTTGCAAAACAACTGAAAAAGAGTTAATCGACCAAAGCGTGTGAGAGCTACTTTCTCGAACAAAAAAGGAGTTTCCTTAGACCCTTGGGCATTCCTCGCAATCCTACTTAAAAAGTAGCTTTGTGAGAAAGCCTTTTTACAGTCGTAAAATCGGCTTTTCACAGCCGTCATTCAGGAGGTTCAACCTATGAAAAAGGGGGTTTTGTTGGCTTTCTTGCTGCCTTTTGCGCTGTTCTCGTTTCAATCCCCTGCGCAAGCCCAGACTTTCCGCATCGGTTACACGGCTAAAGTCTTAACCTATCTTCCTCTCTTTGTGGGATGGAAGAAAGGCTTTTATCAAGCGGAGGGGCTGCGCGGGGACGTCATTCAGATGTTCAGTGGCGGCGTGCATATCCAGGCCCTAGCCACAGGTGAACTGCAGTTTGGCACGTTTAATCCCGACAGCATCATTCTCTTTAATGAGAAGGGGGGTAACCTCAAGATCATAGCCGGTGTTGCCAACGCTGCTCCCTATCTCCTGATCGGAGGGAAAAAATTTAAGCGCGTGGAAGATCTCAAAGGGGAAAAGCTTGGGGCCTCGGCGCTCAGAGGCGGCACGGGATCGCTTCTCACGGCGTACCTGAGGGCCAAGGGGTTAGTCTATCCGCGCGACTACGCGATCGTTGTCGTCGCTGGTGGAACTCCAGCCTTCCTCTCGGCTCTGGAAAGCGGAGCCATCGCCGGGGCGGTTTTGGGCATACCCTTCTCGGACATGGCCCTTGACCGCGGACTCAACTCACTCGGAGACGTCCTTGAGGTACTTCCCAGGTATCAGTTCAATGCCATCAATGTGGACCCTGCCTGGGCGGAGAAAAACCGCGCCACGGTGGTTAAAGCCCTTAAGGCGCATATACGGAGCCTGCGTTGGATTTATGAGCGCCCGGACGAGGCTGCCCAACTGCTCACCAGCGAAATAGGGGTGAAACCGCCCTACGCCCGCAGGGGCATAGACTATTTCACCAGGAATAAGGTCTTCCCCCAAGATGGCTCTCTAACGCTTGAAGGATTGACGGTGAACCTGCAAGTGCTAGGAAGAGACGGTCTACTGAAAGAGCCTCTACCGCCTCCGGAGAAATACGTGGATCTTAGCTACCTTAGGCAGGCCCAAAAAGAACTCGGCATGTAAGGAGGCAGATAATAAGGATCGGAAAAAGACTCCCGGTTCCCTCGAAAGCTCCTCGGGGGCCGAGCCATCAGGCCGCGGCCGATGGGCTAAGCTCCCTCGGGAAGCGCGCTCTCGGCTGCGGCCGATGGGTTCGTGCCATGAGTCGTGCCGTTTGTAATCGGACGTCCGCAGCCTCGCTCGCGCTCCCCTCGGTGGCGGAAAAGGACGTCCGCG
>Ga0209751_10002576_pt1 | contig 17959 bp, 37 predicted proteins | sample RifCSP13_1_FD_184019 | JGI IMG/M metagenome (GOLD analysis project Ga0209751, IMG submission 184019) | Soil microbial communities from Rifle, Colorado - Rifle CSP2_sed 13_1 (SPAdes) (version 2) | ecosystem: Environmental > Terrestrial > Deep subsurface > Rock core/Sediment | place: Rifle... | reverse complement strand
CGGCGATGACCCCGGAGATGACGGCGCTCCTCGGGTCAGGCGGGACCGCCGGGGGGGCCGCTGGAGGGGTCGGTGGGGCCGCTGGCAGCCCCGGGACGGGGCTCATGAGTCTCAGCAATACGATGATCCAGAACCTCATGGGATCGGGCCAAGGCGCGGCGCTGGGGCTTCCTGGCGGCCAGCAGATGGCCCCGCCCCAGCAGTACGGGGGCTTGGGGACCATCGGGTACGCTGGCGGGACGCCGAACTTCAACGAAAGCACCGGCACCTACGCGCCCGGGACCGGCCCGATGTGGCAGCAACAGACCCCGGGCGGGCAGCAGCCCCAGGGCGGCCAAACCCAACAGGGTGGCAGCCAGGGGCTCATCGGTCAGCAGTCGAATATCCTGGGGGGCCTCCAGGGCCAGATCCCCCAGCTCAATCCGGCGATCATGCAGGCGCTCGGGATGCAGGCTCAGGGCATGGCCCAGGGCATGCTCCCCTCGCTGAACGATCCCCAGGCCCAGGCGCGCATCCAGGGCATCTACCAGCCCGGGTTCGACGCCCTGAACTACAACTCCGGGCTGGCGCTCTCGAGCGCCCGGGAGCAGCTCCAGCAGCGCGGGTTCCAGGCGCCGGACATCCGTGAGGGGCCGACGCAGGCCCTCACCGCCCCGATCCTAGCCGCCCAGCAGCTCGGGCGGTCTCAACTCTACGGTCAGATGGCCGGCGCCCAGCTCGACCTCGCCACCCGGTTGCCGATGCTGGGCTCGCAGCTCAACGCGCAGAACTACGCCACGCAGATGCAGCCGTTCACCGCTGGGCTGAATCTGGCCGGGGCTTACAACCAACCGATCGGCACGCAGGCGCAATTCCCGCTCTCGCTCCTGGACATCCTCCAGCGCGGGCAGGGGAGTACCTCCACGGTCAACACGGTCGGGCCGCAGCCGAGTCTGACGCAGCAGTTGGGGCAGGTCGCCCCCCTCGTCGGGGCCGGCGGAAGCCTGCTCAGTTCGGCGGGGAACACGCTCTTCCCGCAGCAGCAGAACCCCTACGGGTTCGCCTACAACCCCTTCACGGGCGCGAGCCTCTCGGGAGCCCCATGACATGGACACGCCCTACAGCCAGTCCGGGCAGGACCCGACCCAGCAACAAGGGCTCCTCCAGATCCTTCAGCAGATCCAGGCGATCCAGAACCGGCCGCTGATCCCCGATAACCCGCTGTCGCAGCTCGGCGCGGCGCTTCAGGGCGCCTCCGCGGGGTTCGCGGGCCAGCCCAACCCGGCCGTGGCCCAGGCGATGGCACAACGGCAGCAACAGCTCTCCGGGTTGAGCCAGACGGCGGGGGTGCTAGGGCAGATCGGCACCATAAAACAGCAGGAAGCGACCTTGACCGAAACGAGGCGGGCGCGAGCGGTGCAAGAGAAAGCCGAGGAACGGGCCGGCAAAACCGAGGAACGACTTCGACAGGAAACGTCACTCAAGTTCGCTGATGATGCCTGGAAGAAGGCGCTCGAATTGGGCGATCCCAACACGGGCGCCGTCGCCTATGAGACGCTCTCGAAGGAAAAGCCTGGATTCTGGCCACCGATGCCCGCCGAGAAGATCAAGGCGCTGCTCACTGACAAGATCGGCCGGGAGGATTTCAGGAAGAACCAGGTCGGCATGGCAGCAGCCGCGTATCTCGGAGAGGCCACGTATCTCGGGCGACCGATCCCTGATGATGTGCGAAACATGCCGAAACGGGCGCTCGCGCTGATGGCAGGCAAGACTGAAACGCAACTTCTGCATGGTTCACTTGAGGAATGGGAAATTTCGCTTCGGAAGAAGGTGGCGCTGGCCGGCGGATTCGATAACCTCAGTCCCGAGGAACGGGCGGAATATTTTGCCCTCGTGGGACGGAATGCGACCGATGCCAAGGATGCGGCCATCTCGGACATGCAGGCCGACATCGCTAAATACGGGAAGACCCAGAAGCCGATCGGGGGATACTTCCGCACGGCGCGCCAGCGTCAGGACTTGAGTCCTTCGCTGAGGCAACAGTTGAAGCTCGACGGACTTGACCCGGATACCGCAAGCACGCAACAGATGAACGAGGCAGAAGGACGATACCGGAGCAAGGTGATCGCGGATTCGACGGCGAAGGATCTCAGGCAGAGCGCCCAGCAAGAGTACAACTTCCGCCTTGGGCACAAGGACAAGAAGCAGGACCAGCGCTTCCGCTACATGCCGACCGAAGAAGTCAGGAAGCTCGCCATGGGCGATCCCAATGCGCTGCTGCAACTGCTGGACGCGTTGAGGGTCACGGTGAAACCGGGGGCCGAGACTCCGGCCGCCGCGGCATCCGGTGAGCCGGTGCTGAAGAATGGGAAGACGATGGAACAGACCATTCAGGATGGCATGAGTGGTGGCGCTTCACGGGCAGAGGTGGAAACGGAAGTGCTCCGGCTGAGAAAGGCGGGCAAACTCTAAGTGGCGGAACGGACACTCACGGACCTGATTCTCGATCCCGCTCCCTCGACGCCCCCAAAGTCCATCGAGGATCTGATTCTCGCGCCGCGCCAGGATATCGGCTTTGTGCAGGGCATGACTGACGAAGCTCTCCGCATTCTCTCCATCCCGTTCAAGACCTTCTCGCAGGAAGCCAGCGGCGGCGCCGAGCAGATGGGCCAAGGGATCAACGCGGCGCTGCGGGGCGAGTCGCTCGGCGCCGCCTGGAACCTCGGCATGGGGGGATTGCGAGCGGTCGGGGCGCCGATCACGGCCGCGACGCGGCTCCTGACCGATCCCGCCAGTCGCTTGATCCAGAGCGCCACGGGGATTGACGAGCCCACGCGGGAGATGATCCAGAGCGGCGGCGACATCCTGGGCGGGGCGGCACTCCCGGCAGGCATCGGTGCGGTGCGTGGGATGGTGGGCGCGCCCACAGGTGCAGCCAAGATCGGACGCGCAGGGGCTCGGGCGATCGAGGGGCCGATCCCGGTCTCGGCGGTGCCGTCACCGCCCAAGTCCGCGCTCTCGGCTCCGGTGCAGCCGGGGTTGAGTGAAGCCCGCATGGCCGAACCGCTCGTCAAGGAAATCGCCAGCGGCGCGGATGAGGCGGTGACGCGGCTCGCGGCGATCGACCCGAACAAAGGACGCCTCTTCCGCTACGTCACCGCGGCACTTGAGGACGGCACGCTCGCGCCTGAAGGCGTGATGCAGGTCATGGGCAAGTATAATCTCACGGCCGAAGAGTTCTCCCGGTTCTACGCGGATACGGTCTCGGCCTCCGGGCGCACCCTCAATACGCTCTCGCAGCTTCGCAAGCGACTCGGGACTGCCTTCAAAGATGAGCCGGGCGCGCTGGAGATCCTTGGCACGCTCACGACGGATACGAAGCCGAGTGTCACGCAACGGGTCCTCGAAGGGTGGCGCACGTTCGACAACATGCGGCGAGCCATGCTCGTCACGCAATGGACCACGGCCATCCGCAACGGGCTCTCGCAGGGCGCACGGTATACCCTCGACGCCGCGGACACCGCCCTGGCCAGCGCCTTTGAAGGCAAGCCCATGCGGCAGGCCATGCAGGATGGACTGGAAAACTTCACGGCGGTGGTCCACCGAATGTCCCCCAAGGGCCGCGCCGCACTCGGGCGCATTCTTGACGACTTCCCGGTCGAGGCCCAGCAACTCACGGGGACGATCTCGGGTGAGGCCGCATTGACGTCGCGGTTCTCCAACTTCATCAACCCGCTGAACAAAGCGCAAGAGGGGTTCTACCGGACCATCTCCTTCGATAGTAAACTCCGCCAGCTCGCGCGGGAGGGGAAGATCGACCTTGATGCCATCGCGGCCAAGGACATCCCGCCGCAGATGATCGAGGCAGCCACGCGGCATGCCCTTGACATCACCTTCTCCGCCCCCCCGACCAGCAGCGTCGGCAAGGCGATCTTGCAGGCGTACCACGACATCCCGGGCCTGACGACGATCAACCCGTTTCCGCGCTTCCATCTGAACGCGCTGAAGTTCCTCTGGGACTTCAGTCCTGTGCGGATGTTCACGCCAGGGGCGTTGCAGACCATTGCGACCGGCACGCCCAAAGAGGCCGCGGCGATCATCTCGAAGGGGCTCACGGGGCAGGCAATGTTGGCGACAGCCATGGCCGTGCGCTCGTCTGATCTTGCCGGCCAGAAGTGGTATGACCTCAGGGTCCCAGGCACGAACAAGTTTGTCGATACCCGCGCGTTCGGCCCCTTCAACGTCTACCTGCTTTTTGCGGAAGGCATGCTCCATCCCGACAAGCTCGATCTCTCGGATTGGGCCAAGGGGCTCGTAGGGATCAACCGCGTCGCCGGGACCGGCCTCGTCCTCACGGATGCGCTTCAGAGCGGTGACATCGAGCAGAAGCGCGATACGTTCTACCGATTCGTCGGGGAATACTTCGGCGGATTCGGCACTCCGCTCCGGAACTTCAAGTCCACGATCGAGAGCATGGGGACAACGCCGTTTGCCGAACAGGAGCGCGCGATCCGCACGCGCCGAGACTTCCCGCTGATTGATCCGACGCTGGGCAACGTGCCTGGCGTCTCTCAGGGATTGCCCGAGATGCGGTCGATGTTCCAGGGGGGCACGCTCAAGACGGAGTTCCCTGCGACGCGCCAGTTCACCGGCTTGTCCGTGCGCCGGAAGAATCTGGCCGAACAGGAAGCCGAACGGCTCGGCCTGTCCGTCCAGCGCCTCGCAGGCGGCTCTGGTATTCCCGCATGGGATCGGGCGGTATCCGCGCAACTCGGTCCGCTCGTGGAGCAGGTGCTTCCGCAAGTGATCGCCTCCGAGGGCTATGACCGCCAGTCGCCGGAGGTCAAGCGGTTCGCCTATGTCCAACTTGTCCATCAACTCCGACAGCAGGCAGTCAAGCGCGCTGAGGCGGAGACGCCACGACTGGCGGCACAGGCACGCCTGAAGGGGCTCGATCCCGATCTACGGAAGATCGCCGGCATCGGGCAAAAGGGGACATTCCCAGGAGTAGCGGAAGACCCATCGCTCATGGATCAACTACGACAACGCCTGGGAGGGCGACCGTGACGATCCCCGACCACGAGCTGCCCGGCTGGCTGGTCGTCATCATCTTGGTGGTCGTGATCCTGTGTTTGCTGTTGGCGCTCGCGCTCCTCGGCTATCTGCCCTCGCCGCTTTCGACCAAACTCGACGCGCACGATGCCAAGGCGACCCGCGCCGACCGGGCGAGTCTCATTGCCTGCGGCGCGATGATGGAGGTCGCCAAACGCTCCGCGCTCAAGTGCTTCGACGATGACGATCCGCGCAGCATCTTCGTGGGGACGCGATGAGTGACCGCCTGACGCAACTCAACCAGATCACCCGCCCGCTGGTGACCCTCATGTTTGCGGCGGCGATCATCGTGGGGTTTTTCGTCGGCCGGATCAACGGGGAAACCTTCATCGGAATCGCTGGCCCGGTCGTGGCGTTCTGGTTCGCGCAACGGCAAGCGGATCGCCGCGTCGGAGATCAATGATCGCCCTCGCCCTCGTCCGCTCGTTCTTCACCCTCAAGGCGACTGAGGGCACGCTGTCGGTGGATGGCATGCGCGAGTGCGTCACGCTTGAAGATCACTCCCCGTGGTCGGACGTCGGCGCGGTCAAAGTGCCCGGGCGGACTTGCATCCCCCCGGGCCGCTACCAGATCGTCCTCGTGGATTCCCAGCGGTTCGGCCCCGGCACGCTCTCCCTCGTCGGCGTGCCGCAGTTCACCGCTATCCGCATCCACGCCGGTAACACGTCCGCGCAGACGGAGGGCTGCATCCTCGTCGGCCAGGACGCGACCGCGCCGGACGACGATTGGGTCGGGAAGAGCGTGGCGGCGCTCAAGGCGCTGAAGAGCACACTGCTTCCCCGCTTACGCGCGGGCGAGGAGGCATGGATCACGATCACCGAGGCGCGGGGCGCCTAATGGAGACGCTCCGGCATTGGGCGTGGGTCTTGAGCCAGACGGAACTCCCCCCGAGTGCCACGGACAAACTCGTGTGGCATCTGACGGGGGTGAACGCGTTCTTGTTGCTCGTGGCCGTGGTGCTCTTTCTCGCGCTCTCGTCGGCGTGGCGAAATCGTTGATGCGTCATTCGCGGGAGAGGCGACGCACGATAGAGGAACCGACTGCGAGTGACTGGCCGATCCTCCTGCTGATCGTGGGGATCGGCCTCATGCTGTGGGGGCCGATCGTGATGCTGTTTACCCGGAGGTGGTGATGGAGGCCAAGCGACGACGAGACCGTGCAGAGCACACATCGGCGGTGCCGTGGGTCCATCGCGCCCTGCGCATGCCCACGCACTACAACGCGGAGCCGCTGGACAAGATCGGGCATGATCCGTTCATCGGCCGCGCCGTGGTGCTCGCGCGCATCCCGGCGGAGTGCCCGCGCTGCTGGAATCCATGCCTTGAGGATCGTGGCCTCGAGGCCGCTTGTCCGCTCTGTGGCTGGGAGCAAGTCGTGCGCCTCCCCGTGCCATCATGATCCGGCGATTGCTCGCGACGATGCTGGCGGTCAGCCTGCTCTCGGGATGCGCGGCCGTGCCCATGCTCGGCTTGGCCGTGGACGCGGTGACGGGCGGGGTGAGCATCTACCAACGATACGAGGATCGGCAGGCCCAGAAAGATCAGACTCAGGCGATCCGGGATCTCCAGGCCGCGGTCGAGGCGACCACGGTTGAGATGGTTCGGCTCCGGGCGTTGATGGAGCGAAGCACACCACCTCCGCCGAAGTAGACGCCCCCGGCAGATATTTCGGCTTCAGGAGCCGCCACCGGCGCCAGAGGGCGCGGAGCCAGCGTCTCATGCCCCGGTCCTCGTGGCCCACTGTCGCAAGGCCATCAGTTCACGCTCGATGCTCGCGACGCGCGCCAGCATCTCGACGCGGAACGGGTCCTGCTCGTTGACCAATGCTTGCTGGGCCCGGATGATCCCGTTCCGAGCATCGAACCAGCCGAAGGCGAGCATGGCGATCTCGGCCAGCACGAGAATCCCGACGCCCACCAGCACGCTCTGCGTCGTCGTCAGTCCAAGATACTTCGTGGCGACGCTGCCACCATGCCGAGTTGCAACCACGGGCGCACGTCGTCAAGGTACTGCCGGCCGCGCGTGCGCGCGAAGTGGTAGTAGCCGAGGGCGGAGGAGAGACTCATCCCCCTGCCCGCGGTTTCCAGTTCATGCTGGGTTTGGCGAAGAGCGCCCCTAGCGGTGGATTGTCCGTTCCAAACACATCCACTATCCATGCCTGCCTTGCAAGTTCTTCTTCCTCAGTCAGAATCCGAAATGCGCCCAAGACTCCGCCAACCTCTGGCAACGCGAGCGCGAGTGTTCCGTCTGGCAACACCCTCGCAGCCCAGTTGCAACCAGGAGGGCACCATTCCAGGGTCGGGCCGATGTAGGCCAACTCTTCAGGAGTGGCGTATTCTCCGGGGTGGCGATTGACCGCCTCATTCCAGCGCGTGGCCCATTCGGTCGCCTTGCTCATCGTCCCGGCTCACTGCTCACATACACCGCAGATATTTCCGGCCTGGGCATAAAGAGCAGCGGCGCCGGTTGATCTCCAATCACAATCGCTGCGTGCGGGTTCCTATAGTATTCTGTGACGATTTTCCTCATGGCCTCCTTGGCGGAGATTTCGCTGGAGAACTTCGCATTAATGCAGAGCCCCGACTTGAGCATGATGACGAGATACCGATGTTTCTGTTCGCTTCGAGCGAGCCAACTCATGTCTTCACTCCGTTATCCGTTATCAACTCCCACGACCGGGCGATGAACCGCGCCCGATGATCCTGCCGCCGGATGATTTTCGCCGCCCGCGGCGAGCCGAACACGTGGGCCGCCACCGTGCGCGCATGCTCCCGCCACCAGCCGCGAGGCGCGAACGATGTGCCACGGCCGAGATGCGCCCAGAGCGGATGGTATGGGTCCCCGGGATCATAGTATTCCGTCGCGTCGATCCCGACCGGGCGATCCGGACATCCCAAACTGACTCCGCCGTACAGGGGTCCCCGCCCCGGCTCGTGGAATGGCACGTGGCGGAGCTTGTAGCCGCTCATGAATCGCACGGCATCAAGACACGCCGCGGCTCCGGTATCGAGCCGCGTATAGGAAGCTGCCGGATCAGGTTGCGCATGGAATGTGCGCACGCGCCTGAACCATTCCCCTCGGATCGCCATCATGTGGGCATGCACAAGCAGAACCCCGTCGATGTAGGCTTGCCCAATGAGTCCCCGCGACCGCACGCCGCCGAGGATACCCAACGACGGCGTGGTCCGGAATGCGTCCTCGATCGTCGGCAGCCACCGATCCGAAAGCACGATCGTGTCGTCATCGAGGAGAATGACCAGCTCCTCCTCCTGACCGACGCCCGCCGAGCGTGCGTACTCGATCCCCGCAGCATGATCCCGCGCCCCCTGACCGGCGGTGGGCAGGCAGAGGCATTCATCGTTGTACAGTTCCGCCGATCGCTTGACCTCTGGGCTCGTGGCGACGATACACACGCGCAACCACGGGGCGAACCGGCGGAGCGCGGCTTGGCACACCGCGAGCATGTCCGGGCGCGCCGAGACGATGATGGCGACGGCAATCATGTGAGCCTCCGATAATCAGGATGGAATCGCATATCCTTAAACACGCGCCCCAGCGGTGCGCAGTTGTTGTGCGCGTAAAACAGGGGTGCATAAAGGGAACCGTCAGGATTCACGCGAACGATTCCGGTCAGCCCGACCGACTCAAAATCGTCCTCGCCATTGAATCCGTAACGCGCGCACACGCAGCATTGAACGTGTGCCCACGCAACCCGATAAGCTTCGGGCGAATCCCAGCCGCCAGGATGGCGACCGCGGTGCGCGTCGCAGGAAAACCACGCGGCATTCTTGAATTTACGGCATCCACATCCTGCCGAATATTCTAGTTCGTTTACCATGGCGACGGCGGTCATGTGGCCCCCGCATCAGGAAACGACTGGGGCTTCTTCTGCTCATCCAGGCGCCTTACCGCGATCACTTTGGTCCAGTAGGCTGCCGAACATGTATCGCAGAGATCCTTTCTCTCCTTCGCCCAGCAACCCGGTGAGCAGATTCCTCCTGTCTCGATCGACACGTTCCCGCATTGGATGCAGGCGTGCTCATGCCGATACTTCTCGGGGTGCTCGAACTCGGGCAAGAGCGCCGTCAGGTCCGCGATCATCACACGAACATGGTCGATGTCCCCGATGATCCACCCGTCGCACTGGTGCGGGAGACTCACCTCCAAGCGTTCCATGCGCGTGCTCCATCCGATCTCAGCTGGGCCGTCGGCTACGTAGTTGTCGCCGCTGCTCATTCGTGGTTCTCCGCCATCTTCGCGTCGTGGGGGCGACCGTGAACAAGATCGGACGGCTCGGAAAATACGCGCACGAGGAACACGCCGAGGACGGCAGCGTAGCCATGGGGAATCGTGATCCCGCGAGTGAGGCCGTCTCCGGCGTCCACCCGCACGAGACATTCACCCAGGTCCGTCACGTGCGCCCACAGACTCGCCTCCTTGTGAAGCGGTTCGCCGATGAGCGTCAACTCTGGCCGTGTCATCCGCATACTCTCCGCCCACTCGCGCGCTTCGCTCATCGGCGGCTCCTTCCCCGGTCGCCTGGAATGATCCACGCCCGCATCATCGTCCATAGCTCCTTAACCGCAGCAGGATCGCCTTTTCTTGCCCCGGCGAAGAGCCGCTGCCGCTTGCGGATCTCTTCCTCGGGCAGTTCAGTGCCCGCGATGGTGACGACCACGCCAGGCCGCCGCGATTGCCCGAGATACGCACGCGGCCGATCCGTCGTCACCCGGCGCGCCATGATCTCGGGCGGGAACACCCCATCGGGCATGTCCTTCGCGCCGCCGGCATACGAAGCCGCAGCGCCGCGCGGGCCGAACTCCAGAGGCATGGCTGAACGCCATTTGCTCATGGGTGCCCTCCTGGTTGCCAGTCTTCAATGAATTCATCGCTCGCCTCCCGGCGTCTTCGTCCGGGCGCGGAGCATCCGGCGCATCTCAATCCTTCGGTGCGCCCAGTCGAAGAACCGCGTGCCAATATAGAGCGCCCCGACGATCATCAGGCCGATGGCGATGATCCCGAAGACGGTGACGACGCCGCGGATCATGGCTGCGCCCGATGGATCAGAGCAATCAGCGGCCCACTAATTCGCGGGATGAAGAGTCCGAGCAATATCCATGCGCTGGCCAATGGAACGTAGACCATGATGAAATCGAGCGCACAGAATACAACCAACATCCACCAGTACTTGTTGGTGAACCGGTAGAAGTAACTCACTTGCGCCCCTCTTCTAGTTTGATAAACGGGATGGCGCCTCCAGTGACCGTTGGAAGCACGCCGTTCCACTTCTTGAGCGCCTCGAACTGGATCAGATCGGCCGTGAGCGATTCACGGATGAGCTTGTTCGATTGCGCCTGTCCGGTCGCCAGCGCGACTTGTCGCTCCGCTTCCTTCACGGCCTGCTGGCGCAGGAACTCGGCCCGCTGGACATTCTGTTCCTCGACCTGCTTCCGTTCGATGGCCCGCGAGAACTCCGCCGAGAAGCCGAAGTTGGTCAGCGCCACGTCTCGCACCACGATATGGTACGGGGTCAGGCGAGCCCGGAGACCGCTGACGATCTCTTCCTTGAGCTTCCCCCGTTCCTGGATGACCTTCTCGATGGGGAAGTGTGCGGTCGCCGCCTTCAGCACTTCCTGGATCGCAGGCACCACGATGCGTCCCTTGAAGTCTGTCCCGACACTCCGGAGCAACTCGTGGCATTTCGTCCCGTCCACCTCGAAGTTCAAGACGAGATCCGCGTGGATCTCCTGCAAGTCCCGGCTCGCTGCCGAGGCCCCCTTGACCTCGAACGCCTGCACCTTCACGTCGATCTCGTACATGTCGGTCATGAAAGGATTGAAGAAATACAGCCCCTCCGTGTAGCACCGATTCTCCACGTCTCCGAACCGAGCGAACACCGCGCGCTCTCCCGGGTCGACGACGCCGCATCCAAAGGCCAAGAAAGCCATCGCCACGATCAATCCCCCAAGCCGCATCGTCATGTCAGCCTCCATTCCCTGGTTGCCAATCGGTGTACCCCAGTGTCGGCCCAGTTCCCCGCGGGAACCGTCTCACGAGCCGCTGATCCTTGGTGATGCTCACGCTGCCGTCGAGATAGCCGACCATCAGCCAGCCCTTCTCCATTGCCCGACTGATCGGGGCCACCCCCGTCGTCGCGGCCAGGGCGTCGGCGAAGGTCATGGCGCGTACCACCACCGCGCGAGCCGCCGTTTCATCCGTGGCCACGGCCGCTCATACCCGGTCGGCAGATGCCGGAGCCGCTCGCATTGCGCCAGGGTCAGCACGCCCGCATATTGCGCCGCCAAGGCGAGCCGCTGTTCGAGCCTCTCCGCGGTGGCGGAGACGCCATGCGCGTGGTTGCCCGAGAGGCTCCCGGCGTGCCGGCGGAAGTGGATCAAAGGCCGCGCGAGGCGCCGCGCTGCCCACCCGTGCGTCAAGGCACGCAGGAGATACCCCGTATAAATCGCATGGTCATCGCGCAGCGGCGGCCACCCGATCTGCAACGCGAGCGAACGGCGCAAGAGAGTGATCCCCGGCGCCTGGCCGTCATCGATCACGTCGTCCACGGTGAGCCAGCCCGGGGCGGGGAGCTTGAGCCGGCGGCGCCCATCCAGTTCGTGGACGATCGTGCCCGCGCCCACGTAGGCGACTTTGGGAGAGCGCAGGGCCTGAGCGAGCAAGATGGACACGGCGGAGGGCTCAAACCAATCGCTCGTGAATCCGACCACGACCCATTCGGTCTGTGCCCGCTCGATGCCGTCCCAGATCGCATCCTGGACGGTGCGATCCCGCAACACGATGCGAGCCAGCGGATACCCCTGCACGACCGCCGAGGTGGCGTCGGTCGATCGGCGATCCATGACGAGAATCTCCCGGATTGCGGGATCACCCGCCATGCTCTCCAGCGACTGACGAATCCATCGGCCTTGGTTCCAGCTCGGCATGATGACGGTGACGCCGGTCATGGTTCGCCCTCTGCCGGTCCGTTGAGATGCCGCCACACGGCCTCGGTGCAGACCACGAGTAGCGGAGAAGGGCGCCCGCGCCCCCGCCGCACCTTCACGACGACGACGCCGGCCTTCAGGCGCGGCAACGCCTCGCGCTCCATCTCCTCCGCGAGTCGGCTCAGGGCCTCGAGCGACAGCCGCTTGACCAACTTGCACTGGCCGATGGCGCCCGGCGTCTCGAAGTCGAGGCGCTCGCCGGAGTTCGCCCAGTGGCGCCGGCCCCCGAACAGGTTGGCGGCCTGGCGTTCGAACCCCTTCCAGGCGGCGTCAGCCATCTATCGCCCGTGCGACCGGATCGTGCTCGCCACCGCGCCGATGGTCCCCAGCAGAGCATTGCGCGTGTCGCGCATCGTCTTCCGCTGCGCCGCGTGGTCGGCCTCCATCTCCTCCAGCTCGGCGATCTGGCCGGCGAGGTCCTGCGCGGCCTCGTCCAGCTCCTCGCGGCTCATCGGGATGAGCGGCGGCTGCGCCTGCTCGTCGGCGTGTCGAGCTTTTGGATTCCCCTTCGTCCGTCCTCCCATACTCAGGTCCTCCATGGTCGTTCTGGTGGCGCAGAGGATGCACAGCCCGTTCTGCATCGCGCCCTTTTTCCGGCAGCGGGTGCAGAACTGGTCCATGTCCACCGTGATCGTGGCGTCTGCGTGAGCCATCACATGCCCCCTTACTCCGTGCAGGAATATCGTTGCGGACAGGCCGTTCTCCCGGCGCAATCGTTCGGCCGGTAACAGAACGACGGACAGTCGGTCGGATGCGTCCGCGGCTCGGCAGGGTATGGGAGGGTCTTGACCTCACGCACCTTCCCCATGGCGTCGCCGATGGCGCGCGCCTCAGCCGCAGACGTGGTTTCGATACACACCGCCTTCTTTCCGTCGAGGAATGTGACCCAGAACGGTGCTCGGTATGTTGTCGTCGTCTCCATGGTCCTGCCTCCTATCGTCTGAACGTGTTGGCCTGGGGGCACGTGACCCAATGGGGCACCCGCCCGATCACTTCCCGGGTGCCGGGCTCGATGGCCGTCCCCCGCCGGCCGGTGATCGCCACGCCGTCCGACGTGATGAGCGTCCGCGTGCTCGCCGCCTTCCCCGCCGTCTCATCGAGCCACTCGGTCAGCACCTCGGGGTCACAGATCATCGCCTTCCCGGAGTCGCGCATGTGGATCCACACGACGGCGGCCTGGCAGCCGCGGCACTGGGCGAGCGGGCGGGTCATCGCATCCCCCTTTGAGCCCGCACGAGGCACACCTCAAGCCGCCCCCGCGCATCCGCAAGGTCGGCGCGCTCCTGGGCGATCTCGCGGGTCAGGGCCAGCTTCTCGCCGAGGAGCGTTCCGGCTCCCACGCCGACCACGAGGCAGCCGAGGGCCAGGAGCACGCTCAGGATGTGGGCCGTCATCGCTCCCGGGCCTCCATGCTCATACCGGACACGGCCAACCGCCCACACCGAAACAGTTGTCGCACGTGACCAGTCTGTGATGCGCCTCAGGATTGAGGCAACAGCAGGAATCCTCTTCACAGTCAGCCACCAGGTACCCATCGCCGTCGCATTCGAAGCATGGATGGAACCCTCCGTAGCAATCAGGGGCATCGCATTCCAAAAGCTCGCTCATCGCCCCCGCGCCTCCAGCCGCTCCAGCGCGGCGAGCATCACGCCCCGCCCAGCTCTCGCAGCAGTTCGGCCTTGCGCTTCTCCAACTCGGCCTGGATCGCCGCCACCTTCTCGATCTGCTTGACCACCTTCGTCAGCTCCTTCGCCGCGTCGATCGTGTTCATGGGTCCGCCTCCTGCGTGGTTAGAATGGCACCTCGTCCAGCACCTCGGCCGGGAGTCGTGTTTCCAGCGCCGCGCCCGACAGCACGTGCAGCACCTCCCGCGCCCCGACCTGGTTCTCTCCCCGCGTGCATGCCCTCCGCGGCCCGTCCGCCCTCTTGACCCAATGGCCGTCCTCGAGCTCGTAACGGTCGCCCGGAAACGACCAGTCCTCGCGCTGCCCGCTGGTCGTCCCGTGGCAGCGGTGGCAGGCACCGGACCACTCCAGCGGCTTGCGACAGATCGGGCAGGCGAAGGGACACACCTCGGTCATCGGGAACTGCCCGGTCCGCGAGCAGACGCCGTTTTTCACCGGCGCGTTGTCGGCGGGGCAGATGCTCACGGTCCCACGCTCGGCCTTCGCCTTGCGTGGCGTGCGATCGAGCCCGCAGACGGAGCACACCGCGGCGCTCGACGTGTTGAGCGCCTTGCATTCGCACGTCCACATCCGCGCCATCAATCCTGCTCCTCGTCGGGCCGTTCCGCCCGTCCGATCCAGCTCGCCAAGAACCGGGCGAGGTCCTTCCGCGGGGCCTTCCCCGGGTTGGCGACCATCCATGCCTCGGCCCTCAGCACCTCGTGGCCGTAGTCCACGCCGCCATGGGCTCGAACCAGCGCTTGCCAGTACACCGGGGTGCGGATGCGCCGGTCGGCGCCGAGCCTGGGGGCGCGGTCGAGGGCCTCGCTCACGCTGGCGGGGATCCGGAACTGAATCAGCGCCGGCGCCGGCTGGGCGGTGTCGGCCGGCGCGCCTGCTGTATTCGGTTCTCGGTTCTCGGTTCTGGGTTCTCGGTTCTGGGTTCTCGGTTCTCGGTTCTCGGTCTTCGGTAACGCCAAACCGGCTTTAGTCTCCGAAGGGGCATCGAAGGGCCTTGGAATACCGTAATAATCACAGAATCTTAGGATGATATCGAGCCGGGGTAGGGATGCGATTGATCTAGTGACGGCCTTGCGGTGCTTCGGATCGGCCAGGCGGAGGGTCGGATCGTAGCGCAGCCCGTTGATGACCCACAGGATGAGGCTCTCGCGCTGAATCCAGCCAGCCTCCTCAAGGGCCTTCAATGCCCCTTCGATGCAGCGCAGCGAGAGTCCGGTCTGCCGGGCCAGGATCTCGGGGTAGCAGATGAAGATCGCCCCTGGGCCAGCTTGGGGGCAGAGACGGGCTGTCAACAAGGTCTGCCGCGCCGCGGCCGGCAGCGCCTGGAAGTCAGGATCATCGAAGAGCGCCGAGTAGAGGCTGCGGTTGACGCCGCGAGAGCCCATCCAGTCACCCCCCGTACGGGTGTACAGCATGTCGGGCCGCGCCCAGGTACGAGCTGGGCACTGCTCCGAACTTCGGAGGACGCTGGCCGGCGCCCACCCGACACACCGAGACTAGCATACACGGGGGATGTGGCCAAGGGAAAACACAGCTACGGTTTCGCCTTGAAGAGCCGCGTGAGCTCGGCCAGGAGCTTCGTCAGATCGCCCGTCTCGGCATGCTGCCAATTTCTCACCCCGGCGAACTTCTCGCTGAGCTTCACACGCTCGGCCGCGGGCAGTCCGAGTTTGTCAAAGCCAGCCTCCACGCGGTCGATGAGCGCATCTTTATCGGTGGCGCCCGGATCTGGCGTCTGGATAGCGCGGGCGGCTGGCGGGATCGCAGGGCTCACGGCAACCGCGCCGCGCGCCCACTCGGCGAGGCGTTCGCCCGACTGCTCCGTGATCGGCTGGTCGAGGGGAAACAACGCGCGATGTTGCTCCTGCAGCTTGATCGGTTTCGGTACGCCAGGCCGATCGGCCGTCAGGAGGAGGCTCGCGGTCAACTCGTAGGGCAGAGTCTTCTCGCAGACGGGAATCCAGCCGCCGGTTCCCGTGAGCGACTGCTTTGGCCGCACCTCCATTTTCCCGTCCGCGCCCCGGAGCATCTCGATCTTCTCCTCGGCCCGGAAGCAGAGGATCAGATGCGCGCGGATCTGGAGCAGTCGCTGGACCATCGCCTTGTGGGCCATCTTCGGCTTGATCCACGCCGTCATCTTGACGGCCTCGCGCTTCTTCCAGTCATCACCCCCCATGCGCGTCACCTCGGCCTCGTGCCAGTCGAGCAACCCGCCATCGCCCGCATGCTCGTGCGAACACGAGTCCACGACGATCACGGGATATCCGGCCGCGTCAGCGGCCTGGATCGCGTCCGCGTAGGTCTCGGGTCGGAACGGCGGCTTGAGGTCGCCATGGTCGAACGCGAACAGGTCGGCGTAGTGGCAGGCGCGCCCGGCCTCAGTGTCGATCACCGCGAATCGCTTCTCCCCGGCGATGCCTTTGGCGAGGCGCATGGCGGTGTAGGTCTTGCCGGACCCGCTCGCGCCGATCAGACCGATCAGGAGCGACACGTTCTCCCGCGTGGCGGGACGGAATGAAAAGCTCATCGCATCTCCCCCATCCCGGCGAGCAAGTCGCCGATCGGTCGCCCGTCGTCCACGGGCTGCATCTCGCGCTCGACCCATCGCGCCTCTTCCCAAGCCGGCAGGCTCGCCCAGCAGGTCCGCGTCGGGTACCCGGGCCAGCGGTTCGACTTCAGGCACCACGCCCACTGCTCGATGGCGTAGAGCACCTTCTTCTCGCCCAGCAGCAGCGCGTCAGGACCAAGGCCGATCACCGACAACGCATAGGGCGCGTAGTTCTCAACCACGACGAACCGGAACACACCTTCGATCCCGAACACGGCCCGCAGTCCTCGTAGATAGAACGCCGCCTGAATGTCGGCGCCTGCGCCGAAGAGGGTCCGTGACCAAGCTTCCGGATTCGCCGACGCGCTCGTCGTCTTGAGATCGTCCACGGTTCGGTGATCCGCGTGCAGCCAATCGAGCCGCGCCCGACACCAGACGTCACCTTCTCGCCACACGAGGGTCTCTTCCGCCTTGCCATTGGTGAATGGCTGCGGCGAGTCCTCGTAGTTGTCGAGCTGGCGTGCGGCGGCTTCGGCCATCTTGAGGACGTCCTGCCAGCGGTGCGCGAGAATGGCCACCCGACCGGTCGCGCGCGCTGCGGCGCGGGCCTCCTTCGCCCCGGTGGTCCGCCAGTCCTTGGCCTCGACGATCACACAGCCAGATTCCCCCTGGAGGATGTAGGCGTGGGCCGCGGTGCCGAGGTCGAATTTCTCCTCCTCCTCGCGGATGTGCCCCGGGTTCAGCCGCGGGTGATCGTGCCACACATGGAGCGGCGAGGACGCCAGCAACGTGCGCGCGATGGAGGACGACAGCGAGGGCGTCGGGCACGGATCAGCGTGGTACTTCTCGGCGGTCAGCTCGTAGATGCCTTCGTGGTCGATCATGAGTCATCTCCTCTTGAGAGTAAGCAGCGCCGTCTGGCCCCTCGGCGCTGCGGGAAGGCGCGGGTCTCACCGGGAGTCGGTCGGCCAGCGCGCGGTCTCAGGCGCTCTTCGCCACCGAGAACTCCGGGATGACCCCGTGCTCGTCGTAGTACGCGAGCACTTGCTGGTAGAGGTGCTCACGCTCGGCGATGGCCTCGGCTGGTGCATCCCGTAGCACATCGTCCAGGCGCGCGTTGATTGCATCCCGCAGGGCATTGGGCACGATAACGATCATGGCGCCACCTCCGCGCCCTCCGGCATCACCACGAGGCCGAGATCCTCGGGCTGCAGCTCGGGCCGCCCCCGGACCTCGCGCCGCATCTTTGCGAGCGCCTGGTCTGGCGTATCGCCCACGTAGTAGTTCCCGTCGTGGTAGAGACGCACCTCCGCCTCCAGTCCGAGCGCCCCGCCGTCCCACACCTGCAGCGTGATGGCGAAGCGCGCCTTGGGCGGGAGCAGATCCCGTACCTGCGCGTGGAGCTTCACGAGGTCATACGTATAGGCCATATCACTCCTCCTCCTCTTCATCGTCGCCGCAGGCGCACGGCAGGCAGCCGCACGCCGGGCACGCTTGGTCCTCGTCGTCGCGCCCCTCGTCTGGATCAACGTCGAGGTCGGCCATCTCCGCCCTCGACAACCGGAGCCACTGGCCGCAGGCGTAGCAGAGCGGGCTCATGATCGGGCGTCTCCTTTCGTCACCACTGGCGCT
>Ga0209751_10002575_pt1 | contig 17960 bp, 14 predicted proteins | sample RifCSP13_1_FD_184019 | JGI IMG/M metagenome (GOLD analysis project Ga0209751, IMG submission 184019) | Soil microbial communities from Rifle, Colorado - Rifle CSP2_sed 13_1 (SPAdes) (version 2) | ecosystem: Environmental > Terrestrial > Deep subsurface > Rock core/Sediment | place: Rifle... | reverse complement strand
GCTGCCCTCGGCCCCGCACTGCGTCATCGAAGTGCGCCCGGAGGCCGACCGCCCCCAGCCGCGCCGGGACCGGGGGGCCGGCCGGGGCATGACGACGGTCGTGGGCCGGGTGCGCGAGGATCCGCTGCTGCACGTCAAATTCGTCGTGCTGTCGCATAACACGATTCGCGGCGCGGCAGGCGGGGCGATCTTGAATGCGGAGTTGCTGGTCGCGCAGAAACTGGTCAGTTAGAGCAGTGTCCTTCAGAAATCCGGCTTCTCCTGTACCGGCGATTGATTGGTGCTCCCTTGAAATCGGCATATAATGGGCCTGTCTTGCGCCAGCCCATACATACTGCTTCTTTTCTCAACCGAGGGAGTGTCAGATGAAAGCCATCGTCCGCAAACCGCTCGTTCGTCTTGTCCTGCCTATCCTGGTCGGAGTGGGGATGATTGTTTTGGGGATTGTGCTGCTTGGCTCGGCCCCGGCGCAGGCCGGCGCGCCGGCCGCGCCGCAGGTCGAGGTTGCAGGCACGCCGACCCCGCCGCCGCCGCAAAACCCTCCCCTCCGAACACCTGAAAGCAGCGGGCCCCAGATTCGGTTCGGCAACCAGAACACCGGGCTGAACGCCGTACCCTTCCGAACGAAAGTGCAGATCGCACGCGGGAAACCAGCGCCGACCATGCAAAGCGCCATCCATGCGCCAAAGGGCCAGGCGCCCTCAGGCGAGCCACGCCTGCCGAAGACGCCTCACGAAGTGACGGACTTTTCGCCCCTGGTCAGTAGCCAGGGGGGGGTGGACTTGCTTTATGAGAATTTTGATTCCTTTTATCCACCTGATTTCGCAACGCCCTTCTCACCTACATATGGGACCAGCAATTGGACGGTGTACGATTTCAGCGATACATGTCCAGACCCCAATTACACCTATGCCTGTCGCAGTTGGGGGCCTGTCGAGTATGCCCTGGGTTATTATGGGGGTTGGCCAGCCGCTTTCGGCCCTTATGCAGTGGCAGATCCATTCACAGATGGATATCCAGACAATTTGTACAGTTGGCTGGACTATGGCCCGCTTGATCTGAGCACAATGAGCGATTTGTACGTGGATTTTTGGCTCTGGTATGACACCGAGCCTGAATTCGACTGGGTATATTTCTGTGTTTCGACTGATGGCATAGACTACAACTGCGACTACTGGTCGGGCTATTCGGAAGGCTGGTTGGAGCAATCCTATTGGCTGACGTCGTATGCGGGCTACTCCACGGTTTATCTGGCATGGCTCTTTGCATCGGACGGGTCAATCAGCGGATATGCCGGGCCATATATTGACGACATCTATGTCTGGGCGGATGATACGCCTCCGGCCCCGCCGCCCACGCCCGATCCAGATGGGCAACTCGTCCAGAATGAGAGCTTTGAGGACACTCCCAACCTGAATCACTGGACCCCGGATGTCACTTCGGGCGGCGAGGTGTCTGCCACTTCTAACACCTATCTCGAAGGGGCGCATTCGGCCTACATTGCGCCGCCGGCCGGAGGCAGCGGTTTCTTGTATCAGACGCTGAATGTGCCGGCCGACGCCAGCAGCGTCGTGATTGATTACTGGTTCGCGCTATCCACGCTGGAGATCAACCCGGATGCGGACTACTTCTGCGCCAGCCTGCGCTCTACAGTCAACTGGGATATCTTCTGGGCTGACCTGGGATGCATTGACGCCGTTGATGCGCCCTATGGCTGGCAGGAGTCGATATTCACCCTCTCACCCGCTGAAGTCACTCTGGTTGTAGGCCAGCCGGTGGATTTCGTGTTTGAGATGTATGACACCGGCTCGTCGGGTGAGGAGACCTGGGTCTACATGGACTATATCCGGGTCTACGCGCCGGGCGGAAGCGCGGCGGCAGCCGTAGATCCAAATGAGCCGAACAACGACCTGGCGAACGCCACACCGGGCCTGACCTGTGCTGGGGTTGTCAGCGGAACTATCGGCGACGCGCTCGGCGGCTACGACATTGACTGGTTCGAACTGAATGTCACCCAGGGCGGCTCATTGCAGTTGGACATTGACGCGCAGACGAAAGTGCAGGATCCTCACTCGACGCTCGACTCGGTCTTGCGCTTATACAGCAACGGCGGCGCGGAGTTGGCCTACAACGACGACGACGACGTGACCACGGACTCGTTCATCAGCTACACCGTGTCGGCGGGCAATTACTATGTCAGCGTCGAGTCGTACACGGGCTACGGCGATGCGAATGCCTTCTACGATTTGACTGCGCGATGCAACTCCACCGCGGCTGCGCCCGTGGGCGGCAACGAGGCGCCGCCCGAGGCTGATACGTGGACGCTGATGCTCTACCTCAACGCGGAGGACCCCAATTTTGAGTCAATCCTGACGCAATATCGGCAGGATATCGAGGCTTTCGTTGGCAGCAAGCAGCCGTGGCTGAAGGTGGTCATTCTATACGACGGGCCGAACACGGGGGATACGGTGCGTTATCTGGTCCAGTCGGGCGGGGCTTACACGACTGGAACGAACCGCTGGAACTTGGGGGAGCTCAACATGGGGGATCCGGATACTTTAGCCAACTTCGTCACTTGGGCGATGGATAATTACCCGGCGGAGAACTACTATCTGGCTCTGGATGATCATGGGGATGGCGCGTACGGCATAAGCCGGGACCTGAACCCCACGCCTCTTAATCAGCCGCAATTGATTCCGCCCGAGGTGTACTCGGCGCTCAAGGAGGCCACCCGGAACGGTGCGCGGAAGATCAGTATCGTGGACTACGAGGCCTGCCTGATGGGGTTGACCGAGAACGCCTACGACATGCGCGAGTGGGCCGATTATGTGGTCTTCTCCCAGCAGATCAGCTGGGGCATCAACACCTACCCCATGTACTTCAGCGACTTGATCAGCACCACGACTCCGCTCGTCGCAGGCCAGCGGATCGTTGACCGGTACTCGAGTGGCGCCAGGGCGGAGGGCCGGCCGCATACCATCTCGTTGATTGACACCTTCCAACTGACAGCCCTGCGGACGGCGATCAACAACTTCGCGAACGCGCTGAGCCAGAACGGGGCCGGTAATGAGACGCGCCGCACTTCGGTCACGTCAGCGCGCAACACCTCGCAGGCCTTCGCCGCCGATCGCGAGGCGACGAACGCCTTCTACGCCGACTACATAGACCTGTGGGACCTGGCGGACAAGTCCAAGGGGCTGGCCTCCGCTCAGGCTACGGCAGTGCAGAATGCGGTGCAGGCGGCCGTTAAAGCCGAGCGGCATGCGAGCGGCGGTTTCCGGAGCGGCCCGAGCACCTATCTCTGGAACCACGCCGGCGCGCACGGCCTCTCGATCTACTTCCCGGCTGACGGGACGTCGCCGGCCTTCAGCGGTTATACTGCCCAAACGCTGTACCAGATGACTCAAGTGGACTCTGCGGGGCAGAATGGTATGTGGGATGAGTTCCTGACCTGGGTCTATCCGACGGCTGGCGGCGCCGGTGGTCATGGCCGCGGTATGAGTATGAGCCGTGCGGAGATCAAGCTGGCCGGCGGCACGAGCTTCGTGTACGGCAATCTCTATTTGCCGTTGATTCGGAGGTAATGATACGTGACGAGTGAGGGGGGACAGGCATTAAGAGTCGCTCCTGTCGCGGTTGAAAATCGCTCCCACGTAGGGCGCCGATGTGCACTCAAAGCAGACCTCGTGTAAAGAGGTCTGCTTCCGTTATGGGTTGGGCCTGGATTCCAATTGAACTCTAACCTGAAAATCGGTTAATCTTAGGGTAGAGGCCTTGCCCGAAGAGTATAATCAGGATCACGAGATTGGCTCGTCGTTGACACACAGCGGCGGCTTCAGTTGACGACTGAAGTCGTCACTGCGTGCGATAACATCCAGAGGCGAATTTTGTCTGAGCTGCTGCGCACGCTGGCGGCATACGTCCCGCCGAACCTCATCCGCGCTACGTTGAGCGAAGCCGCGCCGGTCATCCCGACCGAGGCGCAAGCTGACCGTTTCCCCGCCGCCATCCTCTTTGCCGACGTTTCCGGCTTCACTCCGCTGACCGAGGCACTGGCGCAAAAGGGGCTGGAAGGGCCGGAAGAACTCACACGCCTGCTGAACACCTATTTCACTCGTATGATTTCCCTGATCGAAGCCGAGGGGGGCGAAGTCGTCAAGTTCAGCGGCGACGCAGTGACTGTGGTCTTCCCGGCAGTGGATGAACCGTTGAACGCCGCCACACGCCGCGCCAAACAGGCGGCCGACGCGATGCAGACGGCGATGATGGAATTCGCCACGCTGCAGACGAGCGTCGGGCCGGTGGCGCTGGGAATGAAGATCGGCATTGGGGCGGGAGAGATTCTCGGGGTGAGGGTGGGGGGCATCTCGGACCGGTGGGAGTACGTGATCGCGGGCGATCCTCTGCGGCAGGTGGCTCAAGCCGAGCACCAGGCGAGCCGGGGCGACGTCATCCTCAGTCCGGAGGCTACGGCGATCATGTCCCCTGAGCCGGTCGCGCCGCGCCCTCTGGCGCAGCCGGATTGGGCGCGGGTTTCGAATCCCGAGGCGGTCGAGTCCGTCCTGCGCATCTACGTCCCCCGGATCGTCACCACATGGCTGAAGGAGGCGCTGCAGGCGTGGCTCGCGGTGCTGCGTCCGATGAGTGTCCTGTTCATCGGCATCAGTGGCATTGAGTATTCCCGGCCGGATGTGGTTGAGCGGCTGAATGCCCTTCTCCGCACCGCGCAGGAGACGATCCGCCTGCAATACGAGGGCAGCATCAACAAGCTCGCCGTAGATGACAAAGGGACGATCTTGCTGGCGCTGTTCGGCGCGCACGAAAACGACCCGGAGCGCGCCCTGCGCTGCGCGTTGGAGTTGATGGCGCGGGCTGGAGCGCAAGGGTTTGAACTCGCCATCGGCGTGACGACCGGCCGCGTGTTCGCCGGGCCGGTCGGCAGCGAGACGCGGCGCGAATACACGGTGATGGGCGACCCGGTCAACCTCGCGGCGCGTTTGATGGTCATCGCCGGGAGTGGGAACGTGCGCTGCGATTTTGAGACCTACCGGGGCGCGCGCGGCAAATTGGCCTTCGACCTCTTGCCGCCGGTCCGCGTGAAAGGCAAAGCCGGGCTGATCCGGATCTATTGCCCCACGGGTGAGGCCGGGAAGGGCCGCCCCGACGAGGCCGGCCGGGCACTGGTCGGGCGGCAGGCCGAACTGGCGAGGATTGTGGCCATGCTGGACGCGATCCAGGCAGGGCGCAGCCAGATTTTGCTCGTCGAGGGCGAAGCGGGGATCGGTAAGTCCAGGCTGGTGGAGGAGGCGATTCGGCTGATGCGCGAGCGCGGCCTGGTGGGGCTGCTGGGCATGGGGCGCAGCATCGAGCAGCAGACGCCGTACCGGGCGTGGCGGGATATTTTCACCTCCTACTTCGACCTGGAAGACGTGGACGAACTGGCCGAGCGGCAGCGCCGGGTGCAATGGCGCATCCGCGACGTAGCCCCGGACTTGGCCGAACGGCTCCCGCTGTTGAACGACGTGTTGAAGCTAGAGTTGCCGGAAAACGAGTTGACGGCCTCGCTGGATACTCAACTGCGGCACGAAAGCCTGGTCTCGCTGCTGCTTGCGCTGCTGCGTGCCTGGGCGGCCGAACGCCCTCTGGTGCTCATGCTGGAAGACGCCCACTGGCTCGACACGCTCTCCTGGGACCTCACGGCGCAGGTCGCGCGCGCACTGACGATTGCACGCGTACCGTTATTGCTCGTCGTGGTCATGCGCCCGCTGGAAGAGGATGTGGTGCGCCCCCAACCGCAGGCGCTGTCGGCTATGCCCGAGACCGACCACATGCGTCTCGGGGCCATGTCGCCGGAGGAGACGGTGACGCTGGCGGCCGCGCGACTGGGTTTGACGACGGAGGCTTTGCCGGCGTCGGTCGCCGACCTGGTCCGCAAGCGCGCCGACGGCAACCCCTTCTTCGCCGAAGAACTGGTGTACTTCCTGCGAGACAACGCACTCATCACCGTGACGACGGAGGCTGATGAGCCGCGCTGCGTCGTCAGCGGGGACCTGGCGCGCGCGGTGCAGACTTTGCCGGACACCATCCAGGGCCTGATCCTCTCGCGCATTGACCGCCTGCCGCCGGACAAGCAGTTGACGCTCAAAGTCGCGGCGGTTATCGGACGCACGTTTGGCTTTACGCTTCTGCGCGACACGCTCGGCGAACAGATGGAGCTCAGCGATCAGCTGCTGAAATCTCACCTGGACGCACTGACCCACCTGGACCTGACGCCGTTGGAAGCGCCGGAGCCTGAGCTGACGTATATCTTCAAGCACATCATCACGCAGGAGGCGGCTTACGAAACCCTGCTCTTTGCCCAGCGGCGGCAATTGCATCGCACGGTGGCGGTGTGGTACGAGCGCGCTTATCAGGGGGCATCCGACCTCTCGGCCGGGGACCTGACGCTCCCGCTGCTCGTATATCACTGGCATCAGGCCGAAGACATAGACCGCGAGCGGCATTTCGCCGGGCTGGCAGGCAAGTGGGCGGCGGCGCAGTTCGCGAACATCGAGGCCGCCGGGTACTTCAGCCGCGCGCTGAAACTGACGCCTGAAACCGACTTGACGGCACGGTACGATTTGTTGCTGGCGAGGGAGGCCGTCAACGATCTGCGCGGCGAACGTCCGGCGCAGGCTGAGGACCTGGCGGCGCTGGCGGCGCTGGCTGGAGAGATGCATGATACTCGGCACGGGGCCGAGGTCGCCCTGCGCCAGGCCAACTATGCCGAAGTAATCAGCGACTATGCGGTGGCGTTGGAGGCGGTGCAGCGGGCCGTAGAGCAGGCGACGCAGGCTCAGGATTCAGCCCATACGGCCGAAGCCTACATCGAGTGGGGCAAGGTGTTCTGGCGACGGGGGAGCTATGACGAGGCTCGCACACCACTGGAGCGTGCGCTAAGCCTGGCGCGGGAGGCGCAGAACCGCCCGGCGGAGACGAAGAGCCTATATTATTTGGGCAATGTCTATCTAGATCAAGGGAACTATGCTAAGGCGCAAACGCATTTCCAGCAGGCGCTAGAGGCCTATCGCGCTGCAGGACACCGCCAGGGAGAAGCCGATAGCCTCAACAACCTGGGCCGGATTCAAGTGGAATTAGGCGACCAAACCGTAGCCCGTGATTACTACGAGCAAGTACTGTCCATCTTCCGCACGACGGGTGACCGACGGGGCGAGACGATTACACTCCTCAATTTGGGTGTCCTCTACTGCGACATGGGAGACTATGCCACAGCACGTGATTATCACCAACAAGCGCTTGGTATCTATCTCACTATTGGCGATAGGATTGGCGAGGCTGCCAGTTTGGTTAATCTTGGCTTGGTCTATCACGGGTTGGATGACAACCAGACTGCCCAGCAGTACTGTAAGCGCGCTTTGGCTATCCAGCAGGAGGTTGGCGACCGGCGTGGGCAGGGGTATAGCCTGACTTATCTGGGACATGCGCTGGCCGGGCTGGGCGAGTTTGAGGCGGCGACGAAAGCCTACGATGAAGCCTTACAACTGCGGCGAGAGTTGGGCCAGCAAGGCCTGACGATGGACGACCTGGCCGGGCTGGCGCGGGTGGCGATAGCACAAGGCCAGACTCGGCAGGCCCGGGAACAGGTCAACGAAATCCTGGCGTGGCTGGACACGAACGGCGCGAGCGGGATCGAGTATCCGTTGCAGGTTTACTTGACGTGTTATCAGGTCTTACGGGCGACGACGGACGGCGACCCGGCAGCAATGGAGCGCGCGCAGGCGATCCTGACCACGGCGTACAATACGCTGATGGAACAAACTGATCGCGTCCGTGACCCGGCGCTGCGGCAGTCGTTCCTGGAGGGGATTCAGGCGAACCGGGAAATCGTCGTCGCCTGGAAGGGCTAGTATTTGTGCAAAATACCAGTTGACGACGGTGCGTGTTTTGTGTTACTCTCACGCGTAACTGAATAGCACACTCTTATCCAGAGAGGCGGAGGGACCGGCCCGACGATGCCTCGACAACCTGCCCGCAGGGGCAAGGTGCCAATTCCGGCAGATCGAACGGATGACCCTGGCGGTTATCCACTTCTGGAAGATGAGAGCGAGGCAGCGCGCTTTGTCTGACCCCTTCTCATTCCAGAAGGGGTTTTTGTTTCGTCATCAACCCCCTCTGGTCTCTCGCGGATAGGATATTCTGAAACAGGAGAGACCGATGACTACTTCCGATCTGCAACCGCAAACCCAGATCGCCGCATTGGCGCCACGTGTAAAGCGCGGCCCCTCCACGGAGGCCGTCCACGCAGGCGCTGGCGCGGCGCGTCCGAACGCCTACCACGCGCTGACCGTCCCTGTGGTGCAGACAGCCACCTATACTTTCGAGGACACAGCCGACCTGTGCGCCTTTCAAGAGGCGCGCATGTGGGGCGGGGCGCGGGATCGCACGGAATACGGGCGTTACGGCAACCCCACGGTCGCCGCATGCGAGGCCAAGCTCGCCGCGCTCGACCACGGCGACGGCGCGATCCTGTTCGCCTCCGGCATGTCGGCAGTCACGACGGTCCTGTTGGCGATGCTGCCCACAGGCGCGCACATCGTCATCGGCGACGATTGTTACCGCCGCACCCGGCAGTTTTGCCTCACCTTCCTCAAGCGCCTGGGCATCACGACCACGGTCGTCCCGATGGGCGACTTCGCCGCGCTCGACGGCGCGATCCAGCCCCACACGCGTCTCATCGTCTCCGAGTCGCCGACGAACCCTTACCTGCGCGTCGTGGACCTGGTCCGGTTGGCCGAGATTGCGCAGCGGCACGGCGTCAAGACATTGATTGACGCCACGTTCGCCACGCCGGTCAACCAATGCCCGCTAGACTTCGGCATTGACCTGGTCGTCCACTCGGCCACCAAATATCTGAGCGGGCACAACGATTTGCTCGCGGGCGTGGCCATCGGGCGGGCGGGGCTGATCGACTCGCTGCGGCAGGCGCTGGGGGTGCTGGGCGGGGTGAGCGACCCGCATAACGCCGCGCTGCTCGCACGGGGGTTGAAGACGCTCGCGCTCCGCGTCCAGCGGCAAAACGAAAACGGCCAGGCCGTCGCCGAATTTTTGGAGGCGCACCCCCGCGTGAGCCGGGTCTGGTATCCGGGCCTGCGCTCTCACCCCGATCATGCTATCGCCCGCGCACAGATGCTCGGCTTCGGCGGCGTCGTCAGTTTCGAGATTGACGGCTCGTTGGAGGAGGCGAGCCGCTTCATTGACGCGCTCGAAATCCCGCTCATCGCGCCATCGCTCGGGGGCTGCGAGACGCTGGTCGAGCAGCCGGCGCTGATGTCGTACTACGAGCTTTCGACGGAAGAGCGGCTGGCGGTCGGGATCAAGGATAATCTGGTGCGCCTGGCCCTGGGCGTGGAGGACGCCGACGACCTGATCGCGGATCTGGAGCAGGCCCTGGCGAGAATCTACTCAGACCCGAAGGGTTTCTAAAATCCTTCCGGCTGACCCGGGGCGAATATGTTTCAAATTTCACTTTCTTGACTCTGCCTCCTATTCCTGCCATACTATCCCTAAGTTGTCCGCTTAGCTAAATTGGAGGAACCTATGCTGAAGAAACACGTCACTTTCTACCTGGTATTGGGCATCGTCGCCGGGTTGTTCCTCACCGCCTGCGCGGGGGTAGTGACAGGCAGGGTGGATATGCCCGTGGGAGGCACGACACTGCTCGGCCCCGCCGTGGACATCTGGCAGGCCCCGGCGCTCGACTTCCTCCGCCCGGAGGTCATGCACTTCAAGTCGGAGCAGGCTGTGCGGGCGCAGGTTCAGGAAATGCTTCAGACTGGTGCTGGTCACTGGTGCAACGGAGGGGACTAAGCCCTTGACGTCTCCCGCATGCTCGTGATACGCTTGCGCGCGCGATGACGAACGTCGTGTTTGCCCCGCACCATCATCACCTGCCTCCCTCACCAGACCGGAAGTCAGGTTAGCTGCGTTCGCCACGCGTGTGCCTATCCAGCCCTCCGGTCAACCGGGGGGCTTTTTTGTTTGGAGTGAGACCCTTGCTCGCAGCTCGCGTCCTCGCCGGCGCATTCCGCTGCGAGGATGCGGCAAAAGAGCGAATCTATGCTGAGAACCGACATTCGACTTTCCCTCCCTTCTAAAGGCCGCCTGGAGCAGGCCACGCTCGGCTTCCTGGCCTCTGCCGGACTGCGGGTGGACAAGCCCAACCCGCGCCAATATTTCGCGCGCATTCCGGCGCTGCCCGGCCTCACCGTGATGTTCCAGCGCCCCGGCGACATCGTCGTCTCGGTTCGCGAGGGCAGCGTGGACTTCGGCATTGCAGGATTGGACGCCGTCGAGGAGCGCCGCGGCGAAGACGGCGACATCATCATCCTGCACGAGGCCCTGAACTACGGCTACTGCGCACTCACCCTCGCCGTCCCCGAAGACTGGCCCGCTCACTCAATCTCCAATCTCCAATTACCAATTGCCAATCACCCTCTCCGCGTCGCCACCCAACACCCCCGCCTTACCTCACGTTTTCTTGCCGAGAAAGGCGTCGGCGCGTTCCACCTCATCGCCGCCGAGGGCACGCTCGAAGTCGCCCCGGCCATCGGCTACGCCGACCTCATCGCCGACCTCGTCTCCTCCGGCCAGACGCTGCACGACAACCGGCTGCGCGCGCTCGACGACGGCGTCATTCTCCGCTCCCAAGCCGTCTTCTTCGCCAACCGCGCGGCGCTCAAGGCCCGTCCGGAGGTCCTCGACCTGGCTCGCCAGCTCCTCGAATACATCGAGGCCTATCTGCGCGGGCAGGAAAATTACATGGTCGTCGCCAATATGCGGGGGGACTCGCCCGAAGCCATCGCCCGCGCCCTGTTCGCGCAGCCTGACCTGGGCGGTCTGCAAGGCCCAACGCTCGCGTCGGTCATCACCCGCGCGGGCGAGCGCTGGCACTCGGTCACCATCGTCGTCCACAAAGACCGGCTGATCCCAGCCGTCAAAGCCCTGCGTTCCGTCGGCGGCAGCGGCGTGGTCGTTTCGCCTATCACGTATATTTTTGAAGAGGAACCCGAACGCGCGCGGAGGCTCAATGAAAATCTATGACGCCAAGACGGCGCTTGAGTCTATTCTGCGGCGTAAGCCTGTTTTTGAAGAGCAGGCATATCTCGACCGCGTCCACGGGGTGCTTGCGGACGTGCGCGCGCGGGGCGATGCGGCGCTGAAAGAGTTGACCGCAAAATTCGACCGTGTGCCCCTGGATAGTTTTCTCGTCACGAATGTCTCGGCGGCCTACGAGCATGTTTCGACGGAAATCGTCGCCTCTCTTCGCCTCGCCGCCAGCCGCCTCGAAACGTTTCATCGGCGACAGCCCCTGACCTCCTGGTTTACGCAAGAACTCGGCGGCACGCTCGGCCAGATCGTCGCGCCGCTCAACCGCGTCGGCTGTTACGTCCCCGGCGGCACGGCCCCGCTCCCATCCACGGTGCTGCACACCGTCACCCTCGCGCGCGTCGCGGGCGTCAGCGAGATCGTCGTCGCCACGCCGCCCAACCCCGCGTTTCCCGAAACCGAATTTGTCAACCCCGTCATCCTGGCCGCCGCCGACATCGCCGGGGCGACCGAGGTCTTGAGAATCGGCGGCGCGCAGGCGATTGCCGCCCTGGCCTATGGGACCGAATCCATCAAATCCGTTGACAAAGTCGTCGGCCCTGGCAATATCTACGTCACCCTCGCCAAGAAACTAGTCTACGGCGTCGTCGGCATAGACGGCCTCGCTGGCCCGACCGAAACCATTGTCGTCGCCGACGAACTCGCCAACCCGGCGTGGGTCGCCGCCGACTTGCTGGCGCAGGCCGAGCACGATCTCCTCGCCTCGGCCATCCTGCTGACTCCGAGCGAGGCGCTGGCGCGGGCTGTCCAATCTCAAATCTCTAATCTCCTCGAATCGCTCTCGCGCGCCGACATCATCGCCCAGACCTTCGAGCGCAACTCCGGCATCGTCCTCACCCGCGACCTCGCGCAGGCCGTCGCGCTCGCCGACGATTATGCGCCGGAGCATCTGTGCCTGGCCGTGCGCGACCCGTGGGCGTGGGTTCCCAAAATCAAACGCGCGGGCGGGCTGTTCCTCGGCGAGCATTCGTTTGAGGTCCTCGGCGATTACCTGGCCGGGCCGAGCCACGTGATGCCCACGGGCGGGAGCGCGCGGTTCGCCTCGCCGCTGAGCGTCCTCGACTTCGTGCGCCTCACCAGCCTGGTGGCGCTCGATCCGGCCACGACGCAGGCCATCGCCGCTCACGCCGCGCGCCTGGCGCAGGCCGAGCAACTCACCGCGCACGCCCTCGCCGCCGAGAGACGCCTGGCGTGACCCATGATACACTTCACCTCACGCCTCACTTTTTTCAAGGAGCCTCATCTCCCTCATGGACCTCACCTTCCTCATCCGTCCCGACATCCTCACGATGCAGGCCTACAAACCGATCGTGCCGTTTGACGTGCTTTCCAAGCGTCTGGGCCGTGACCCAAAGGACATCATCAAGCTCGACGCAAACGAGAACCCCTATGGTCCAAGCCCGAAGGCGCTGGCGGCGCTCGCCCATCTCCCCTACGTCCATATCTACCCCGACCCGGAGAACACCGCCTTGCGCGCGGCCCTCGCCAAGTACACCGGCCTGCCGATGGAAAACCTCTTCGCCGGAAGCGGCTCGGACGAACTCATTGACCTGATCATGCGCCTCTTCCTGCGCCCCGGCGACGCCATCCTCGACTGCCCGCCGACCTTCGGCATGTTCGCCTTCGACGCCGCCGTCAACGGCGCGCAGGTCGTCGAGATTCCCCGCCGCCCCGACTTTTCACTGGACATTGACGCCATCGAGGTTCTATTCCAATCGCCGATCTCCGACCTCCGGCCTCTCACCTCTCACATCCCACCTCCCAAACTCCTCTTCCTCGCCTCTCCCAACAACCCAACTGGGAACGTCCTCCCCGACGACGACCTGCGACGTTTGCTCAAACTCCCCGTCGTCGTCGTCCTCGACGAGGCCTATGTCGAGTTTCACGGCGCGAATGCCTCGCGCATGCCCTGGGTGCTGGAGCACGACAACCTGATCGTGCTCCGCACGTTCAGCAAGCGGGCCGGGTTGGCCGGGTTGCGCGTGGGTTACGGCGCGTTCCCATTGGCCCTGATGCCGCACCTGTGGAAGATCAAGCAGCCCTACAACGTGAACGTCGCCGCCACGGCGGCTGCCATCGCCGCGTTGGAAGACCTTGAATATCTCGATCACGTGGTTGCCCTGCTCACTGCCGAGCGAGATCGCCTGGCGGAAGCGCTCTCCGAAATCCCATCCCTTCGCCCGTTCTTGTCCCGCGCCAACTTCGTCCTTGCCCGCGTGGTGGGGCGGGAGGCCAAAGAATTGCAAGCCGCGTTGGAGCGCGAAGGCATCCTGGTGCGCCACTTCAACAAGCCTTACGTGAGCGATTGCCTCCGCATCAGCGCGGGGAGGCCGGAGCATACGAGTGTACTCATCGCTGCTTTGAAAAGGATTTCTGAGGGGTGATTGCAGATTGAAAGCCTTCAATCACCCTCAGAAATCAACCCTCAGCCATCTGCTATGCGAACCGCTGCTGTTCATCGCCACACCCTCGAAACAGATATCACCCTCTCCCTCGACCTCGACGGCGTGGGCCAGCACGACATCGCCACGGGCATCGGCTTCCTCGACCACCTGCTCACGCACCTTGCCGTGCACGGGTTGTTTGACCTGACGGTGAAGGCCACGGGTGACTTGCACATTGACCCGCACCATACGATTGAAGATACCGCGCTGGTGCTGGGACAGGCGCTGGCCGAGGCGTTGGGCGACAAAAAAGGCATCGTGCGTATCGCCTCGGCCTATGTGCCGATGGATGAAACGCTGGCGTTCGCCGCCGTTGACCTCTCAGGCCGCCCCTACGCAGTCGTGGAGGCTGAATGGCACACTCCGGCCATCGGCCAGTTCCCGACTTCACTCGTCGCGCACTTCGTCGAGAGCTTTGCCGTCACCGCCAAAGCCAATGTCCACATGCGCGTGCTCTATGGCCGCGATGACCACCATCAGGCCGAGGCGGTATTCAAGGCGCTGGGGCGGGCGCTGGACGCGGCGACGCAGGTTGACCTGAGGCGCGCGGAGAATGTGCCTTCGACGAAAGGAAGGTTGTGATGAATAAAGAAGTCTTTGTCCTCATTCACAGCCCGCTCGTTGGGCCGCTCACCTGGGCGCTGGTGGCGGATGAACTCCGACGGGTGGGCGTTGAGGTGATTGTGCCCTTGCTCCACGACGCTGGGGACGCCAAAGAGCCTTATTGGAAACAGCACGCTGCCAGCGTTGCACGAGCGGTGGCAGCAGTTCCTGCGGAGCAGACTTTGGTGCTCGTCGGTCATAGCGGCGCCGGACCGTTGCTGCCCGCTATCCGGCAAATGAGCGGCCGTCCTGTCGCGGCTTATCTTTTCGTGGACGCGGTGATACCCGAGGCGGGCGCGAGCCGGCTCGCCCTCATGGCCGAAGAGTCGACTGAAATAGCGGAGGAATTTCGTCTGGCGCTGGCTTCCGGCGAACGTTTCCCCGCCTGGAGTGACGCCGACCTCGCCGAGGTGATCCCGGACGGCGGGTTACGGCGGCGGATGCTGGCGGAATTGCGTCCCCGCTCCCTGGCGTTCTTCGAGGAACCTCTGCCTGTCTTTGACAGTTGGCCTGATGCCCCGTGCGGCTACCTGAAATTCACTTCGGCTTACGAGCGATGGGAAGCGCTGGCGCGCAGGAACGGCTGGATGTGCCGCGAGTTGCCGGGAGGGCACTTTCACATGCTTGTGAACCCGGCTGCCGTGGCGCTGGAACTCATGAACTTGCGAAAGGGAGCGACATGATCGCCCTCATTGATTACGGCATCGGCAACCTGCGCTCGGTGCGAAAAGCCCTCGAACACGTCGGCGCGGGCGTGCGGCTCACCGATGACCCGGCGGTGATCCTCGCCGCCGATAAAGTCGTGCTGCCCGGCGTCGGCGCGTTCGGCGATGGGATGAAGGGGATGCGCGAAGGCGGGTTAGTCCAGGTAGTGAAAGAAGTCGCCGCGCGCGGGACGCCGCTGCTTGGCATCTGCGTGGGGATGCAGGTGCTGTTTGAGGTCGGCGAGGAGATGGGCGAGCATGAGGGCCTAGGCATCCTGTCGGGGCGAGTCAAGCGCTTTCCACTCACTCATGATCAGTCCTCAATCTCCGGTCTCAAAATCCCCCAGACTGGCTGGAACCAAATCCACCCCTGCAAGGATAGCCCGCTCTTTCATGGCCTGCCCCAGGGCGCATATACCTACTTCAATCATGGCTACTATTGCGCGGCGCAGCCAGAAGATACTCTTGCCACCACAGAATACGGCGGCGAATATCCCTCCATCGTCGGATGCGGGCGCGTGTATGGCATTCAATTTCACCCCGAAAAAAGCCAGCACGTCGGGCTGTTGCTGCTCAGGAATTTTGTAGAGCGGGGGTGAAGGACGGGTGACGAGTGGCGGGTGATGGATGACGAAAGCGCGCGCTCCACGCTCCAGGCCTCACGCTTCAGGGTCTTTCCTGCGATAGACCTGCGCGGCGGCAGAGTCGTGCGCCTGGCGCAGGGGGACCCGGCCCGGCAGACGGTGTATGCGGATGATCCGCGCACGGTAGCCGAACGCTGGAAGGCCGAGGGCGCGGAATGGGCGCACGTGGTCAATCTCGATGGGGCCTTTGGCGATGAAGCGAGCGCCAATCTCCCATCTCTGATCTCCATTCTCGCGGCCGGCTTGAAAGTCCAATTCGGCGGCGGATTACGGGACCAGGCCAGCCTTCGCCGCGTGATGGAAGCGGGGGTGACGCGCGCGGTGATCGGCACGGCGGCGATTGAGAATCCGCGGCTGGTAGATTGGGCCTTGCGCGAGTTTGGGCCTGAGCGGATGGCTGTGGGGATTGACGCGCGCGAGGGCAAAGCGCGGACCAAAGGCTGGGCCGAGGCGTCGGCGCTGACGGCGGTCGAGTTGGGCCAGCGTTTGCGCGCGCATGGAGTTACGTGGTGTGTGTTCACCGACGTGGCGCGGGATGGGGTTGGCGCAGGCGTGAATGTGGCTGCCAGCGCCGAACTCGCGCGTGAAACGGGATTGCTCGTCATCGCTGCGGGCGGCGTGGCCGGGATCGAGGACGTGCGCCGGGTGCGCAAGGCCGGATTGGCGGGCGTGATTGTGGGCCGGGCGTTATACGAGGGGCGCGTCAATCTCGCCGAGGCTCTACATCTGACGACTGACGACTGACGACTGGTTACTGTATCATGTTAGCCAAGCGCATCATTCCCTGCCTCGACGTGAAAGAGGGCCGTGTGGTGAAGGGCGTCCACTTCGTCGGTCTGCGCGACGCGGGCGACCCGGTGGGGCAGGCCCGCCTGTACGACGCCGAAGGGGCGGACGAACTGGTGTTCCTCGACATTTCGGCCACGCCAGAGGGCCGCGCCACGGTCGCGCCGATGGTGCGTCGCGTGGCCGACGATGTCTTTCTGCCGCTCACCGTCGGAGGCGGCCTCCGCTCGGTGGACGATATGCGCGCGATCCTGCTCGCCGGAGCGGACAAGGTCAGCATCAACTCGGCGGCGGTGAAGACGCCGGAACTGATTACCAAAGGCGCGGAGCGCTTTGGGAGCCAGTGCATCGTCGTCGCCATTGACGCCAAGCGCGTGGAAATTCCCGAATCCTCGCAGATCCCCGAAGCAGGGCGAAGGGGACAAGACCCAAACCCCAATATGGACCGCGAGATACGCAGCACGCCGCGTTGGCAAGTGTATATGGCAGGCGGCCGGATTCCCACCGGCCTCGACGCCGTCGCGTGGGCGCAGCGGGTGGTGGCGCTGGGCGCGGGCGAAATCTTGCTCACGAGCATTGACGCGGACGGGACGAAGAACGGGTACGATCTGGAACTCACGCGCGCCATCGCCGAGGTCGCGTCGGTGCCGGTAATCGCCTCGGGCGGGGCGGGGCGGTTGGAGCATTTTGCGGAAGTGCTGACAGATGGGAAAGCCGACGCGGCGCTGGCGGCCTCGCTGTTTCATGACAAGGTCTTGACGATTGGGGAAGTGAAGCGCTATCTGGCAGAGCGCGGGGTGCCGGTCAGGCTGCCTCATCTCCCTGACTTGGAGGTTACCAGTGGAACTCAAGTGGGATGAACGCGGCTTGATCCCGGCGGTCGTGCAAGACGATGACACGGGGGAGGTGCTGATGGTCGCCTGGATGAACGCCGAATCGCTGAGCCGCACGCGCGAGACCAGCCAAGCCTGGTTCTGGAGCCGCAGCCGCGCCGAGTTGTGGCATAAGGGCGCGACGAGCGGCAATACGATGCGTATCAGGCAAATCCGCATAGACTGCGACGGGGATACGCTTCTGCTCCGGGTGACCCCATCCGGGCCAGCCTGTCACACTGGGGAACGCACTTGTTTCTACCGGACCCTCCCTGCCCCTGGCGGGAATGGGGGCGATTGACCATGAACCTCAACCGTCTTTTTGAGATTATCCTCGCTCGCCGGGAAAACCCGCCCCCAGGCTCGTACACGGCCCGGCTGTTTGCCGCAGGCGAAGACGAAATTGTGAAAAAAGTCGGGGAGGAAGCCGTCGAGGTCATCCTCGCTGTCAAAGGGCAGGGGGATGAGCGGGTAATCTCCGAGGTGGCCGACCTCTTCTATCATACCCTGGTCCTGCTCGCGGCGCGGGGCCTGACGCTGGCGGATGTAGAGGCAGAATTGGAGCGGAGGCATGCCTCACCCCTCTCCCCGGCGCTTCGCGCCACCCCTTCCCCCTCTCCTGAACGGAGTTCAGGAGAAGGGGCAGGGGCAAAGGGTGGGAGGTGAAGTTAGACACTTTACCCTAAACCCACTCGTAACCTTCTCGCATCTTGTACGGTGCAACTGGACGTGAAATCTCTT
>Ga0209751_10002574_pt1 | contig 17963 bp, 17 predicted proteins | sample RifCSP13_1_FD_184019 | JGI IMG/M metagenome (GOLD analysis project Ga0209751, IMG submission 184019) | Soil microbial communities from Rifle, Colorado - Rifle CSP2_sed 13_1 (SPAdes) (version 2) | ecosystem: Environmental > Terrestrial > Deep subsurface > Rock core/Sediment | place: Rifle... | reverse complement strand
TCTTATGCGACATCCATTCGCCGAACCTGGCGCAAAGGAAGCGCTCTGCGATAGCAGCTCCCACGGCCATGGTATGGCCCTGGCCCAGCGGTCCGGAAGTGTTCTCAATCCCCCGTTTTATATCCAGTTCGGGATGCCCGGGCGTCGGACTCCCCCACTGCCTGAAGTTCTTAAGTTCATCGAAGCTAAAGTTGCCTGTGAGGGTAAGTATGGAATATAGCATGGGAGACATGTGCCCTGGATCAAGGAAAAAGCGGTCACGGTTTCTCCAGCTCATATCCTGCGGATCCCAGTTCAGAAATTCGGAATACAAAATATTGATATAATCCGCTCCGCCCATTGCTCCTCCCGGGTGACCCGATTTTGCCTTCTCAACCATGGCGGCTGATAATATGCGGATATTGTCGGCAGCCCTGTTTACAACTTCTTTTTTCATGAATTGTTTATTTGTGGATGGTTCTTGGTGAATGGTGACTGGTAATGGGACAAATATAAATTAAACTTTTCCAACACACTTTACACGGAAATGGTTTTTATTGTATAAAATGGTGAAAGATTTGAATAATTTGCCATGTTTGTAAATGGGGAATATAGTGTATTTTTGGAGCCGAATCAACTACGAAAGAAATTATGAGTCTGCAATGCGGTATTATTGGAATTGCCAACACCGGCAAAACCACCATTTTCAATTGTATGTCCAATGTAAAGGCTGAGACCTCGAGCTTTGCCTTTACATCCAATAAGTCAAATTTGGGAATGATCCATGTACCCGATCAGCGCTTATACGAACTTGAAAAACTGCAGCCTACCGAAAGGGTGGTGCCTGCGACCGTAGAGATAGTTGACATACCGGGACTTACCAAAGGCGCAAACCAGGGAGAGGGTGTAGGCAATAAATTTCTTGGTGATATCAGGAATACCGATGCACTTATTCATGTACTGCGCTGCTTTGATGATGAAAACCTGCCACATATCGATGGTTCCGTTGACCCGGTCAGGGATATTGAAAACATCGATTTTGAATTGCAGGTAAAGGATCTGGAAAGTCTGGAAAAGAAATTGCTGCGGCTTGAGAAAGTCGCCAAATCGGGAGATAAAGATGCCAGGCACGGTATTGGTGTGCTGAACAAGGTGAAGACAAAACTGGAATCATTCGGGAATGTGCGGGATTTGAAGCTGGATTCGCTGGAACATAAATATATTGATGATCTTTTCCTTCTTACGGTTAAACCCATGATGTTCGTGTGCAATGTGGACGATGCTTCTGCCGTGAATGGCAATGCCTATGTTGAAAAAGTCAGGGAACATCTGAATAACAGGAATGTGGAAATTCTGGTGGTGGCAGCTAAGCTGGAGGCCGAGATTGCCGATTTCGACAACGGGGAAGACAGGATGATCTTCCTGGCTGATGCCGGTTTACAGGAACCGGGAGTTAACCGTATGGTACGTTCGGCTTATTCGATGTTGAACCTGCTTTCGTTTTTCACCATTGGGCCGGATGAGATCAGGGCCTGGACAATTCATAAAGGGATGACGGCACCGCAGGCTGCAGGAGCCATACACAGCGATCTCGAACGGGGTTTCATCCGTGCCGAGGTGATCAGGTATGAAGATTTCATTACACTGAAATCGGAGCATGCCTGCAAGGAAAAAGGTAAACTGATGGTCGAGGGTAAAAATTATGTGGTTGGTGACGGGGATATCCTGCATATCCGGTTTAATGTATAGGTCAATTAGCGTATACCCCAGGCCGGCGTTATGGCTGTTGGTGAATTTATGCCTGTATTCTGCGACATTATTTTATACCGGCGGACTGGCAGCCCAGGAGCAAAAGACCTCCTCATACGGAATGGCACAGCAGTTACTTGCCGGGCGAGGCGAAGTGATCCTGCGGTTTGCATTTCCGGATGCGCATGGCCTGGAATATCTTTCCTCCTTTTTGTCAATCGACAATTACCGGAACGACACGGTTACTGCCTATGCGAATGAAGCAGGATTCCGGCAATTTCTTGAATTACAGATATCATTTCAGGTTGTAAGGCCACCGTCACTCCGTTCAGGTGATTTAGAGGGCAAACGAACAGGAATGGCTTTTGGATTTGACCGCTATCCGGCCTATCAGGAGTATATCAGCATAATGGAAGGATTTGCCGCGGGTTTCCCGCTTATTTGCCAGCTTGCTGAATTTGGAACCAGCAAAAACGGAAAAAAACTGCTGGCCTTGAAAATCTCCGATAATGCCGTGATCCGCGAGCAGGAACCCGTATTTTTCTATTCATCCACCATGCATGGTGATGAAGTGGTTGGCTATGTGCTTATGCTCAGGTTGATCAGATACCTTCTCGAAAATTACGAAACCGACAGCCAGGTAAAAAGACTGCTGGATGGTCTGGAAATATGGATAAACCCACTGTCCAATCCCGATGGCACCTATTTTCTTTCAGATACCTCAGTGGCCGGGGCCACGAGGTTCAATGGTAATCAAACAGACCTGAACCGTGATTTTCCCGATCTGCGGGATGAATTATGGGACATCCGGCCGAAGGAACCCGAAACCCATGCGATGATGGACTTTATGACAGCCATCCGGCCGGTATTGGCAGCTAATTTACACGGTGGAGCTGAATTGGTTAATTATCCATGGGACACCTGGGAACGATTACATGCCGACAACAGCTGGTACCGGCAGATATCCCGCAGGTATGCCGACACTGCACAATTTTATGGTCCGCCAGGTTACATGACCTACCTCGAGAACGGTATAACAAACGGCTATGCCTGGTACACGGTCTACGGCGGGCGTCAGGACTACGTTAATTATTTTCTTAACGGACGGGAGATAACCATTGAGCTGTCCAATGAAAAAATGCCGGCCGAAAGCACCCTGGAAGATTTCTGGACTGCAAACCGGCAGAGCCTGCTGCAATTTATGGCCGAAACTTTTACAGGCCTGTCCGGTACAATAATCGATTCAATAACCGGGGCACCGGTAAGAGCCACCGTAAGTATTGCAGGCCATGAGAAAGACAATTCATACATCTATTCATCGGAAGCCGATGGCAGTTTTTACAGGCTTGCCGGGGAGGGCGATCATATACTCGTAATAGGTGCACGTGGCTATATGGAGAAGAAGTTGCCGGCGGCTGCATCCGTTGGTCAGCTCACGGAACTCAATGTGAAAATGGCTCCTGTTTCACCCGACGGGAAATTATTTCCAAACCCTTTTACCGACCGGTTAACCATTTATATTGAAGAGCCGGGAGATAACCTGGTATTGGATTTCATTGACCTTTCGGGTCGCAAGGTTAAGCAGGTCATACAACACGTGTTGCACGAGGGCTTTCAGGAAATACCGGTTATTGGCCTGGCTGCGGGGGGATATGTTGTGAATATTTTTTACGGAAATCATAACATGAAACAGTTTGTACTAAAAGCAGGTCATTAACGAACAATTATATAATATCAGAAACTGCACTGAAATGAAAAAGATGGCCCTGCACTGGCAAATTTTAATCGCAATTGTACTGGCACTATTATTTGGATCACTCCTGCCTGCTCAGACGAAATATGTGGAATGGATGGGTACCTTGTTCATCCGTGCGCTTAAAATGATTGTTGTACCGCTGGTATTAAGCTCATTAATCTCAGGAGTGAGTAATGCTGGAATTGGCAAATCGCTTGGCCGGCTCGGGATAAAATCGGTCGTTTATTACCTGTCGACCAGTTTACTGGCGATTCTCACCGGACTCACACTGGTCAATCTTATCCAACCCGGTAAAGGACTGGAAGGTATGCTTGGTTCATTAACGGATTTGCCTGAAATTTCCAAAAAACCCTTTTCGGATACCTTGATTGAAATTATACCTACGAACCTGTTCGAAGTTTTTTCTGCCAATGATGCCATGCTCTCCGTTATATTCTTTGCACTGCTGGCCGGCATATTTATTACCAGGCTCAGGGACGATCACCGGGTGCAGCTTACCGGTTTTTTCAATGCCTTTTTTGAGCTGATGATGAAAATTACAATGTTTGTGATCCGCCTGGCACCTTTTGGAATATTCGGACTGGTTGCCGTAGTGGCGGCAGAGCAGATCGCTACCCGGGAGCTATTTACCAGCCTGGGAAAATATATGCTTACCGTGGTGGTCGGATTGCTGTTCCATAATTTTATTACCTTGCCCCTGGTCCTGTTATTCATTGCCCGCATTAATCCCGTAAAGCATTTCCGGGCAATGGCTACGCCGCTTATTACGGCTTTTTCCACTGCCTCCTCCAATGCCACGCTTCCGGTTACTATTGAAGCGGTAGAAGAAAAGGCAGGTGTCTCCAACCGGGTGTCTGGTTTTGTCCTGCCACTGGGTGCTACAGTCAACATGGATGGAACTGCCCTCTATGAGCTGGTAGTTGCTGGTTTTGTGGCCCAGGTTTATGGCATAGATCTTACTTTTGGCCAGCAGTTCATTCTGGTAGCTACAGCCCTGCTGGCTTCAATAGGAGCGGCAGCAGTTCCCATGGGCAGCCTTGTAACCATGTCCATTATTTTTTCTGCGCTGGGCCTTCCCTTTGAGGCTGTGGCGCTCATCCTGCCGATTGACCGGCCTTTGGATATGTTGCGCACTGCAACCAATGTGTTCAGCGATACCTGCGGTGCGGTGACAATTGCATCCTCGGAGGGAGAAAGTATAAAATACGGGATCCGCGATGCAGAAATTAAAAGCCGGTAGTTGGGACCGGTTAAATACTTTTCTTGCCAGCCAGCAACAAATAATTAATTTTGCCGTTCAACAATAAAAAATATATTTCATTTCCTCTTATGCGAACTTTACCATCATTCCTTTCTGTGTGCCTAATCCTTTTCTTTAGTAGTACCAGCCTTATTTATTCCCAGGACACGAAAAAGATACCTCCTGAAAAGCCCAAAATCATTGTTGGAATAGTGGTCAGCCAGATGCGCTATGATTATATCCAGCGGTTTTGGGATAAGTTTGGCGATAACGGGATAAAACTTTTGATTGACCGGGGTACAGTGTGCAAGAATGCCAGCTTCAATTACCTGTTCTCCCAGCAGGGGGTGGGTCATGCAAGCCTGTCAACCGGTACCACGCCTGCGGACCACGGAATTGTGGGGAAGGAATGGTATCTCAACCTGCAGGATAAAATTGAACAAAGTGCAGAGGATCAGCTTCATAAAGCCGTAGGTGGGAACGTAGAAAATGGGCATTTAAGTCCCAAAAATCTTATGGTATCCACTTTTGCGGATGAGCTCCGGTTATCCAATAATTTTCAGTCCAAGGTGTTTTCGGTTTCCCTCGATCCGGCACCCGGTATTTTTTCGGCAGGCCATACGGCCAACGGTGCTTACTGGTTTGATGATCTCACCGGCAACTGGATAACCAGTACCTATTATGCCGACAGCCTTCCGGGGTGGGTGGATGATTTTAACAACAAACGGTTCCCCGATATTTATGTTAAGGAAATCTGGGAACCGCTATTACCCCTTGTAAATTATACCGAAAGCCTGCCTGACAACAACAAGTACGAAACCGGATTCTCGGGAAAGGTTACCTTTCCCTATGAGCTTGAGAAAATTTCAGCCCTGAAGAAAAACAAGTATGATTTCGGGTTGCTGGACAGAACACCTTTTGGTAACACCTATACCAAAGACTTTGCATCAACACTTATTGTGAACGAACAACTGGGCAAGGATGATATCACCGATGTACTGATGATTTGTTTTACTGCAACAGAAAAAATAGGGACCCTTTTCGGTCCCAACTCGGTGGAGGTTGAAGATGCCTTCCTGCGGCTTGATAATGAGATTGCTCATTTTCTAACCTTCCTGGAAGAATATGTCGGCAGGGAAAATGCACTGGTATTTCTCACTTCGGACCATGGTGTGGCGCAGGTACCCTCATACCTGAACGACAACAAGATACCCGCGGGCTATTTTAATCAGAACGGTGCACTTTCGTTGCTTATAAGTTCCATGAACAATACCTATGGCAGGGGCAACTGGGTGAAAGCCTATCATGCCCAGCAGGTATACCTGAACCGTACCCTGATAGAGGATTCAAAGTTATCACTTCTGCAGATGCAGGATTTTGTTGCACAATTTATGCTTCAGTTTACAGGTGTTGCCAATGCAGTAACCGGTTATACGTTGCAGACCACGAATTTTACCGACGGGGTGTTCCGGAAAATCCAGAACAGCTTCAACCAGAAGCGGTCAGGAGATGTCATCATCAATCTGAAAGCCGGCTGGGTAGAAAAAAACGATGCTTCGACCGGGGGTACTTCATCGTATACCTATGATTCACGCATACCCCTGATCTGGTATGGCTGGAAGATCGGTCGCGCCACGGTTACCCGGCATGTGGACATTATCGATATTGCTCCCACCATTTCCAACTTCCTGAATATCACCTATCCCAATTCATGCACGGGAACACCGGTGTTTGAGCTGGTGCAATAAGGGGGGATTGGCGGAAGGACAGCTAAGCTAAAAGGATAATTGCATGGTAGCCCTGATTCCAAAGGGACTGGTGTTCGGATGATCGAGATACGAAAACCGCCACAGGGCATCAATCCGGAACAGCTTGAAAATATTCTCAATGCCAACACCGGCTTCGTAATAGGGTACACTGAGGCCGGACAGTCCTTCGGGGAATTCCATTACTGATTTATTCCTTTCGCTCAGCCGTCCGTATAAGATATTTCCGCTTACCACCTCGCGCCAGTTAAGATTGCGGATCAGCGGTATCCGGTTCAGGAAAAAGCCCTGAAAGTGTTGTTCGGCGAAAATAGTCACATACTCATCACTGACAAATTCATAGTAATTCATCATGTTGAAAGACAACGGATCATAGGCATAGGTTTCATTGCCCTCATGCAATTTGAGGAGCAGGTAGGGCAGAGTGCCGAATATTTTTCCGGCTGTTATCCTGAACTTTAGGTACCCCAGCGGATTGGTCTCGACCTTGTCTGAAATTTTCAGCCGTATTTTGAAATATTCATAAGAACTTTCAACCAGGCCTTTGGGGCCATAGGTGAGGTCAAGATCGAGCGTGGGATATTGGGACCCAAGGCTCTTTCTTTCAAATTTTCCCCAAACAAACTTTTCGCGATATGAAAAATGGGTGCTCAGGGTAATTTCCGCCGAGGATAAGGGAGAACCTGTCATGGTGTCACCTTCCGGTGTATAATACGTGAAGGGCACGTAATCGGTAGGAAAAATGGTCTGGTAATTGAATTTCAACGTATTGGAGAATCCGGGAGCCCATTCATGTTCATACAAGGCATTATACTGGTCCACCATGGTGAGTTTATAGTTGGGATTTCGCCTGAGGATGGAAGTGAGGTAATTGTCATCGAGAAAAGCATTTTCGCTTTTTCCAAGCTGCCGTATGTCATGAAAGTGTGAAAAGGTTGCTGTTCTCCTCGGATTGGTATTAAACATATAAGTGACATACAAACCGTATTTGAACCTTTTATCTTTAAAACCGTAAGCGATGTAACCGCCAGGCATAATCTTGGTACTGAAGCTGTTGCTGGTACGGCCTCCGAACCTGAGACGCGGGCCTTCGATAACATTACTGCTGTAGGTGGTGTAATAGGGACCCAGCTCAACCGGGCCAAGAACAACGTAGTAATTGGCCAGCATGGTCACCAGGGTATTTAATGTCTTGTACATGGGAATCTTTTTAACGGAATCCACCATGGTGTAGATCTTGTTGTCCTCCTCCGACAGGTCGGTCTTCCGGTTTTCCTGCCAGAACGATTCATCCCTGTCAAGCTTATTTTCCAGTATATAGGTATCGGTGGTTATCCTTCGGACTGAATCAGGAACCGGCCTGTCTAACAGGACACTGTCATATACAGCGGTCTTTCTGCCGAAAAAGCCGTATGATTTTTCTGCCACGTTGAAATCGATAATCAGATCCTCGCTGGTGAGAAACCAGGTTGTATCGTTCACCCGGTCATACTCATAGGTGGCAATCATATCCTTGAGGAGGTTAAGGTTAACATCGGCTGATACGCGCAACTGGAAATTCTTTATGGCAAAACTGGTGTCTGCCACCCAGAAGAAGCCGTGAAAAGTTCTTTCCTGTTTTCGTTTGGGCTTGAAGGATATTTTATAACACCAGTTATCATCAATAAAAGCGCTATCCTCAAGGAAGTATTTGTAGTATGCCCGGCCGAAATCGGCGATGGGACTCACAAATCCCGGATCAAAGAAAAGTATGAAATTATCGTAGATATTGAGTTGCTGGTACATTCTGCCTGCAAACTGCGCTATGGTCTTGTTTTCCACACCGCTTACCTTAAATGCCTCAATAACTTCGCGGTTAACCGGGGGATTCTTTGAAAAGAACAGGGTTGAAATGGTTTCGGTTATCAGCAGGGGGAGGTAATTTTTATTGAATACCTCCGAGGAATCCATATAGTCAAAAATAAAACCGAAGTCTTTTAACAGGCGCTGATCCTTCAGGCTTTCACCCACATTGTTCAAATCGAGGCGAAGCTTGGTATAAGCCCTGTACTGGTATGAATTCAAGCGGGCAGGATCGTTTCGCTTTTTATGATCGTTGATTGCTTTCAGTATCCTGAAGGCCGGGTTTTCACCCGGTTTAACCACCACAGCATCCAGGGTGATACTTTTGGGCACAAGTTTGATCTCAAAAAACTGCTCAGCGCCCTTAGTAATGGGCATCCGTACCAGTTCGTAGCCTACACTTGAAACCAGCAGCGTATCCGTAGGTTTTGCTGTTGAAAGGTAAAATGAACCGTCGTTTTCGCTGATAATGCCAACAGGGCTGTGCTGAAATCCGATATTTGCATAAGGAACAGGCTCAAGGGACTCACTGTCAATTATCTTTCCGGAGACAACGGTTTTTTGTCCGTAAAGACCGGAGCCCAGTATGAGGAGCAGAAAAGTACTGAAGTAATTTAATCTGATCATTAACAACAAATTGAAAATCTAAGGTACTATCCCTTGTCAATTATCATGCCGTATCTCAGAATTCCCAGCGAATACCCAGTGTCGGCATAAATTCCCATTCGTTTGGACCCACCGGGAAATTCCTGCTGATTTCGAGTTCTCCTCCCAGGGCGATATGGTGGGAAAGCAAATACCATAACTGCGGTTCTGTTTGAAAAACAAATTCTTTTTTATCAGGCTCAGTTACCTTATCCTGTGACCACAGGTCGAGAAAACCTGTGAACAACAGTTTGTTCCTCAAAAAAGATTGAAACCATACAACGGTAAACTGAAAGTCGGGTACATCCATACCTCTTGGAAGGCGGCAGAGCCATTGGGTGGTCAGAACAACCTGTCCGATTCTGACCGGATAACTGAAACCGGTAAGGAATATGCTGTTGTAACTCGCAGCGCCCGTGAGATCACCGGTATCTTTGTAGGCTGTGAAACCATCGTTATACTCGAGATGAAATCCAAGTTCTTCGAAGCCATGTATGTTCCGAAGTCCGGGTATATAAAACTCCCTTGAAATTTCCCAATAGGCTGCTGACATGCTGCGTGGATTTCCGGGAAAGTTGAAATCAAAGTCCACGAACCAGAACGTGGAACCCAGGGTATCCGGTTTGAACATTTCCAGTGTGGCAGTGTAAAATCTGCGGTCCTCACCGAAATCGTAATGCATCTGGAGATTTTGTGAATAGGCAGCGGATGTCAACCCCATCACCAACAGGAACAAGATCTTTTTCATAAATTTTATTTCAGTGGCAAAAGTAATGCGATTTGTAAAAGCAACATCATAACCCGCGACCAACAAAACTCTTTTTTTCCTTTCTTTGTTCAATATTTAATGTCTGTAATATTGAAAACATACGTAAACCTGTTCTTTGACCTTGATAATACCCTTTGGGATTTCAGGGCGAATGCACATGAAGCTTTTCATGACATTTTCAAAGAAATGGATTTGTTTAAAAAGATCCCCGATTTCGGGAAGTTCCTTTCTTTTTATGAATTGTATAACGAGCATTTATGGACGGAGTACAGGAAGGGAAAGGTTAAAAAGGAACAACTCCGGACAGAACGCATTATACTGACATTTAAAGAGCTTGGGGTAGATGAACCTGAGCTGGCCCGAAGTGTGGGGGAGAAATACCTGATGATTGCCCCGCAGAAAACCAACCTCTTTGAAAGGGTTCATGAAACTCTTGGCTATCTGAGCAATAAGTACAAACTTTATATTCTGACAAACGGATTTTCCGAAGTGCAGGTGCAAAAAATAAACAATTCGGGGTTACAGCCCTATTTTCACAAGCTTTTTATGGCCGAGATGGTAGGTTATCAGAAGCCCGACCGCCGTTTTTTTGAATATGCCATAAAATCGATCCATGCCCACAAGCACGAATGCCTGATGATTGGTGATGATCTTCAGGCAGATATCCTGGGTGCGAAAAATGCGGGAATCGACCAGGTATTTTTTAATCCGGGGGAAAAACAAACCGCCATTGAACCTACCTGGGAGATAAGTTCAATAGCGGCATTAATGGAATTCCTGTAATAATATTCTGCAGACCTTACTATTTTTTCTGCGGCCCTTCGGATTTAGAAATCGAATCACGCATCTGGGTATCCGCATCTATGTTTTTCAACTTGTAATAGTCCATGATCCCCATATTGCCTGAGCGGAAGGCTTCGGCCATAGCAAGCGGTATTTGTGCTTCGGCCTCAATGACCTTTGCACGGGCTTCCTGAGCTTTCGCTTTCATTTCCTGCTCATAAGCCACAGCCATTGCTCTTTTCTCTTCGGCTTTGGCCTGGGCAATATTCTTGTCGGCATTGGCCTGGTCCATTTGGAGTACTGCGCCGATATTCTTACCAACATCGATATCTGCAATATCAATGGAAAGGATCTCAAAAGCGGTACCGGCATCCAGACCCTTATTCAACACTACCTTGGAAATATTATCGGGATTTTCCAGCACTTCTTTGTGTGATACGGCAGAACCAATCGAAGATACTATTCCTTCGCCCACACGGGCCAATACGGTTTCTTCGCCTGCTCCTCCGACCAATTGCCGGATACTTGCCCTTACGGTAACACGGGCTTTGCAAATGAGCTGGATACCATCTTTTGCAACGGCCGTTACCGGCGGGGTGTTAATTACTTTAGGATTTACGGACATTTGAACGGCTTCGAAAACATTTCTGCCTGCCAGGTCGATGGCGGTAGCAGCCTTAAAATCAAGGGGAATATTAGCCTTGTCAGCAGAAATAAGGGCATTTATCACCTGTTTAACATTTCCCCCGGCCAGGTAGTGGGCCTCCAGTTCATCCACATTAAGAACGAGACCTGCTTTGGTGGCGCTAACCAGGTTGTTTAGAATGATTGAGGGAGGTACCTTCCGGATCCGCATACCAATCAGTTGCCAGATTGGAACATATACCCTTGCGAATACAGCGCTGAACCATAATCCGAGCGGTACGAAATAAAAGAACAACCAGATAAAAATAATAATTGCAACCGCAACCACCAGGTAAATTCCCATGCCAGTTCCCATAATAAATTAGTTTTTAGGTTTAACAATAATTTGTGTATTTAATACTTTAACTACAGTGATATCGGTATTTTCATTGATTATTCCACCCTCGGAGCGTGCCTCACAAACAACATCATTGATCATTGCAGTACCGATAGGGCCAAGCCGGGTAAGTGTTTTACCCGTATCTCCCGTGTGGATTTTTTCCGGTTGAAAGGGTTCATTTCTGCTGTTGATGTTGGCTTTCAGTCCTATTTTTTTCCAGGTTTTTTGCTTGAAAACAAAATAAATGGTAGCAACAGAGACCACTACAGTCCCGAGCAGGGTATAATGTCCGGTTTGTACACCATGAAAATAGTAGGATGAACCTATCCCGAGTATGATAAAGGCGAAACCACCTATTCCAAAAACGGTTATTCCCGGGATTACCAGGAATTCAAGCAACAGAAAAAAAATTCCCAATAAAATAATAATAACTATAGCGAGGATGGACATGGGTTTAGTCTTTAAATTTATTAATCGATGGTGGCATTAAGTCCCCGATCAATTAATCCTTCCCTGAAAGGTTTGAGTTTGTCGAAGTCACCCTTCCTCACATCACATTTGCCCTTGTAATGTACGAGATAGGTACACTGTTCAGCTTGCGTGGTTTCCATTTCGCATATTTCAATCAGGCTATCGATAACATAATCAAAGGAGTGTACATCATCGTTGTGCAGGATCAGGAAATGTCCTCCCGACAGGTCTTCCGCGACCTGCCCGTCAAATTCAGGCTTGTTATCAGTATCTATCTTAGGTTTCATTTTTCACACCGGTACTTCATGTTATAATTACATCTCAAAATTACGAAAAATTTATTCAACAAGTTGTGTCATTGGGGGAATTTTGACACTATTCCGGGCAGTAATACCGATCTGCCTGACTGACCCAGGGTATTCCCCTACAACCTGAACCCTTCAAATTCAACTTCCCTGGCTTTTTCAGTGGTAATAGGTTTTCCGTCAAGGAAAGCAACAATAAAAGCATCAGGGTAACCCTTGCTGCGTACCGTTTCGAGTGCGATCATTACGGTATTCAGACTGTAAAATAAACCGGCATAATATTTCAGCATACTGCTGCCGCTTACCTGTTCAAAGGAAACCGGACTTATTCCGCCAAAAGCATCGTAAGGTCTGACCTTGCTGAAAACCCCAAGCTGAATGCGATATACCAGCCCGGAATGACTGGCTAATCCCTCCGTAATCGGATTTGAGGGTCCATAGGGAGATTGTTCAAGAATTGCAAAGTTCTGTACTTTTGCCTGGGTTGTGAGGACCTCATTTGCGGCGGGTTCTGATTGCTTTTCAGGTTGCGGTACCTGCTCACCGGGTTCATCCGGCAAAGTTCCGGAATTGTATTGGTAAACCCTGGTGCCGCCAATCTCTTTGGCCATAACAACGGCAGAATCATGCATGTCTTCTGCCGGTGACTCCGGTTTTTTCATATTTCCGGCTTCGATGAATTTCTTGTCGGCCTCACGCTGTATTCTTTTTGCATCTTTATCAGCCTGTATAATATCAGCTACCAATTGCTTCTTCAATTCCTCATCCGGAGTGTCCCTTGCCAGCAACCGTTTTTCCCGGACAATTCTGGAAAGAGAATCTGCTTTCAGCTGAAGTATCAACGCACCGGCAAGCACTTTATTGTAATTATCTTTTGGCGTAACAGCTTGTATTTCAGGTGATATGGCGACCTGTATCTCAGGAATGGGAATAGTTTCAGGCTTTATTACCGTTTCAGCTGCTTGTATACTTACAGGGTTGTTATTATCTGCTTGCGGACTGACTTCAACCAGCAACTGTGACGCTTTTCTTATCTCATCCACGTTGAAAAATCTTATACCCGTTGTGTCCTGCTCCAGTTTAATCCGGTAAAGCATAGCCTGACCGGGACCGGTACTTCGGTTTGAGGCAAAACTGGCTGTATGGCTGAATTCATCGGTAATAAAAACAAAGTCATCATAGGGTGAATTTATCGGAAAGCCCATATTTTCAGGCTTTGACCAGGTTTTTGTATTCCAGTCATAAACCGATTTGAAAATATCATAACCTCCCATGCTGGCGTGTCCTTTTGAACTGAAGTACAATACGGATGCCTTAACATCAAAAAAGGGATATTCATCGTCATAGGGAGTATTTATCATGTTGTCCAGCGGTTCAGGGAGCCCCCAGTTTACATGATTTATATTCTTAACCCGGAATATCTGCTTACCAGGTTTACTTGTTTTTTGATAACCTGCCACATAGATGTGCTCATTGATCTCCGTATAAGCGGGCAGGAAAACAAGAGGCCGGTATCCTGACCTTAAGTCTTTTTTGCTGCAAAATTCAGCAGGCTTCCTGATAAGTTTACCTGAACCATTTATTTCAGAAGCATTTTCCAGTTGCTGCATGGACAGTTTTTTTGTGTTTTGTACACTCACTGTGCGGCCGGAGTGTGTGAATTCAATTCCGTTTTTAGCCATTTCGATTTGCCGTTCAATCTCAAGAATTTTAATATCCTGTGCCTTGCCCTGGATGATAAACCTGGAATACGCCTTAATCGCGTCATCAAAGAGATAGTTCAGATGACAGGCACGACCCAGGTAATACCACGACATCGGATCATAACCGGATAAGGTGGCCAGTCGCATCAGGTTTATTGCTTCATCCTGATCCTGGTTAAGTTTAATGAGGCATACTCCGGTTTTATGGAGATATTCGGGCTCTTTGGAAAACCTGGCAAGTAACTGGCGGTAGGCGGACAAAGCCCCGGTATAATCAAGGTTGTCAAAGCGTTGTTGGGCTTCTACCCTAAGTTTATCCATTGTACTGTCCTGTGCTTTAACGGCAAGTGGTCCTGCCATCAGCTGGAAAAAAACCAGGATAATGCTAAGTCGGTATTTCATGATTGGATTATTAGATTCACGGGCGGAAATATACACAATGCCTGGTTAACCTAACAAAAGATTTCTAACATTTTACTCACATATTTAGATAATTGCTTTATATTCGCTGCTTAATTTTAAAAAAAACTATTCAGCATGAAAAACGTCAGAGTCATACTAATTTTCTCATTTATTGGCTTCTTTTTTATTGCCGCTTGCAGTTCGGAGAAGAATTATGCACAGGTGAAACTTAGTAACAAGGAAGATTCCGTGAGCTATTACCTTGGTGTGAGTTATGGTAGCGGTTTAAAACAATCAAAAATTGACAGTATCTTTAATTCTCAGGCTTTTCTAAAAGGAATGAATGAGGCGATCAATTCAGATACACTCCCGGTTTCTCAGTTTATGATTCAAACTTATCTTAATTCATTTTTTATGGAATTTCAGACCAATCAGCTTAAAAATGAATATAAGGATTATATTGCTGAAAATAAAAAATTTCTCACGGCAAATGCTAAAAAGGACAGTGTGGTTTCATTACCCAACGGCCTTCAATATGTAATCCTGCGTAACGGGAATGGCAATAAACCCACAATTACTGACCGGATCAGGGTACATTACTCCGGAACACTGATTGACGGAACCGTATTCGACAGCTCTTACGGACGTAACGAACCCGCTGAATTTAATGTTGGAGAGGTTATTCCGGGATGGACCGAAATTATTCAGCTCATGCCTGTTGGTTCAAAATGGAGGGTATATATTCCTGAAGATTTTGCATACGGAAGTAATTCACCCCAGGGATCGGCCATTAAGCCCTATTCTACCTTGATTTTTGTTGTGGAACTTTTGGAAATCCTTCCGATGCAATAATTTTTCGGACAGGATCACAGGTATAAATAACCCCGAAGGTTTCTGCAACTTTCGGGGTTATTCTTTGCTTTTGTGTCCTCTGTGGTTATTTTCTTAGAAGGAGACTTTCCTGAACTTTTGGGATAAAAGCATATCTACCGAAAGCAGGATTGCCACACTGGTAACAATAATGCCGGAGAGCATCAGGATACCCGGATTGACATGCACTGAAAAATCAAGGTTTTTAAAAAACTCTGCAACCGGTTCAACCAGGGCCGGATAAACAGTTCCGCCGGGATTTTTCTTCGACAGGGCCCACCAGCTGAATAGTATAAGTACCAGGACAAAACCGGAAATAACCATCCAGGCTTTCCTGCTCAGCAGTGGTTTATACCCATGGTCGGTCTTAATTTCGTAATCTTTCACGAGATGCATGACCATTTGGGTAAAATCAGGTGAAGGGGATAACAATCCTTCTTCCCTTATCAACGCTTTCAATTCATCATTATTTTCAACTATTTCTTTCATAACCCGTTAATATTAGGTTAAATATAAGCTTTCTCGGCGAAAATGGTGACCAGTTCCTGGAGCTTCTTTCTTGCCCTGAATAGTTTTATTTTCACGTTGGATTTTGATAAGCCGGTGATGGAATGAATTTCTTCCACACTTGATTCATAGATATAATACAATGTTACGATAGTTCTTTCTGCTTCAGAAAGCTTCAGCAGGGCTTTTTCAAGTATCGATCCCCGTTCTTCATCTTCGGGTTCATCCGTGGACCAGGTGCTCAAACTTACAGGAAGGCCTGGAAGATCACCGGTCAACTGAAAAAAGGGTTTCCGGAGTCGCTTTTTGGAAATGGCTGTGTTATAAATAATTCTGAAGAGCCAGGTAGAGAATTTTGACTGCTGTCTGAATCCGGCCAGGTTTTGGTAGGCCTTGACAAATGCATCCTGTGCCACTTCCTCCGCATCCTCCCGGTTGCCCAGAACCCGGAAAGCAATCGTAAAAGCAAGGTCTTTATACCTGTCAACCAAAACGGTATATCCAGAAATATCTCCCTGCAGGATATAGTTGATCAGTTGCATATCATCCTGATGCTTCATATATTTTTTTGACGCTTGCTTTTCAGGTTCGGTTACAAATAATGTAAAATAACAGGAAAATCCAATTGCATGTTGTAATTTTAGAAATAAAATAAGTATAACCCCAAATAAAACTTGTCATGGATGAAAAAACAAAAAAGAATTCTGTTCAGCCTGAGAAGGATTTGCTGAACAAAGCAAAAGATATCCTGGATAAGGCTGATGATATGCTGGATGAATCCGTCGAAAAGCTAAAGAAAAGCAAAGCTTACGGATCGGTAAGCGGGGCTTATAAGAAAGCTGAAGACTTCGTGGTGGATAAAATAGAAGATCTCGAGAAAAGCGGTATAAAAGAGAAACTCGAAACAATGGCTGATAAGGCCGAGGAAAAAGCCGGCGGAGCATTCAGGAAGCTAAAAGATTTCGGCAAAAATCTAGCCAATAAGGCCAAAGACAAAATCGATGAAATTGCCGGCAATATAAAAGGTAAACCAAAAGACGATAAAAAACCGGATAATACGTGATCTTAAAATAACATATTTGAGACAAGGCATTACCTTGTCTCTACCTGATGTTTATTCCATATGAATCTATCTCGTTTCCCAGATAGTTGTTATCCCAAAACCTCGAAGGAGATCTTCACAGTTACCCGGAACTCGATAATATCATTTTTTAAAACCACTGCGCTCATATCCTGTACATAAACAGAGCGGATTTCCTTTACCGTTTTGCCGGCGGTTTTTACAGCAATACGTGTTGCATCTTCCCAACCTTTTTTGGATGATGCCATGATCTCAATTACTTTTAAGACTGCCATAATTTTAAATTTAGGTTATTACCTGGTATTTAGAAAATAATTTAATTTCAGATAAGAAAGTGATTTTTTTGTACAGGTAAGTTACAGAATTCTTTGGTAATATAAAACACATTTTTCCTGTTTGTGAAATTCGGTCGTATTGTCCGCCAGGAAAGAAGTCATCAGAATCAGCATATTTGTAACCGATCAGGAATGAATGGCGTCTTAGATTCAAAAGATAATTTGTAACACTAAAAAATCAAAAGCCATGCATCAGGAAGCGACAATTACCATTGTTTTTTTTCTCACATTTTTCGGAACCGTTTTCGGGATAGCCTATTTTTACTATACAACACGGAACCGCGAAAGATTAGCCTTAATTGAAAAAAACGCCGACCCTTCGATCTTTAAGGTCGAACCGGTAAATATTTTGAAGAAATTCTCTATAAAGCTGGGCATGTTATTTATGGGCGGTGGTTTTGGCGTGCTTGTAGGCAATATTCTTACGGTTACCACCCGGCTCGAGGAACCGGTTGCCTACCTTTCCATGATCTTCATGTTTGCCGGTGCCGGTTTGGTATCTTCCTACTTTGTAGCACGAAAGATCAAAGACTGAAAAGATCAGGGTTAATTCGGGTTAACAAGCAATGTTGCCGGCCCAACACAGTTAATCTGTATTGGGCCGGTTTTTTTATTCAATTGAGCTCAGTGATAATTCGTAACAGTATTTCGAATCCGTTCTGTAAAATATTATTAGATTTGCTTCTATCCAAACTAATTATAAATATCGTAGTCAAAGAATCCGGTAATCATGCAT
>Ga0209751_10002572_pt1 | contig 17973 bp, 19 predicted proteins | sample RifCSP13_1_FD_184019 | JGI IMG/M metagenome (GOLD analysis project Ga0209751, IMG submission 184019) | Soil microbial communities from Rifle, Colorado - Rifle CSP2_sed 13_1 (SPAdes) (version 2) | ecosystem: Environmental > Terrestrial > Deep subsurface > Rock core/Sediment | place: Rifle... | reverse complement strand
CTTCAGCGTCTGCTCGCCGCGGTCCTCGAACCGCACGCCCGCCGACGTGCGCGCCAACGAGCGCACCGTCTCCGACACCAGCACCTCGCCCGGCGCCGACAGCCCGCTGATCCGCGCCGCGACGTTCACCGCGCCGCCGTAGACGTTGTCCCGCCCGTCCGAGTCTTTCTCGCGCGTCACGTCGCCGGCGTGCAGGCCAAGGTGCAGCGGCAACCCACCCTCGTCTCCCGCCGCACCGCACGCCAGGGCCGCCTCGATCGCCTGGCGCGCGCTGGTGAACACTGCCAGCACGCCGTCGCCCAGCGTCGGCCCTTCCACCGGCGTCCCCGCGCACTCGCGTATCACCGCCCGCAGCGAGGCGGCGAGATCCCGCGCCTTCGTGCGAAAGGCGGCGTCGCCGAGGCGCTCGGTGAGGGCGGTGGAGTCGACGACGTCGGCGAAGAGGATGATGGCGGTGCCGGACGGGAGTTCGACAGGCTCAGGATGAGCGGTGGGTGTGGCGTCCACTTCTCGGCCTTCGTCCAGGAACCCGGTGATGATGCCCGCCAGTTGCTCGTAGTTCATGTCGTCTACCACCTGAAATCGTGCCTTCGGGATACGGGCGGCCAGACGCTGCCCAGATTGCAACGGCACGAAGCGGTAGTTGCGGTTGTGGACGACCAGCGTGCGCGCAGACACCCGCGGCAGACGAGCGGAGACGTCCCAATCCTGATTACCCAAGCTCAAAACCGCGGCACGGTAGGCTTCCGGTTCGGCACACTCCCGGATGTAGATAGCAAACTGGGCGGCGAACTCCTGGTTTTCGAATCCCATCAACACCCGCGCGAGGGTTTCCGAATACAGCGTCCAATCGCCGCTGCGCAGGGCCGCCTCGGCTACGATGGCAGCAGGGTCCTGATAGTAGTCCGACCACTTCATCAACCCATCGGCAAGGACCAGGGACGAAACCTTCTCCGGACGGTTTGCCGCGTAGGTTACCGCGATCCGGACAGCGTCGTAGGCGGCGGTCATTGCGAAGCGCGTCAGCCCCGCACCCTCAACCACTGCCTCGACATCGCGTACCATTGCGTCCATCGAAAAATCGATCGCCTCGCGGTCAGAAAGGCCGGTCCCTCGAGAGTCGTACCAGACCAGGTGGAAGCGCTCTGCGAGCGGCTGGTAGAGATGAGCGTACGTCTCCCATATCGCCTGCACGTGGCTCCACGGGGCATTCGCCACCACCAGCAGGGGCGGGCCATCGCCCGCGGTGGCGAAGGCGATGTTCACGCCATCGCTCGTCTTGGCGTACTGTATGCGCGGCTCCATAACGCCGCTATTCTACCGCCTTCTGTGATTGTGATGCCCGTCAGGGCGAGGCACGAGCGGCTCGGAACGGCGTGTCCTGGCCAGAGGATGGCCGGGTCACGGCAGCGAGGTACGGTTTCAAGGGGTGCCGCGCCCCTACGTGCCGGCAACTCGCACCCGTGGTGCCACTTACCCCTTAGAGTTCGCTCCCGAACCCCCTATACTAACCTCGGCCCCCTGTAGGGCCGTCAGGGCACATTACCACCCCCATATTCGACCCCCGGCCACCCAGGCGTGCGAATTGAATTTGCTCCGCCAAACCCGTGATCTCAATTCAATTCAGACACAGCCGCCCGTCCCAGCCGCCTCCAGATACAAGAAAGTCCCAAAACCAGGAAGTTTCACGAAAAACAATTCTCAGCCCAATACGACCCGCTGAAAACAAACCACAAACAGATACAAAAAGAGCCCGAATTGAATTGCGTTCCCGAGGGACCGCGGGCGGGTGTCAACCCTCTACTTCGCAGGTCATCTGTCCACTGGCATCTGTCATCTCGTCGCCGGCCCCGCCATCGTCGTCTGGTACCACTGGACCACCGTGTCGTTGACCCACGCCTGGATGGCGGGGTCGGCGGCGCGCTCCGGCAGCGCCTTCACCATGTCGGCGACGTGGATCGCGTCGTGCCGCGTGAGGCCGTTGAGGAACAGCTTGAACGGGACGTCCGCCGGCGGGCGCTTGTTGTCGCCGCCGAAGTGCATCACCTGCTCGATCTGGGAGTCCTCCAGCTTCGCCAGCGAGGCTAGGAAGCCCTCGCGGTTCCGCGCCGCCTCCTCCAGGATCCTCTCGAGCGGCCAGTCGCGCCGCTCGGCGACAAGCGCGTCGTTGTACCTATCGATGTCGAAAGGTGTGCCGTCTCCGGACTGAAGCGGAGCCATCTTCCCCGCGGCCAGCGCCTCGAACTGCTGGGCCAGCGCCGGGTCCAGCGTGCCGAGGTGCGACACGAAGTCCTTCACCGTGTACGTGCTGTCCGGCACGGCGCGCGAGAGCTCCTCATCGCTCAGCGAGCGGCAGAATGTGATGAACCGCTCCCTGTTCTCCTTGAAATGGCCGGCGAGTTCGCTGACCGCTTCGCTGGTCATGGGCTTTTCTCCTTTCGGTGGTGGCTTCTCAGTATACAAGCCTGACCTCATTCGGGTCAGGCTGTTGCACGAATGCCCCTGCGAGCTGTCAGGCTGAGTCGTCGGGCCGGGGTCGCAGCGCCTCGCCCGCCTCAGCCGCTAGTCGTTCGCGGGCCGATTTCCACCAAACAGCCTGACCCGCGGGGTGAACGGGCCACCTCACCGCGCAACACGGTGACGACATTCTGCGTCTTACAGACATGCACCCGTGTAACATCTCGCCGCTGCTGTACCGCCTCCTCTCCCGCGAGGAAGGCCTCACCATGGGCGAGGTGATGTGGTCGTTCGCTGTCGTGGCGTTGATAGTGGCCCTCGCCTACGTCCTCGGCCCCGTCATCGGCGGCGACTGGGCAGACTTCGTCGGCGATCCCACCCCCTGACCTTCCCCTTCCCCCTGCATCCTTCGCTCTCCCTATAATTGGCGCATGATCCCCGTCCCCATGCGGCACGCGCTCGACATGGCCGCCACGGCGCCCGAGAGCACCTCGCCCAATCCAACCGTGGGCGCAGTGATCGTCGCGGCCGATGGCTCGGTGATCGCAGAAGGCGTCACGCGGCCGCCGCCCGGTCCGCATGCTGAGGCTGTAGCACTGGCCGCGGCCGGAGATTCCGCCCGGGGCGCCACGATGTTCGTCACGCTTGAGCCGTGCAACCACCAGGGACGCACGCCGCCCTGCGCGCAGGCGATAATCGCTGCGGGCATCGCCGAGGTGCACTACGCTGTCGCCGACCCCGATGGAAAGGGGCGCGGCGGTCACGTGGCCCTGGAAGCCGCCGGCATCCGTGTGGTCGCCGGCGAGGGAGAGGACGAGGCGCGCCGCATCAACGAGGCGTTCTTCAAGCACCGGACCACCGGCCTGCCGTTCGTTATCGCCAAGTTCGCCGCCTCCCTGGACGGGCGCATCGCGGCCGCATCCGGGGACTCCCGCTGGGTCTCCGGCCCGGACGCCCGCGCCTGGACGCACCGCCTCCGCACTCGTATCGACGCGATCCTCGTCGGCTCCGGCACGGTGATCATCGACGACCCGGAGCTGACCGCTCGCCCGGACGACCAACTTACCGCGCGCCAACCGCTGCGCGTCATCGTCGACTCACGGGGGCGTATCCCGCCCATGGCGCGCGTCCTCACCGGCCCGGCGAAGACCCTCGTGGCGACGACCGGCGCCGCCACCGCTTCCTGGCGTGGCGTAATCGAGGCGCAGGGCGCGGAGGTGCTGACCCTGCCCGCGGAGTCCGGGCACGTTGACCTCGCAGCGCTTCTTCAGGAGCTGGGCCGCCGCGACGTCCTCTCGCTGCTGGTCGAAGGCGGCGGCGTCATCCTCGGCGGCTGCTTTGACTGCGGGCTCGTTGACAAGGTGCACGCAGTCCTCGCGCCGATCATCATCGGCGCCGCCGAGGCTCCTTCAGCCGTCGCCGGCAAGGGCGCTTACCGCGTGGCCGAAGCGCTCCACCTCCGCGACCTGAGCGTCGAGCGCCTAGGCGAGGACATACTGGTCACGGGGTATCCGGAGTATCCCGTTCAAGGCGCGGACTAGGAAGCCGTGAAATTCCTTGGGACGATAGAGATACAGCGCGACATCGAAGACGTTTTTGAGTTCATCGCGTCACCGGAAAAACTGCTCGGCGGAGTGGGATTCGTCAGGGTTGCGGAGGGACAGAGGCAACTCGGCGTTGGGACCGTATACGCTGTCGAGGCGAAGGTCGGCCCGGTTAAAGCAGTCATGGAGTACAAGGTCACGGACTATTACCGACCGATCCGAATTTCCTACGAGATCACCGCGCCAAAACCAGGTGAATCGGGGAGGTGGAGCATACTTACAAGACGAAAACGAGAGCTCCCTCCCATCCAACAAGTGTATCAACTGGAGCGCAGTGCCAAGGGAACTCTTATCACCTTAACCGATGAGTACCCAATGAGCTTCGCCTATATCCTATTTCCGCTGCTGAAGGGCCCGCTTGGTCGCCAAATGATGCGAAGACAGCTGAGGAAGCTGAAGGCAAAAATCGAAACGGACCCTCCTGGGTGAACCCTCTCGCGCCCATCAACACCGTGCCCTCTTCCCGGAGAAGCGGGCGGCCCGACTGTCAACTGTCAACCGTCAACTGTTAACTGAACTGTAAACTCACCCCATGCCCGACTACCTCCGCATCTACTCAAAGCAGGAGTACCAGACCCCCGGCGCGGCCCGAACTGTTGAGATGATCACCGAGGCCGTGCAGCCCGGCGAGCAGACCTGGCTCCTGGACGTCGCCAGCGGCAAGGGCGAGGCGGCTTCGTCGCTGGCGAGCCATCACGCCTGCAACATCGTAGCAGTGGAGCTGTACGACCCGCACATCCACTACTCTGCCGCCAAGTTCTGGCACTACAACCTGCGCGACCTGGTGACGCTGGTGCGCGCCAACGGCCGCCGCCTGCCCGTCCGTGACGGCGCCTTCGACGCTGCCTACTGTATCGGCGCCCCCTCTATCGTCGGCCTGGAGTCCTGTCTGCGAGAGATGGCCCGGGCCGTGCGTCCGGGCGGACATGTCATCGTCTCCGACATCGTTTGGCGCACGAAGCCGGAGGCCCCGCTTGGTCCGGAGTGGCTCTGGGTCGCGTCGTTCCAGCAGATATCCGCGGACGAGTACGCAGCCGTCATCGAGTCGACCGGGCTATCGGTGGAGCGGACGTTCATCCATCCCCAGTCCGACTGGGAGGAGTACTGGCGGCCGATGCTGGAGGTGGCGCGGGAGGCCACGGTTGCGCAGCCGGCGGACGTTGAGTTCGCCGACGGTGTCGAGTCTGGTATCGCTGTTGAGCGCCGCGCCGTCCAATCGTGGCTGGACTACGCCACGTTCATCGCGCGGAAGCCGTAGGAAGCCTGTTTCCGGCATAGAGGCGCGTCACCCTCGGTCACGACGTGGGCGACTATCCTGGCCTGCTGTCAGGCTCTCGTTGATCGCCCGCCAGACCTCGCGATCCGATTCCAGGAAGCGCCGGTACTGGCTCGTAGTCAGACCAAGCGTGCGCGCCGCCGTCGCATAGTTGCCGTAAGCAGCCGCCAGGGCGTCCAGGGCGGTAGCTACGACGAAAGCGTAGGCGGGGTTGCGCGAGTTCACCGAAAGACGCCCTTCGGCGCCGACTTGAGCGCGAAACTCCGGCGCCAGCGCCGGGGTGTCGCGGTCGAGCCGCTGCCGCACCTGGATGGCGATGCGCTCACGCAGGCGTCGCACGGCGCGCCGGCGGTTCTCCTCCAGCGAGCGAGACTCTTCTGCCTGCACCGTCACGCCGCTTGGCTCGTGGCGCAGACGCACCGCCGTCTCCACCTTGTTCCGTCGCTGGCCGCCGGGTCCGCTCGCCCGGTAGCGCTCCTCCCGGCACTCCCGCAGGAGTTCCGAGTCGTCCATCCGCAGCCAGCGGTCCCTCTCGCCCGGTTCCGTACCCACGCCGCGAATGCTACCATCCTCTTGGACCACAAGGGCGCTAAGGCGAAGGGTTTTGATGTTCACCGGCATTATCGAAGAGGTAGGCTCCGTCCTGGAAGCAAACGAGGGCCGCGTTCGCATCGGCTGCCGGCTCGTTCTGGAAGACACGAAGCTCGGTGATTCCATCGCCGTCAACGGCGTTGACCTTACCGTCGCGCAGGTGGACGGCGAATCGCTCTCCTTCGACTGCATGCCCGAGACCTATCGCCGGTCGAATCTAGGCGAGCTGAACGCGGGCGACCCGGTAAACCTGGAACGCTCGCTCACCCCGTCCACCCGCATCTCCGGGCACATCGTGCGCGGCGTCGTGGAAGCGACGGGCGCTCTGATGTCGATGACGCCGGAAGGAGAGGCGCTGCTCGCCCGTTACAGCGCGCCGGCGGACATCCTTCGTCACACTGTCGTCAAAGGCCCGATCACCATCGACGGCGTGTCCCTGACTGTGATCGCCAAGGACGCTGAGTCGGTCACGGTCTCGCTCGTGCAGTACACGCAGGAGCACACGAATCTGACCAGCAGGCGGCCGGGGGCCAGCGTGAACCTGGAGAGCGACATCATAGCCCGCTACGTGGACCAGCTGCTGACCGAACGCGGGCTCTAGCGCACCGGCTCGCGCAGCATTGTCCAGAACTTCGGCCCGCCGCGCGGCAAGCGGTCCTCGCGCTCCACCTTGAAGCCGTGCTTCTCGTAGAACGCCAGGTTCTTCTCCTTGACGGTCTCCAGGTAGCAGGGCAGGTTCTCCTCGTCGGCCCGCCGCAGGGTGGGTTGCAGGACCCGGCCGCCCACGCCCCGGCCCTGCATTCCCGGCTCGACGCCCAGGACCCAGAGGTACCAGTGGGGCCGGGTCATCTCCTTCTTGTGCAGCCCGTCCGAGTAGCCCAGCGTGGCGAAAAGCTTGCCCGTTCCAGAGAAGCCGAGCTGGAAGGGCATCAGGCCGATGCCGCAGAGGAGCGACCGAAATGTGCCCGCCGGGGAGTCGCCCGGCGGCAGCCAGATCGCGCTGGCCTGCGGGCCTTCGGCCGGCACGTGCACGTGGCCGTAGCGAAGGCCGTAGCGGAGAGCAGTGCGCATGAACGTCTCCGTGGGTTTCATCCGCTTCTCCGGCTCCGGGCGGATGAACTCCACGTATGGGTCGTCGAAGAAGGCGCGCGCCAGCGCCTTCGAAGCTTCGGTGATCTGAGCGGAGGTCAGGGCGACAGGTTCGGACATCAGTTTGAGATTACTTCCTGCAGATGTAGTAGTAGTTGATCGGGTCGCCTTCGACCTGTTTGGCGTCAACGCTCTTGAACCCCGCTTCCGCCAGCAGTTCGCGCGCCTTTTCCTCGCCCCAGCAGGTGCCCAGCCCTTCGCCGCCCTGTGCCAGGGAAACGGTCATGCAGTGCATCGTTGACCAGCCGTAGAACAGCGGCGCCCAGGGGTTGCCGATGTTCTCTTCGAGATTGCTCGAGGCGGCGATGTCCACCATCAGGAATGTGCCGTCCGGCTTCAACGCTCTGGCGATGTTGCGCAGCACCTTTCTCGGGTGCCCCTGGTCATGGATGGCGTCGAAGGCCATGACGAAATCGAACCGCCCCGGCTCGCTCAGGGTCGCCGCGTCCTGTGCTCGGAAGGTGGCGTTGGACAAACCCATCGCCTTGGCCTCGGCGGCGCCCGCCGCAACTCCCTCCTCCGAGAAGTCGTAGCCGGTGAAGCGGCTGTTCGGGAACGCCCGCGCCATCAAGTTGATGGCGTGCCCCTGGCCGCAGCCGACGTCCGCTGCCTCGATCCCGGCCTTCAACTGCTCAACGAGGCCCGGCACCAGAGGCAACGTGACGTCGATCAACATCGTGTCGTAGACCCGGCCGCTCTCCTCAGCCTGGATGGGCTGGAACTTCGGAAACGAGGAGTAGGGCACCCCGCCGCCGTTGCGGAAGCACTCCAAGAGCTCGTCCTCCACGTTGCCCAGGAGCGGGACATATTGCGTGAAGAAGGCCAGGTTGTCAGGTCCTGCCGCGGTGGTCAGGAAGGCCGCATGCTCGGCCGGGAGGCGGTACGCCTTCGTCGCCGCGTCGTAGTCGATGATGCCGCCGGTGACCATACCGCCCAGCCACTCGCGCACGTAGCGCTCGTTCAGCCCCGCGGCCTTCGCGATCTCGTCGCTCGTGGACGGTGGGATGCCGGCGATCGTGTCGAAGAGCCCGGATCGGTGCCCCAGGCTCGCCATCAGCGAGATGAACGCACCGTTCACGAAACCGAACATCTTCTCGGCAAACGCCTCTGCTTTCGCCTGCTCAATCTGGGTGGTTGTCATTTGCGCACCTCCTGTAGATGAGATTCTAGCGCCGTGCAGCCTCCCGCGCGATCTCGAAGTACACGTAGTCCAGATCGCCGGGGTTCTCGTCCATCGCCGTCAGCGCCATCGCCGTCTCAGCCCGGTGGTACGAGCCGTGGTTGGCCACGTGCAGCATCAACTGCCAGAGCACCCGCTCGAACGCGTTTCCTCGGCTGTCCGTGTAGGCCAGCACGCCCTTAAGCTGCTCCTCAGTTAACGAGTCCAGGAACCGCCGCAGGCCGGCGTGGGAGCGATCGTAGGCACGGTGGATCTCCGGCAGGCCGCTGATCGCCCCCAGTTGGGTCGTCGGCTGCGTATTGCCGCCGGTGGTCCAGCGCTGCAGCCAGGCCATCTGGGCGGCTACAACGTGTCCCAGGTTGCCCTCAACGCTGTCGAAACTGGCGCCCTGCATGCGCGCGAAGTCGGCGGCGCTCAGCTTCGCCGCAGCGTCGAGGACACGGTTGTTTGCGTATTCGTTGTAGTCGAACAGCGCGCGGATGAGTTCGAGCTTGCTCATGCCGGCTCCCTCACGCCTGGAACTCGTACTGCAGAACCACTCTCGATTCCCGTATCGGCAGGATGAACTCCTCGATCACACGTACGTGCGCCGGGTGCTGAACGTAAGCCCGCCAGTCCTCGAGCGACGCGAAGTCGGCAACGACCGCGAAGTCGGCGTTGCCCGCGCCCAGCCCGAGGTCCGCCCCGAGACGATAGGCCCTGATCTCAGGCACCTCGCCCGGCAGCCGCGTCAGCGCATCTTCGAGCGCCTGGATCTGCTCCGGCGTCGTCCCCGCTTTCCACTTGAACAGGGCCACGTGTCGTATCAAGCGGGGCCTCCTCCCCGACTCGCGGCCTCTCGCCTGCCCGCCCGCCGTTCCGCGTACTCGCGCTCAACCCGCGTGACATTGTCCTCGATTACCTCGCGGGGGACCGAGCGCAGCAGCAGCCAGACTCCCAAACCCAGCACCAGCACGTCGTCCACGTAGCCGAGCACCGGGATGAAGTCCGGGATGATGTCCAGAGGCATCGCCAGGTAGAGGGCCAGCAACACCCCGATGAGTCGGGGCATCAGACCCACCCGCCGGTCGCGGAAGAGCGCAAGACCAAGCGCGACCTTGTAGCGCAGCGGCAGCTTCCCGATGCGCCGGGCGATGCTGCTGCCACGGGCCTGCGCTCGCCAGGCGATGAACCCGGCCACCGCCAGCAGCACGAACGCGACGATGGCGGCCGCGAGGATGACCCAGAGGATAGTGCTCACGGCACGATTTTACACGCCTGCCGGCGGCACAGTGACATGAAGGTATTTCCAACCGCTCACGGAAGCGGTATCATGCAGTCCGCCCGCAAGTTCTAGCCACAGAGGAGGCCAGCCATGGCAGTCAAACCGATTCCCGATGGTTACCACAGCGTCACCCCCTACCTCATCGTCAACGGCGCTTCCGCCCTCATCGACTTCGCCCGGCAGGCGTTCGGCGCCGAGGAGCTGTTCCGGATGCCCCAGCCCGATGGCACGATCGGCCACGCCGAGATGCGCATCGGAGACTCCGTGGTCATGCTCGCCGATGCGAGCCCGGAGAACCCGCCGCGCCCCGCCAATCTCCTTCTCTACGTCGACGACTGCGACGCCTCCTACCGGAAGGCGCTTGCCGCCGGTGGTTCGCCCGAACGCGAGCCCGCGGACCAGTTCTACGGCGATCGCACCGCCGGCGTCGACGCCTGCGGCATCCTGTGGTGGCTCCACACCCACGTCGAGGACGTCCCGCCAGAAGAGATGGAGAAGCGCGCCGCAGCCGCCATGCAGGCGTAGGGGCGGGTTTCAAAGCCGCCCGCCCTAAATGTAGCGGATGGCTTCAGCCTTCCATACCGGCTTCAGGCACCGGTAAGACGGCTGTGAACGTGTTTGCGCCGCTCAGCACTGTAGCGGAGCCCATCCCGGAGCGGAGAGCCCTGCGATCCGCGAGGCGATGTTCACGGCAGCGTGAAGGCCGAGGTGAAGGCGGAGGCGCCCGCCAGGTGCTAGCGGTTGTCGTCACGGCGAATCCCTTCAATCGTAAGCTGCGGGGAGATACGGCCGGCGGCGACCTGTGCGGCGTCCATATTGCGGCCTTTCGGGTTCGCGTCAAATGCCCGAACGGCCCTGGCCTTGGTCTCTTCGCCCAAGTCTTCTCTCAAGATCACCTGTTGGGCGTATTCTATCAAGTCTTGCACGACCCGCTCGTAGCGGTAGTAGGTAAGCGCGATCCAATCGATCTCCGCCTGTCCGTACCTCTGGAAAAACGGAGAGCCGCCGTGTTGTGCTGAGCCATCGACTGGCTCCCCGACAAAAATGAAATCGCGCTCCTTGGGAGCGAGCATCACGTCGTCCCAATCGACCACGAACACCTGGCCGGCCCGATTACGGAGCAAATTGCCTGGATGCAGGTCTGCGTGACAGATTACGTGCGGGCCGCTTTGTGACCGGAGCACGCCTGAAAGCTTGTCCAAAGACGTGAGCAGCGCGTAAATCGTCGATCGGTGTTTTGCCCAGGAGCGGCGGAGAGCCCGTTCCGGCTTACCACCTCCGTCCTCCGAAGTTGCAAGCTGTATCTCGACGTTCTCGATTGAGCGAGCGTATCCTGACGGGTCGAAGCTTTCCCTTCGCAGACCGTCAACGCCGGCCGCCGGCAGCACGGCTTCGTGGACCCGTTTGGAGATGCCTCCGACGAGCTTCCAGTGCTCATCAGTCATCCCCGTCCAGCCCGTGTCCCCTTCCAGGTAGGGGTACGTGATCACGGTCCATTCTCCGGCCTGCGTCCACAAGGCCTTCGTCTTTGTCGGAAGCGGGGCCACCACGGAGGCGATGCCTTGGTCGCACAGGTAGCGGGGAACGATACAGCCCGGTGCATAGAACAAGCCGGACTTGATTTTGAGCAAGTAGGCAGGGCCTTGCTCGCTGACGACACGGTAGACTCCGGCATTCGTGTCCTGTCCGACGGGGAGAAAGTCGATCTTGGCGGGGGTTAAACCGTACTGTTCCTGCAAACAGGCCCGGAGCTTCTCACGTGCGATTCCCGGTTCTTCGCGCATCAGTTAGCGATCAATAGCCGGGCACTGATTGGGGGCCGAATGCCCTTCAGCGCGCGCTGAGCGAGGGCCGTCCAATTTCCCATCCTCATCCCGCTATTCTAGGGGCCGCGCACCGAAAGCAAAACGCCGCCCCGCAGGACGGCGCTCGCCTGATAGACTGACGGTGCTATGCTACCGAAACCGTCATCTCGTATGTGTAGTGAATACGACCTGACGGCTGACATCGCGGACTCCACAGGGCTAACCGAACGCCTGGGCGACACCACCTTCGGGGACAAGGCGCGCGAGCTCGACACGTCGCTCCGCTCTCTCATCCGCGAAACGAGCGGCAAGCCCATCGACGGCAAGCTGCTCGGCGATGGTGTCCTCGCCGTCTTCGCGTCTGCGAGCGCTGCGATCGACTGCGCGCTGCGCTGCGGCGCGGCCGGAGATGGGGCTGGCCTGCCCTTGCACCTGAGCATCCACGCCGGGGACATCATCCGCGAGTCGGACCCGGACGGGCGCAGCAACGTCTACGGCGGCGCGGTCAACATCGCGTCGCGCATCAGCGGCCTGTCGGCGCCCGGCGAGGTGCTGGTCTCGGAGACAGTGCGGTCGCTGGCGCGGACGCGCGCGGGCGTCAGCTTCGAGGACCGCGGGGAGCAGGCGCTGAAAGGCGTCGGCGAGGCGGTGCGGGTGTGGGCGGTGCGATCCTTCGATTCGCCGTCCGCTGCGGCTGCGGACAGCTCAGGATGAGCGGGAGGGGAGCCATGGAGCCCCAGATCCAGTACGTCCGCAGCGGCGACGGTACCAACATCGCCTATACCGTGATCGGCGACGGCGTGCCCATGATCCTCTCGCCGAATATCTGGTGCCACCTGGCGATGCAGCTGACCGGCGACTTCGGCGATGCGTGGCAACAAATGGCGCGAGAGGGCATTCTAGTCGTCCCTTACGACATGCGCGGGATGGGCATGTCTGACCGCGAGGTCAAAGATTTCTCGCTCCATAGCCAGATGGCCGACATCGAGGCCTTGCGCGGGCACCTCGGCTTCGACCGGTTCGCGCTCTACGGTAGCGTCTTTGGCTCGCTGGCATCCATCGCCTACGCGGCGCATCATCCTGAGCGGGTGTCACACCTGATCCTTAGCATTCCGTTCGCCAACGGCGAGGAGTTTTACCGGGCGGTCCCGACGCTACAGGGGCTGGAGACGTTCCGCGGGATGTCCGACGAGCATTGGGAGATATACACCCTCACGCACGCCTCGGCGCTGGTCGGGATGCTGCCGGGGGAGGACCCCAAACGACTGGCGGCTTTGATGCGAGAGTGCATTACGCCGGATACGCTGCGCAGCTACTTCATGCAGCTGCAGACTCAAGACGTTAGGCCACTGCTGGCGGAAATACGCTCGCCGACCCTGATACTCAGTCCGAGCGGGCGCGGACTGATGGTTGTCCAGAGCAGGTTCGCACGAGAAGTCGCCGCAGGCATTCCGGGCTCGCGGCTGGCGACCCCCGGGCCGGACTTCGCGGCGCCCGCGCTGCCCGAACCGGTACTCGCGACTGAGTTCGTACTCGGCCGCGCGGTGCGGCGGCCGGCGCCGGCTGATCATCCTGAACGCGTCGAAGGACCTTCTGGCACCGCCGTCATCCTCTTCGCTGACATCGTCGACTCTACCGCGCTCACCGAGCGGCTTGGCGACACCGCCTTCCGAGAGAAGGCGCGGGAGCTCGACGCCGCCCTGCGGGCGGCGATACGGGAACGCGGGGGAACGCCGGTGGAGGGGAAGCTCCTCGGCGACGGTGTGCTCGCCGTCTTCACGAGCGCTCGCCAGGCGATCGAGGCGGCGCTGGCCTGCGGCCGCGCCGGCGACGACGGCGGCCTCCCCCTTCACCTCGGCCTCCACGCCGGCGACGTCATCCGCGAGTCGGACCCGGACGGGCGCAGCAACGTCTACGGCGGCGCGGTCAACATCGCGTCGCGCATCAGCGGCCTGTCGGCGCCCGGCGAAGTGCTGGTCTCGGACACAGTGCGCAGCCTCGCGCGCACCTCCGCCGGGGTCGACTTCGAAGACCGCGGCGAGCACGCCCTCAAAGGCGTCGCCGATCCCCAGCGCCTTTTCGCGGTCATGGCACGCGAGCAGTAGTCGGTGGGCTTTAGCCCTCCGCGAGCGGACGCCTCGTATTGACGACGACCGCTCGTGGCGAGGGCTAGGCGCGGTCACGTCGGGGGCTGAAGCCCCCAACCTACAGACTGACCCACTTAGCGCCGCGAACGGCCCATGCTCGCGCGATCAGTCGTATCGAGCCGTCAGGCTGGACCGGCAGCGACGCTTTGAGGCGCTCGCCCAGAGCCGCGCGATCGGGGTCGGAGAGGGACATGGCGTAGGCGGGCGCTACGCCTGTGCCGGCGAGGAACGGCGTCCAGTAGTCATCGAAGTCGCGAAAATGCGTGGGGGCGTCGATGGCGCGCGTTGCTACCTCACGCAGCCCCGCGCTCGTGAACAGCGCGGCCAGTCCCTCGGCGCTGCAGATCGGGAAGCGAGACCCTTCGTCCACCTCCGCGGCCGCTGGGTCGAGGGCAACGGCAGCATCGAAGAAGTAGCGGATCATCTCCATTTTGCCGGCGTAGTCCCAGACGTATGCGGCGACCGTACCCCCGCCGCGCGTCACACGCGCCATCTCGGATACGCCGCGTTCCGGCTCAGGCACGAAGTTCAAGACCAGGCCGGAGACACAGGCGTCGAACCGCGAGTCCTCGAACGGCAAGGCCTGCGCGTCTCCCTCGCGGAACTCGGCCCGGCGGCCGGTGGTGCGCTCAACCGCGAGCGCCAGGAACGAACGCGAAGGGTCGACGCCGGTCACCGCCGCCGGCTGGCAACGGTCGAGGATTACTCGCGAGAGCTCGCCGGTGCCGCATCCGACATCGAGCCAACCTCCGCCGGCAGGTACGGCGATCCATTTCAGGAACTCATCGGCGACACGCCGGCTCCAGCGGCCGACGTAGGCCTCGTAGGCATCTCCGCTCTCCCAGACGTCGCTCATTTGCGCGCTTCCGGTCAGGCGGCCGGACCTGTACCGTACAGCCGCGCCCGTGGGTCCTCCACCACGTTCGACCCGTCCAGCCAGAGGTGTCGGCTGTTGAAGTCGTGGTGGTGCACGCCGACGACGATGTCGTTCGGGTCCAGGTCCACCGGCAGCGGTAGCCCGGCCACCCCGAAGCGGTCCGTCTCCGCTTCCGCCACGACGCGCCGCTGCGGCGCGATGATCTCGACTCGGGCGCCCGCGACCGGCTTCCTGTCGCCGTGCTGATCGGCGTCGTTGTCCTGGACCGCCACGGTCACCGTGCGACCGTCCATCGCCGGCTCGACCGCTACACTCATGTCCAGGAGGTAGACCAGCGGCATTGTCGTCACCGCCTTCAGGCCGGCGTCCACCACCGCCCGCACCTGGTCCGCCGCCAGGTCGATGTCGATCGGCGCCATCCCGTGGTCGGTCGTGATCACGAACAGCGTGGACTCGAACAGCCCGCGCGCCTCGATCTGCGCCAGGATTTTGCCGATGCGCTTGTCCGTCTCGATCAGCGCGTCTCGCAGCGCCGGGTGGTGCGGGCCGTAGTCGTGGCCCACGGCGTCTGTCAGCGAGAACTCGTGGTAGGTAAACGTGGGGGGTGGAGTCGCGTCGCCGCCAAAGAGCAGCAGCGACTGAGCCAGGCCCTGTATGTCCGTGCCGGAGTAGCGGTAGATGCCGTCCTGCTCCTCAGCCTTCCAGCGCGGGTTCGTATCTTCCTTATTCTCGCGGGCCACCGCCCGAACCGCCTCCCCGCTCACCAGCAGCTGCCGCTCCAACGTCGAGTGCGCCGCCCCGCGGCTGCACGGTTCGTTGATCGACGCCGTCACCGCTCCCTGTCTGGACTTCGGGTCCCACTCACCGTAGACCCGGTGTACCGCTTCATACATCGTCTCTACCCCGTCGCTCAGGAAGCGCCCGGTGTCGAACGTTATCCCCTGCGGCGTCACCGTCTCCTTCGTCTCGCGGAGGTGGTACGTGGGGTTCACGATGTCGTGGTGGCCGCACCAGGCGCCCGTGCCAAGCGCGTTGTGGCTGGGCCAGGTGATGCTCGGGAAGTTCACGATCGTCCCGTACTCGAACATCGCCCCGCCGTCGATGATGCGGGACAGCGCGGGGATCGACTCGCGGTCGTGCTCGAGCTGCTCCTTCAGCTCCGTGTTGCTCAGCCCGTCCAGCAGGAAGATGTACACGCGTTCCGGCCGCTCCGGTTCCAGGTTCTCGGTTCCAGGTTCGACCAGAATCTCCTCGATCACCTTCCCGTCCTGCCGCTTCAAGTAGACGTCGGGCGCGACACCGCGCTCGCTCGACGTGCGGCCAGTGGAGTCCATGCCGTCGATCAGCGGGAAGCCGAGCAGCTTTGCCAGCGTCGGCGCGACGTCCACCTGCGCGCACAGCGCGTCCGTCAGGCCACGCTTGATCCCCGGCCCGGACAGGACCAGGGGCGCGCGCGACTGCACCACGTCGATCGAGCCGTGCTGCCCGGGCTGGCGTCCGAACGCGTAGTGCTTCGGGCTGATCACCAGGTCCGGCGCGTTCGGGCTGTCGAAGAGCTGCGCGACCTTCTCGTAGGCCAGCGGGTGGCTCAGGTGCTGCGGTTCTACGAATGCCCTCGCCGCGTCGCTTCCGGAGTGCCCCGACCTCGCCGCCGCCTCCAGCTCCTCCGCCAGCGTCGCCAGCGCCGTCGGGTCCTGGTTGGCGATCGGGTTCTCGCCGATCTGCTCGATCACCTCGTATCCGTAGCCGCCGTTCGGGTCGTAGAAGCGGCGGAAGCGCACCATTCCGCGTGTGGCCCAGACCTCATACCCTCCCGGCGTCGGGTTCCCGTCCTCGTCCGGCGGGCCGTGCCGGTACGTCGCCACGATGTCCGTGAGCGGTCCGTGCGCCGGGTCCGTCAGCAACGCGACGATCGCGCGGTTACCGGACTCCTCCTGGTTGTGGTCCAGCCCCTGGCCGCCGGCTCGCTCCGGCGGGGCGATCTTCTGTTCAACAGTCGTCATATGCGGGCTCCTGCCTGGCGTCACTCGGCGGCGCAGCATGCTGCGCGACACGGCGACATGGTATGTGCGGTTATTCTACAGGAGCCTCAATTCCCGCGCTGCTCTCTCCAGTTCCTCCCGGAACTTCTCGTGCGCGATGCCGATCAGTGCCCGCGCCCGCTCGCGCGTCGTTTTGCCCCGCATCTGCGCGGCGCCGTTCTCGGTCACAACGTAGTCCACGTCGTACCGCGTCGATGTCACCACACTCCCCGGCGGGAATGCCGGAACGATGCGCGACTTCTGCTCGCCCGACGTGCTCGAGTCCAGCACGATGATGCTCAGCGCATCGTCCGCCAGAGCCGCGCCCCGGAAGAAGTCAAGCTGGCCGCCGACGCCCGCCACCTGAAGGCCGCCCAGGGTCTCGGCGTTCACCTGGCCCAGCAGGTCGACCTGGAAGGCCGAGTTGATGCACCGGAGGGAGGGGTTTTGGGCGATGATCCTCGGGTCCAGCGCCTCCCTCGAAGACATGGTAAGGACGTTGACGTTGCCGTCTACGAACCCGCCGATGTTTGCTGACATCGCGCAGATCGTGCATACCGCCTTGCCGCGATGCATCGCCTTGCGGGCGCCAGTAGCGACGCCCGCCTCCATCAGCTCGATAAGGCCCTCGTTTAGCACCTCGGTGTGAATTCCAAGGTCCTTCTTGTCAACCAGGAGGCCCACGGCGGAGTCCGGCACGCTGCCGATCCCGACCTGGAGCGTCGCTCCATCTGGTACGAGCGGGTTCAGGTGAACGGCGATGGCGCCGGCCTTGCCTGAGGCCAGCGCGGGCACGTCGCCTCCCGCCGGGGGGCCTGAACACTCTATGGCGTGCGTTATGGCGCTGGCCGGCACCGGTTCCGTTGAGAGGGTGCGCGGCATCGTCGGGTCGATTTCGGCGATGATCGGGAGCCCGCGGCCTTTGGCCAGCCGCACCAGGTCGGGAGTGAAGCCGGGCGCCCATCCGTAGCTGCAAAGGCCGTTCGCATCGGGTGGCGTAAGGCGGAGCAGCACCGCGTGAGGGTTGACCTGCGATTCCACCCAGCGGTGCGCCTGCGAGAACTGCAGCGGAATGTACTCGACCAGCCCCTGCTTCTGGAGTTCGTAGCTCACGGGAGTGGCGAAGCCGGTGATCACGCGGAACCGGCCGCCGGCCGCCGCTAGGGCTGCGCCCCCCATGACCAGCACGGCGTCGATGACCGTCACGTCCCGCAGGTCTTCACGCGCTGCCAGCGCCGAGAGCAGGTCCGTGGGCTCAGTTAGACTGCAGGCCAGCGTCGAGCCGGAAGCGACGCCGGACACGGCCTGCCCGGGTGAGACCAGCCGCTCCGCGAACTGGCCAAGCCATTCCATCAACGTGTCCTCAGCGGCACTTCAGCCTTGCCTTCGATCACCCGCTCTCCTCGCTGGTTCTCGCACCAGACGTCCAGCGATGCGTGACCGGCTTCCGAGCCCAACACTATTCCGCGCGCGGTCACCAGGTCCCCAGCAAAGACCGGCGCGCGTATACGCACATCCAGCACCGAGCCGGCGACTGATCCATCGCCGTACGCCCTCTGCAGCATCTCGAAGATGTAGCTCATGAACTGGACGCCGGCGGCG
>Ga0209751_10002571_pt1 | contig 17982 bp, 14 predicted proteins | sample RifCSP13_1_FD_184019 | JGI IMG/M metagenome (GOLD analysis project Ga0209751, IMG submission 184019) | Soil microbial communities from Rifle, Colorado - Rifle CSP2_sed 13_1 (SPAdes) (version 2) | ecosystem: Environmental > Terrestrial > Deep subsurface > Rock core/Sediment | place: Rifle... | reverse complement strand
CTCGCCGACGAGGGTCACACGGTGCAGCTCGCGGATGCCGATTTCGTCGTCGACTACCAGGATCGTCGCCATGAGCTCTTCGTGTCGGTGGTCAGGCAGCGAGCGGGAGCGCGATCGTCACCGCCGCGCCGCTCCGGCCGCGAGCGCCGGTGCGATTCTCGATGCTCACCGTGCCGTGGTGCTCGTCGATGATCTTCTTCACGATCGCCAGGCCGAGCCCGGTGCCCTTCGGCTTGGTGGTCACGTAGGGCTCGAAGGCGCGCTTCATGATCGACTCGGCGAAGCCGCCGCCATTATCGGTGACCGAGAGCCGGATGACGCCGCCCGCGTGCTTGGTCCGCACCTCGATCCGCGGGTCGGGACGGCCCGCCAGGGCGTCCTCGGCGTTCTGCAGCAGGTTGTGGATCACCTGCCGGAGCTGCGTCCCGTCGCCGCGGACCGGCGGCAGCTCCGGGTCGAGCCGCGCGGCGATCCTGGCCGGCGAATGCTCGTAGAGCGCGAGCACCTCGGCGACGAGGGCGTTGAGATCGAGCGCCGCCAGGCTCGGCGCCGGCATGCGCGCGTACTCGCCGAAGTCGTCGACCATCGCCTGCATCGCGGCGACCTGGCTGACGATCGTCTCGGTCGCGCGCACCAGCGCCTCGCGGTCCTCGGGCCCGAGCCGATCGGCGAGCTTCCCCTGCAGCCGCTCCGCGGAGAGCTGGATCGGGGTGAGCGGGTTCTTGATCTCGTGGGCGAGCCGGCGCGCGACTTCACCCCAGGCGGTGGCGCGCTGCGCGGCGATGAGCTGCGTCACGTCGTCGAAGATCACGACGAAACCGCCGCCGCCCGGCAGGCGCGAGCCGCGCAGGAGCAGCGTCAGCCCGCCGGCGGCGAGATCGAGCTGCCGCTGCCACGGCTCGTCCGGCGCGCCCGCCGCGAACCCCTCGCGAATTGCCCGGGCGAGCGCTTCGAGCTCCGGCGAGCCGGCGAGCGGCCCACCGGTCGAGGCCGCGACGTCCTGGAGCAGAATCGTCGACGCGGCGCTGTTCGCGACCTGCAGCCGAAACGCTTCATCGAACGTGAGCACGCCCGCCGAGAGGTTGGCGAGGATGCTCTCCAGGTAAGCCTTCGCGCGCTCCACCTGCGCGCGGCTCGTCTCGGCGACGACGCGCGTGTCGTCGAGCTGCCCGATCATGCTGTTGAACGAGCGCGTGAGCACCCCGAGCTCGTCGCGGCTGGTCACCTTCGGCCGGCGGCTATAGTCGCCACGGGCGACCGCGAGCGTCGCCTCGGCGAGCTCGCCGAGCGGCTCGGAGAGCCGGCGGCTCAGGATGAACGCGAGCGCGATCGCGGAGAAGAGCGCGAGCAGCAGCGTGAGGGTGAGGGTGAGCAGGTAGATCCGCTTCAGCCCGACGCGCAGGATGGAGAGCTCCCGGTAGTCGCGATACACCGACTGCACCGTCTCCGCCGTCGCCGCGAGCGCCGGCGGCACCGCGTGCGTGAGCTGCAGGAGCCGCGTCTCCTCCGCGATCCCGCCGCCGCTGAGGGGCACGATCACCCGCAGCCGCAGCCCCTTCTCGCCCAGGGTCTCGATCGCGGCGTAGTCGCGCGCCTGGCGCACCTGGCGCAGCACCGGGAGCGGCGGTGAGTCGAGCGCGAGGCGCCTCGGCTCGCGGCTCGCGCCGGCGAGCGGCGCGCCGCTCCCGGCGAGCAGCACCGCCTCGTCGACGCCGGCTTGCGCACGCAGCCGGTCGAGCGAGAGCGGCTGCTGCACGGGCGGGAGGTCGGACAGCTCGAGCGCCATCACCCGGGCCTTCCCGCGCAGCTCGCTGAGCATCGTATCGAGCGCGGTGCGGCCGAGACTGAGGCCGCTCTCGAGCGCGGTGTCCACCCGCACGTCGAACCACGACTCGATGCTCTTGGTCAGGAACTGCACCGACACCGTGTAGACGAGCACCCCCGGAACGACCGCCATCACCACGAACAGCAAGAGCAGCCGGAGCGTCAGCCGCGAGCCGAACACGCGCCCGCGGAGCGCGCGCCGCAAGCTGAGGAGCTGGTAGCCCACCAGCCCGAGCAGCGCCGCGGCGATCACGGCGTTGAGGACGAGCAGCAGCGGATAGTGGCTCTCGAAGAGCGTGGTATTGGCGCTCGCCACGGCGAGCAGAAACAGCAGGATCCCGCCGAGAGCGGCGCTGGCGACGAGCACGTACGTCATTGCGCCACCTCGCTCACGGTCGCCGAGCCGTCCAGCGGCCACTTCTTCCACGCCGAAGCGAGACTCCAGTCGCGGTTTGCGAGCGCGCTGACCTGGAACGGCTTGGGGAGCTGCGCGGTGTCGAGCCGCATCCGCACGTAGGCGTTGTAGCTCGTGTCCGGCCGCAGCGCGCCCGGCGGAAGCACGAGCCATTCGCGCACCCGCCCGAGGGCGCGCAAGGCCTCGTCGAGCGTCGTGAAGCTCTGGTGCAGCGTCCCCGTCGACAGGCGGTAGGTGCGCGTGAGCGCATGAAACGAGAGCCGCGCCGTCAGCGTAGCGTCGCCGATCTTCTCATCGAGCCAGTACCACCGCGGGCGGTAGCACTCGAACTCGACGACGAAGTAGAGCGGCACGCCTTGCGCGAGCACATCCTCGAGGCGCGAGGTGAGGTCGAGCGCGAAGTCGGCGTTGAGCACGATCCCTTCGCCGGAGCCGGCGAGGCTCGTCGCGCCGACCGCGATCTCCTCGGCCGCCGCCGCCGCCGCGGCGAGCGCGGCGGCGGCGAGGAGCGCCCTCAGCGCACGCTTCATGCTTCACCGCTTCTCGAGCAGAGCATAGAAGAACCCGTCGTGCTCGACGTCGGGCAGGAACTGCCCGTCGCGGAGATCCGGAAGGGGCGGCCGCCGTGCGTCGGGACGACGGGCGAGGAACGCGTCGACCACCGCGCCGTTCTCCTCTGGGAACACCGAGCACGTGGCGTAGAGCAATTTACCACCCGGGGCGAGCACCCGCCACAGCGCGGCGAGCAGCCGCGATTGCTCGCGCGCGAACCCGGCCAGGTCGGCCTCCCGCCGCAGCCACTTGATGTCCGGATGGCGCCGCACCACACCCGAGGCGCTGCAGGGCGCGTCCAGCAGAATGCGGTCGAATGGTCTGCCGTCCCACCAGCCGTCCGGGTCGCCGGCATCGGCGGCGCGAAGCTGCGCCGTGAGCCCGAGGCGCTCGAGATTCGACGCGATCCGCGGGATGCGCGCCGCGTCGCGGTCGACTGCGAGGAGCTCGACGTCGGCGAGCTCGAGGACGTGCGCGGCCTTGCCCCCGGGCGCAGCGCAAGCGTCGAGGACGCGCATGCCGTCGCGCGCATCGACCAGCGGTGCCGCAAGCTGTGCCCCCGCGTCCTGCACCGAGACCTCGCCTTCGGCGAACCCGGGCAGCGCCTCGACGCCGCGCGGCTGCGAGAGCCGGACCGCGAACTCGCCGACGCGCCGGGCGTCGACGCCGAGCGCGCTCAGCTTCGCGAGGTAGGCGTCGACGGAGAGCTTCCGCCGGTTCACGCGCAGCGTCATCGCCGGATGGGCGTTGCCGGCCGCGAGCGCTGCCTCCCACGCCGTTGGATAAGCGCGGCGCAGTCGCTCGATCCACCAGGACGGATAGCCGCAGCGCGCCGCCTCCGACCCTCGAGCCTCGGCCTCGAGCCCCTCGCGGCGCCGCAGGTAGTTGCGCAGCAGCGCGTTCACGAACCCGCGCGCCGCGCCGTGCCCGATCTCGGCGCATGCGGTGACCGCCTCGTCGACGACGGTGTGCGGGGCGCGGCGCTCGTGCCGCAGCGCGTGCAGCGCGCACAGGAGCAGCGCACGGACGGCGGGATCGGGGATGGGTTTCCGCGCGAGCGCCGCGAGGATCGCCTCCGGCACGCCGTAGTCGCGCAGTGTGCCGTAGGCGAGGTCCTGCACGGCCGGACGCGACGCATCGCGCGCGTCCTCGTCGAGCGCGACCGTGAGGCTCGCCCCTCCGAGCACCCGCGCGACGACGCGGCTCGCGGCGGCGAGCGTGTGCGAGAGCGGCGGCGAGGGCATCGGCGGCGGGGCGGTCGGATTATATGCGGTGCCACCCGCGAAGCTCGCCGTGCGAGGTCAGGAAGGAAAACGCCGGGCACGGGGCCCGGCGTCCGGCGAACACGGAAAACTCGAGGTCAGGCCATCGCGTGCAGCCGCGCGATGCGCTCCGCGGTGGACGGGTGGGTGCTGAACAGCCCCTTGATGCCGCCGCCCGAGAGCGGGTTGACGATCATCATCTGCGCGGTCGCGGGGTGGGCTTCCGCCGTCGGGTTCGGGATGCCGCGTGCATACGCGTCGATCTTCGCCAGCGCGTCGGCGAGTGCCCGCGGGTCGCCGGAGATGTCCGCGCCCCGGCGGTCGGCGCCGAACTCGCGCGTGCGCGAGATCGCGAACTGGATCAGCATCGCCGCGATCGGCGCGAGGATCAGCACCAGGATCGCGAGCAGCGGGTTGCCCCCGCCTTCGCGGTCGTCGCGCGCGCCGCCGAAGAGCATGCCGAAATTTGCGAGCGTGGCGATGGCGCCCGCGATGGTGGCCGAGATCGTCGAGATCAGGATGTCGCGGTGCTTGACGTGCGCGAGCTCGTGCGCCATCACCCCGCGGAGCTCCCTGGGCGTGAGCAGCCGCAGGAGCCCGGTGGTCGCGGCGACCGCCGCATGCTCGGGGTTGCGGCCGGTCGCGAACGCGTTCGGCTGCGCCTGGTCGATCAGGTACACGCGCGGCATCGGGAGTCCGGCGCGCGCCGCGAGCTCCCGCACCATGCGGTAGAGGTGCGGCGCCGAGGTCTCGTCGACCTCCTGCGCGCGGTACATCGCGAGCACCATCCTGTCCGAGAACCAGTAGGCGAAGAAATTCATCGCGCCGCCAATCGCGAGCGCGACGAGCATACCCTGCTGTCCGCCAATGACGCCGCCGATGGCGCCGAACAGCGCCAGGATCCCTGCCATCAGGAGCCCGGTCTTGAGCCAGTTACCGATCATTCCCTTCTCCGTCGCGCGCCAACGTCTTGCGCACCGCGTTAGATGGGGGTCCGGCGAAAAAATTCAATTGTTTCCGGTTGTTACCGGCTCGAACCGGTCCCCCGGGGCGAGCGGGAAGCCGCGCAGGAACGCGGCGGCCGGCAGGCGCCGACCCCCCGCCCGCTGGAGCTCGTCGAGCCGGAGCGCACCGTCGCCGCAGGCCACGCTGATCCCGTCCGCGCCGACGGCGATGACCGCGCCCGGCGCCCCGCGCGCCTCGACGACCGCTGCGCGCCAGATCTTGAGCTCGGCGCCGCGCACGCGCGCCGCGGCGCCCGGCGCGGGGTTGAACGCGCGCACCTGGCGCTCGGCCTCGCTCGCGCTCCGCGACCAATCGAGGCGGGTCTCGTTCTTCTCGATCTTCGCGGCGTAGGTCACGCCTTCGCTAGGCTGCGGGGTCGGCCGCAGCGCCCCGCTGGCGAGGCCGTCGAGCGCGGCGACGAGGAGCCGCGCGCCGAGCACAGTGAGCTTGTCGTGCAGCGTCCCGGCGGTGTCCTCCGACGTGATCGGGACCTCGTCGCGCAGGAGCACCGGCCCGGTGTCGAGCCCCGCGTCCATCTGCATGATGCAGACACCCGTCACCGGGTCACCGGCGAGCAGGGCACGCTCGATCGGCGCCGCCCCGCGCCACCGCGGCAGCAGCGACGCGTGTACGTTCACCGCGCCGAGGCGCGGGATATCGAGCACTGCTTGCGGCAGGATCAGCCCGTAGGCGGCGACGACGAGCGCATCGGGCGCGAGCTCGGCGAGCCGCGCCTGCACCATCGCATCCTTCAGCGTCACCGGCTGGAGCACCGGAAAGCCGCGGCGCTGGGCAGCCTGCTTTACCGGACTCGCCGACGCCACAAGGCCGCGGCCGGCCGGGCGGTCCGGCCGGGTGAGCACCGCCGCGATCGCGTGGCCGGCGGTCGCCAAGGCCTCGAGGGGGGGGACCGCGAACTCGGGCGTTCCGGCGAAGACGAGTCGCATGGCGGCGAACGGTGGCGCGGGCCAAGCCCCGCGCGGGGCCCGGGCGAGCTCAGGCGGTCTGCCGGAGCTGCTTCTGCATCTTGGCGCGGATGCGGCTCTGCTTGAGGCGGGAGAGGTACTCGACGAACACCTTGCCCCGCAGGTGATCCATCTCGTGCTGGATGCAGACCGCGAGCAGCCCTTCGGCGTCGCGCTCGACCGCCGTGCCGTGGGCATCGAGCGCACGCACTCTGATCCGCTCGGGCCGAGTGACCGTCTCGTAGACGCCCGGCACCGACAGGCAGCCCTCCTCGCAGTCCTTCTCGGTTTCGCTACGCCAGAGGATCTCCGGATTGATCAACACCACGAGCTGGTCCCGGGTGTCGGAGGCGTCGATCACGATGATCTGCTTGTGGACGTCGACCTGCGTCGCGGCGAGCCCGATGCCGGGGGCGGCGTACATGGTCTCGGCCATGTCCCGGACCAGCCGCCGGATGGCGTCGTCGACCCGCGCGACCGACCGGGCCGTCTTCTGCAGCCGCGGATCCGGGTACCGGAGGATATTCAACAGAGCCATGAATTGCTTGCTGCGTGAAATAATTAGGTGCAGAATTTCAAGGAAGTCCTTAGACTAGCCCAACCAGCCGAACCAAATCAAACACTTAGTCTAAGATTGGATCGAGGTCGCTATGTTCAAGAAGTCTAGCACGGCGGTTCTGCTGACCGTCGCGCTCGCGCTCGCGCTCGCGGGCGCCTGGGCGCAGCAGCAGACGGACCCGCGCGTGACCGGGAACGTGCTCGAGCTCGCGCCCGGTGCGCCGGACAGCTATACCGTGCAGAAGGGCGACACGCTCTGGGACATCGCCGCGAAGTTCCTGAAGGAGCCCTGGCGCTGGCCCCAGATCTGGCGCCTGAACAAGGACCAGATCCGCAACCCGCACCTGATCTATCCGGGCGAGGTCGTGCGCCTCGACCGGGCCGGCCCGAGCCTCGCGGTCGAGAGCGCCCCCGGCGCCCCCGCCGCCCCCGCCGCGCCCCCGGACGTCCGGCCGCGCATCCGCGCCGAACGGCTCGCCATCGAAGCCATTCCGACCATCCCGCTGAAGGTGATCGGGCCGTTCCTCTCCCAGCCGCTCGTCATCGAGCGCGGCGGGCTCGACGGCGCCCCGAAGATCGTGGCGACACAGGAAGGCCGCTATAACATCGGCGCGAGCTCCCGGGCGTACGTCGCCGGCTTCGGCGACACGAAGGAGACGCTCTGGCAGGTGTTCCGGCCCGGCATCGCGCTCGTCGACCCGGACACCACCGAGACGCTCGGCTACGAAGCCATCTATCTCGGCTCCGCGCGCCTCACGCGCACGGGCAGCCCGGCGACGGTGCAGATCCTGTCGTCGACGCAGGAGATCACGACGGGCGATCGGCTCGTGGTCGCGCCGCAGCCGCAGCTCTTCTCGTACGCGCCGCGGGCGCCGGAGAAGCCGATCCGCGGGCGCATCATGTCGATCTACGGCGGCGTCACCGACGCGCGGACCGACTACCACCGCCAGGGCTCTCCCTCGGCCTACCGCGAGGCCGAGCAGCGCTTAGGCGGTGAAGCGGGCAATCTTGCCGTGGTCAGCATCAACCGGGGCGCCAGGCACGGCCTCGAGCCCGGTCACGTGCTCGCCATCTCGCGCAGCACGGTGATCTACAACGATCGCAGCACCGGCCCGTACTACATGGGCGACCCCCGCACCAAGCCCTTTCCGCTGCCCGAAGAGCGGTACGGCCTGATGATGGTGTTCCGCGTGTTCGAGGCCCTCTCGTACGCGCTCACCATGGGCGTCGAGCGGCCGGTCGAGCTGGGAGACTACGTCTCGACGCCGTGACGAGGGCCGGCGTCGGCCGATGCCGGACCCCGAGCTCGCGGCCTGGCTCCGCCTGACCCTGGCGCCCGGCCTCGGCGGGCAGGCGCTGCGGAAGCTGCTGTCGGAGTTCGGCCTTCCGTCGCAGGCGCTCGGCGCCGGGCGTGCCGCGCTTGCGCGTTCGGTCGGCGAGGCGCTCGCGGGGCGGATCATCGCGGACGACCAGGCTGCCGCCGTCGCGGCCGCCCTGCGCTGGGCGGACGCACCGGGGCACGCCATCATCACGCTCGCGGATCGCGAGTACCCGCCCCGGCTGCTCGAGATCGCCGACCCCCCGGGTTTGCTCTACGTCGACGGCCGCACCGCTCTCCTCGCGCGCACGAGCCTGGCGATCGTCGGCAGCCGCAACGCCACGCCCCAGGGAATCGCGAACGCGACGAGCTTCGCGCGCGCCTTCAGCGAGGCCGGGCTCACGATCGTCAGTGGTCTCGCGCTCGGGATCGACGCCGCCGCCCATCGCGGCGCGCTCGAGGGCGACGGCTCGACGATCGCAGTGCTGGGCTCCGGCGTCGACGTCGTGTACCCGCCCCGCAACGCCGATCTGCACCGCGCGATCGCCGAGCGCGGCGCGGCGGTGTCCGAGTTCCCGCTCGGCACGCCGGCGATCGGCGGCAACTTCCCGCGCCGCAACCGCCTGATCAGCGGGCTCGCGCGCGGCGTCCTGGTCGTCGAGGCGGCGCTCGCGAGCGGCTCGCTCATCACCGCGCGCCTCGCGGCCGAGCAGGGGCGCGACGTGTTCGCGATCCCCGGCTCGATCCACTCGCCGCTCTCGAAGGGGTGCCACGTGCTCATCAAGGATGGCGCGAAGCTCGTCGAGAGCGCGCAAGACGTGCTGGGCGAACTCGGCAGCCTCGCGCCGGCGCGCACTGTGGCGCAATCGTCACCGGAAGTAGCGCACGAATTGCTCGAGCATCTGGGCTACGACCCGTGCAATGTTGACACCTTGTGCCAGCGCAGCGGCTTGACGCCCGGTACCGTATCGGCGATGCTGTTGCAACTGGAGCTAGACGGCAGGGTCGCGAGCCTGCCCGGCGGGCGATACCAGCGCATCGCTTAGGAGCCGTCCACACCTCGATGTTCGAGATCCTCGTCTACCTGTTCGAGAACTACTATCACCACGAAGCCACGCCGGACCACGGCGCCCTGGCGGAGAAGCTGACGGCCGCGGGCTTCGAGAACGGGGACATCCACGACGCCCTCGACTGGCTGCGCGGGCTCGGCACGCCGCAGGAGGACGTGTATCCGGAGGCCTTCGAGCTCTGCGACGGGTTCCGCGGCTACACCAGCGAGGAGCTCGCGAAGCTGTCGACCGAGAGCCGCGGCTTCCTCGCCTTCCTGGAGGGCGCGCGCGTGCTCACGCCGCCGCTGCGCGAGCTGATCATCGACCGCGCGATGGCCGTCGAGGCCGATACGGTCGGACTCGACAAGCTGAAGGTGATCGCGCTCATGGTGCTGTGGGCCCGCCGCGGCAGCGTCGACACGCTGATCCTCGAAGAGCTGCTGCCCGAAGGCGGCCCGCGCCACATCCATTAGCGGCTGCAGCCGCGGGGGGTCCGGCTTGCCTCCCGCCGGACGGATCCCTAAACTTCGGCGCTCCTTCGCAGCCGCGCTCCCGTTGCTCGTGCGAAGGCTCTAGCGGCTGAGCATCCCTGCCACTCACGTGGGTAAGAAACTCATCATCGCCGAGAAGCCCTCCGTCGCCACCGACATCGCGCGGGCGTTGGGCGGGTTCACGCGCCGTGGCGACTACTTCGAGGCCGACCAGTACGTGCTCTCGTCGGCAATCGGGCACCTGCTCGAGCTCGTGGCGCCGGAGCAGTACGAGGTGAAGCGCGGCAAGTGGTCGTTCGCGCACCTGCCGGTGATCCCGCCCCACTTCGACCTGCGGCCGATCGAGAGATCCGCGGACCGGCTCAGGCTCCTGCTCGGCCTGATCAAGCGCAAGGACGTCGACGGCCTGATCAACGCCTGCGACGCCGGGCGGGAAGGCGAGCTCATCTTCCGCTACATCGTGCGCCACGCCGCGGCGAGGAAGCCGATCCAGCGGCTGTGGCTGCAGTCGATGACCCCGGCCTCGATCCGCGAGGGCTTCGAGCGCCTGCGGACCGACCGCGAGATGCACCCGCTCGCCGACGCCGCCGTCTGCCGCTCCGAGTCCGACTGGCTGGTGGGCATCAACGGCACGCGCGCGATGACCGCCTTCAACTCGAAGGACGGCGGGTTCTACAAGACCACCGTCGGCCGCGTGCAGACGCCGACGCTCGCGATCCTGGTCGAGCGCGAGCGGCGGATCAAGAGCTTCGTGGCGCGCGACTACTGGGAGGTCCACGGCACCTTCGAAGGCCGGGGCGGCGAGTATCCGGGCCGCTGGTTCGACCAGCGCTTCGAGCGCAAGGAAGACGATCCCGACGCGCGCGCCGAGCGGCTCTGGGACCAGGCGCGCGCCGACGCGATCCGTGCCAAGTGCCTCGGCAAGCTCGGGCTAGTCACCGAGGAGTCGAAGCCGACCACTCAGGCGCCGCCGCTGCTCTACGACCTCACGAGCCTGCAGCGCGAGGCGAACGGCCGGTTCGGGTTTTCCGCCCGGGCGACGCTCTCGCTCGCGCAGGCGCTCTACGAGCGGCACAAGGTGCTCACCTATCCGCGGACTGACTCGCGGGCGCTGCCGGAGGACTACGTCGGCACGGTCAAGAAGACCCTGGACATGCTCCGCGGCAAGGCCGCGACGACGCACCGGTACGCGCCGTTCGCCGACAGGATCCTCGGCGAAGGCTGGGTGAGGCCCAACAAGCGCGTCTTCAACAACGAGAAGATCTCCGACCACTTCGCGATCATCCCGACGCTGCAGGCACCGAAGCATCTGTCGGAGGCGGAGCACAAGCTCTACGACCTCGTGACGAAGCGCTTCCTGGCGGTGTTCTTTCCGGCGGCGGAGTTCCTCGTCACGACCCGCATCACGCGCGTCGAGGACGAGCCGTTCAAGAGCGAGGGCCGGGTCATGCTGCAAGCCGGCTGGCTCGCGGTGTACGGCAAGGAGGCCGAGGACCCCGACACGCCGACGCTCGCGCCGGTGCCCGACGGAAGCGCGAGGACCGTCGCGGTCGAGGTGCAGCCGAACCAGACCAAGCCGCCCGCCCGCTACACCGAGGCGACGCTCCTCACGGCGATGGAGGGTGCGGGCAAGCTCGTCGACGACGAGGAGCTGCGCGAAGCGATGCGCGAGAAAGGTCTAGGCACGCCGGCGACACGCGCCTCCATCATCGAAGGCCTCATCTACGAGGACTACGTCCATCGCGCCGGCCGCGAGCTGCAACCGACGGCGAAGGCCTTCGATCTCGTCTACGCGCTCGACAAATTCGGCATCGACGAGCTGCGCTCGCCGGAGCTCACCGGCACCTGGGAGTTCAAGCTGAAGCAGATGGAGCAGGGCCGGCTCCGGCGTGAAGAGTTCATGGAGCACATCGTCGAGACGACGCGCGACCTCGTGGAGCGCGTCAAGCGCGGCACGCTCGCCGACGACACGATCTCGACGCTGAACGTCAAGTGCCCGAAATGCGGCGGCACCGTGAACGAGAACTACAAGAAGTTCCAGTGCGCGAGCTGCGACTTCGCGATCTGGAAGGTCATCGCCGGCCGCCGCATCGAGTCCGAGGAGGTCGAGCAGCTGATCACGAAGCGCGCCATCGGTCCGCTGCAGGGCTTCCGCAGCCGCATCGGCCGGCCGTTCGCGGCGATGCTGAAGCTGCGCGAGGACTTCACCGCCCAGCTCGACTTCGGTCAGAGCACCCAGGACAGTCGCAACGCTGAGCCGGTCGACTTTTCGGGGAAGCAGCCGCTCGGCCCGTGCCCGAAGTGCGGCGCGCGCGTGTTCGACCACGAGCTCGCGTACGTCTGCGAGCGCGCCGTGGGACCCGGGCGGACCTGCGACTTCCGCTCGGGCAAGATCATCCTGCAGCGCCCGATCGAGCCCGAGCAGATGGTGAAGCTGCTCGCGACCGGGAAAACCGACCTGCTGCACCGCTTCATTTCGAAGAAGGGCCGGCCGTTCTCGGCGTTCCTCGTGCGCCAGCCCGACGGCCGGGTGGGGTTCGAGTTCGCGCCGCGCGCAAAGTCCGCCGAGGGGAAGGGGGCGCGCAAAGCGCCCCCTGCCGAAGCGCGGGCGAAGGCACCGCCAGTCGGCCGCACGGCGCGGGACGCCGCGGCCGAGCGCAACGTCTACACGCTCAAGCCGACGAAGGGAAAGCCGCTGCCGCCCGCGCCGGTCGTGAAGCGCGTGCAGCCGCGAACCGCGCGCGTGGCGGCGAAACGTGGGCCCGGAACGAAGAAGACGGCGCGGAAGACGGCACCGCGGAAGTCCGCGGCCGCGAAGCGCCAGCGGCGCGTGGCCTAGCTCGTCACCCCGGCGAACGCCGGGGTCCAGAGAACGGCGTACCTCGCCTCCTGGATTCCGGCTTGCGCCGGAATGACGGTCACACGTCCAGGCGCGCGACGAGCGCGTTCTGCTCGATGAAGTCGCGCCGCGGCTCGACCTCGTCGCCCATCAGCTTGATGAAGATCTCGTCGGCCGCGATTGCGTCCTCGATCTGCACCTTCAGGAGCCGCCGCGACGCCGGATCCATCGTCGTCTCCCAGAGCTGGTCGGGGTTCATCTCGCCAAGCCCCTTGTAGCGCTGGACGGTGGCGTTCCGTTCCACCTCGGCGCGCAGCCAGTGCACCGCCTGGCCGAAGTCGCCGACCGGATTCTGGTGCTCTCCGCGCCGCACGTAGGCGCCCGGCCCGATCAGCCCGTCGACCAGCTGCGCCGCCGCGACGAGCTGCCGGAAGTCGCCCGACAGGACGAAGTCCTCGTCGATCACGCTGGTGCGCACGTTGCCGTGCCGGTTCCGCTCGACGACCACCTGATGCCGCTCGAGCTTGTCGTCGTAGCGCGCGTAGACCTTCACGCCGTCGGGCTGGAGCATCCGGATCACGGCCTCGGCGCTCGCCCGCGCCGTCTCGCCGGTGGCGAGGGCGATCTTCGCGCCGCGCAGGATCGCGTACAGCGCTTCGGCGTCGATCAGCCGTGCGAGGCGGCTGATCACCGCCTCGGCGAGCAGGTACGTCCGCGCGAGCTGGCCGAGGGCGTCGCCTTCGATCGGCGCGGCGCCTTCGCGGGGATGGAGCGCGGCGCCGACGAGCGCCTGCCGCAGCATGAACTGATCCCGCTCGTGATCGTCCTTGAGGTAGCGCTCCTCGCGGCCGACCTTCACCTTGTAGAGCGGCGGCTGGGCGATATAGATGTGCCCGCGCTCGATCAGCTCCGGCATCTGCCGGTAGAAGAACGTGAGCAGCAGCGTCCGGATGTGCGCCCCGTCCACGTCGGCGTCGGTCATGATGATGATCCGGTGGTAGCGGAGCTTGTCGAGGTTGTAGTCGTCCTTGATCCCGGTGCCGAGCGCGGTGATCAGCGTGGCGATCTCCGCGAACGAGATCAGCTTGTCGAAGCGCGCCCGCTCGACGTTCAGGATCTTGCCCTTCAGCGGCAAAATCGCCTGGAACTTCCGGTCGCGCCCCTGCTTCGCCGAGCCGCCGGCCGAGTCGCCCTCGACGAGGTAGAGCTCGCTCTGGGCCGGGTCCTTCTCCTGGCAGTCGGCGAGCTTGCCCGGCAGGCCGAACCCCTCCAGGACGCCCTTGCGCCGCGTCATCTCGCGCGCCTTGCGCGCGGCCTCGCGCGCCCGGGCGGCGTCGACGAGCTTGCCGGTGATGATGCGCGCGTCCTGCGGCTTCTCGAGGAGGAAGCTCATCAGGCGCTCGGCGACGATCTCCTCGACGATCGGCCGCACCTCGGAGGAGACGAGCTTGTCCTTGGTCTGCGACGAGAACTTGGGCTCGGGCACCTTGATCGACAGCACGCAGGTCAGACCCTCGCGCATGTCGTCGCCGGTGCACTCGACCTTGGCCTTCTTCGCGATCTCGTGCTCGTCGATGTATTTCCCGAGCGTTCGCGTCATCGCCGCCCGCAAGCCCGTGAGGTGCGTGCCGCCGTCGCGCTGCGGGATGTTGTTGGTGAAGCAGAGGACCTGCTCCTGGTAGGAGTCGTTCCACTGCATCGCCACCTCGACGAACATCCCCTCCCGCTGGCCGCTCGCGTGGAAGATCGTCGAGTGCAGGACCTGCTTGTTCCGGTTCATGTACTCGACGAAGCCGCGCACCCCGCCGGTAAACGAAAACACCTCCTCCTTGCCCGCGCGCTGGTCGAGGAGCACGATCCGCACGCCGTTGTTGAGGAACGAAAGCTCCCGCAGCCGCCGCGCCAGGATGTCGTAGTGGTACTCGACGTTGCCGAAGGTCTCGGCGGCGGCGCGGAAGTGCACCTCGGTCCCGCGGCGCTCGGTCTTGCCGAGCACCTTGAGCGGCGCGACCGGCTCGCCGCGGCGGAACTCCATGAAGTGCACGAGGCCGTCGCGGCGGATGGTGAGCCGCAACCACTCGGAGAGCGCGTTGACGACCGAAACGCCCACCCCGTGCAGGCCGCCGGCGACCTTGTACGAGTTCGAGTCGAACTTGCCGCCGGCGTGCAGCTCGGTCATCACGATCTCGGCTGCGGAGCGGCCGAGATCGTCGTCCTTGTGGATCTCGGTCGGGATCCCGCGGCCGTTGTCGACGACGCTCACCGAGTTGTCGGTATGAATCGTGACGATGATCTCGTCGCAGTAGCCGGCGAGCGCCTCGTCGACGGCGTTGTCGACGACTTCGAACACCATGTGATGCAGGCCGGTGCCGTCGGAGGTGTCGCCGATGTACATCCCCGGACGCTTGCGCACGGCGTCCAGGCCCTTGAGCACCTTGATGCTCGAGGAGTCGTAGGCGTCGTGCGGGGACTCGGCTTTCGGGACTTGCGCCTCCGGGCGCCCCTCGGGGCCCTCGGTCGGCGACTGGGGTTGATTCTCTTCGCTCATTCGCTTCGCAGCTTCAGATGCGCATCGGCATCACGACGTACTTGAAATCGGTCCGCGACGGGACGGTGACGAGCGCGCTCGAGTTGGCGTCGCCGAGCGCGACCTCGATCTCGTCGGCCTCGAGGTTGTTCAGCACGTCGAGCAGGTACTGCACGTTGAAGCCGACGTCGAGCGCCTCGCCCTTGTAGTCGATGTCGAGCTCGTCCTGGGCCTCCTCCTGCTCGGTGTTGGTGCAGGAGATGCGTAAGCTCCCCTCGCCGAGCACCCAGCGCACGCCGCGGAACTTGTCGCTCGTGAGGATCGCCGCGCGGCTCAGCGCCTGGGCGAGCAGCTGGCGGTTGATCCGCAGGTGCTTCGGGTGCGCGGTCGGGATCACCCGCTGGTAGTCGGGGAATTTCCCGTCGACGAGCTTCGAAGCGAGGAGCACCCCGTCGAACCGGAACCGCGCCTGGCTCGCCGAGAGCTCGATCGCGACCGCGTCGTCGGTGTCGCCGAGGAGCTTGGTGAGCTCGATGATCGTCTTGCGCGGCAGGATCACCTCCTGCCGCCCGACATCCTGCGCCGCGACCTCCCGCGTCGCCACGGCGAGCCGGTGGCCGTCGGTCGCGACCATGCGCAGCTCGGCGCCGTCGATGACCATCAGCAGGCCGTTGAGGTAGTAGCGGATGTCCTGCTGCGCCATCGCGTACTGCACGAGCGCGAGCAGGCCCTTCAGCGCCTTCTGCGGGAGCGAGAGCGAAACGGCAGCGCCGTCCGGCGCGGCGAGCCGCGGGAAGTCCTCCGGCGGCAGCGTCTGCAGCTGGAAGCGGCTCTTGCCGCTCTTCAGCTGCAGACGCTTCTCGCCCTGCACGAGCGTCACCTCGGCGCCCTCCGGCAGCGCGCGCAGGATATCGAGGAGCTTCCGCGCGCCGACCGTCAGCGACTTCCCTTCGCCTTGCGCCTCGGCCGCCGCATCGGCGCTGATCTCGATCTCGATGTCGGTCGCGACGAATGCGAGCCGGCTGCCGTCGCGCTGAATGAGGACGTTCGACAGGATCGGCAGCGTATGCCGGCGTTCGATGATGCCCGCCACCGCCTGCAAGGGTCTGAGCAGGGTCTCGCGGCTGGTCTTAACTAGATTCATATATTAATCCTGAGACTAATGATGAGCCGCCGAATTCCCGGGGATAACGCCGAAAATCATTGTTCGATCACTAACTTGGCTTGTGGACAGGCTGTGGGCGGGGTTGTGGATCGCTACTGCATCGCGGCGGTCGACCCGGTCCGACGCTAGCGGCTGCCCCGAGTTACCCACAGTTCCCGGCGAGTTATCCAGGCCCTGCTGAACCGGGCTCCAACCCAGCCGAAGACCGGTGCCGCTGGCGGTCGGCGACGCGGGGTTCCGGGGCATGGCGCTGCGCATTCGGGAGGGACCTGGCTAGCCTTTGAGCGTCTGCTCGAGGACGTGGAAGTCGCGATTGAGGTCGCTGTCCTTCCCGCGCAGCAGCGTGATCGTGCGGCAGGCGTGGAGCACGGTGGTGTGGTCGCGGTTGCCGAACGCGTCGCCGATCTCCGGGAGGCTCATCTCGGTGAGCTCCTTGGCGAGCGCCATCGCCATCTGCCGCGGCCGGGCGATGTTGCGGCTGCGCTTCTTGGCGTGCAGATCGGCGACCTTGATCTTGTAGAACTGCGCGACCGTCTTCTGGATGTTCTCGATCGAGATCTGGCGGTTGTGCGCCGAGAGCAGGTCCTTCAGCGCCTCCTTCGCCGCCTCGACGGTGACCTCCTTGCCGTTGAACGTCGCGAAGGCGAGCACGTTCTTCAGCGCGCCTTCGAGCTCGCGCACGTTCGAGCGGACGTGCTTGGCGATGAAGAACGCGACATCCTCGTCGAGCTTCACGCCCACCGCCTCGGCCTTCTTCAGCACGATCGCGACGCGCATCTCCTGCTCGGGCGGCTCGACCGCCACCGTCAGGCCCCAGCTGAACCGGGTCTTCAGGCGGTCGTCGATGCCGGCGACGTCGCGCGGGTAGGTGTCGCAGGTGATGACGATCTGCTTGTGCCCCTCGACGAGCGCGTTGAACGCGTAGAAGAACTCCTCCTGCGTGCGGTCTTTGCCGGTGAAGAACTGGATGTCGTCGATCAGCAGCAGGTCGAGCGAGTGGTAGTAGCGCTTGAAGGCGTCGAATGAGCGCTGCTGGTAGGCGCGGACGACGTCGGTGATGTACTGGTTGGCGTGGAGATAGCGTGCCTTCGCGACCTTCTGGCGAGCGGCCACGTGGTTGCCGATTGCGTGCAGCAGGTGGGTCTTGCCGAGCCCGGAGCCGCCGTAGACGAAGAGCGGGTTGTAGGACGTGCCGGGGTTCTCGGCGACCTGCACGGCCGCGGCGCGTGCGAGCTGGTTGGCCTTGCCGGGAACGAAGTTCTCGAAGGAGAACTCGGCGATCAGGCTCGAGCGCTCGCCGGCCTTGCGATCGACTGCCGGCTTGGGCGCGGCCGGCGGCTCCTTGGCGCTCGTGGCGCGCACCGGCGTTGCCTCGCGCTCGCCGGATTCGGGCAACGCGAGCACCACGCGCATCGACTTGCCCGCCTGCGCGGCGAGCATCGTCTCGATGCGCCCGAGGAACCGATCCTTGACCCACTGCAGCACGAAGCGGTTCGGCGCGACGAGCTGCAGCTCGCTCGACGCCTCGGCGCCCGGCGCGAGCGGCCGGATCCAGGTATTAAATTGCTGAGCGGGAAGCTCTTTCTCGAGCTGCTTCAGACAGGACTGCCACAGGCTTTGCATGCTCGCGGCCGGCTCTTTTCAGCGCTTGTCGTAGGCGGGTGCGGAGCGGATGGGCGGGGCGGGGAAATCATACCCGGAACGCGGTGAGTTATCCACAGCCGCGAGCGTTCGTTGACAGCGTTCGCAACGCATTGGTCTAATAGCGGGTTTTCTCGATTGCAAGGACAAGCGGCGATGAAGCGAACGTACCAGCCCTCGAAGGTCCGGCGCAAGCGGACCCATGGTTTCCTAGTGCGGATGCGCAGCCGCGGCGGGCGCGCGGTGATCCGCGCGCGCCGCGCGAAGGGTCGCGCGCGCCTCGGAGTCTGACGACCGAGGGCGGACCGGCGCGACTGCGGCTGCGGCGGCCGCAGCGGCTCGGCGCGGCCGAGGTCGCTCGCGTGCTCAAG
>Ga0209751_10002570_pt1 | contig 17983 bp, 15 predicted proteins | sample RifCSP13_1_FD_184019 | JGI IMG/M metagenome (GOLD analysis project Ga0209751, IMG submission 184019) | Soil microbial communities from Rifle, Colorado - Rifle CSP2_sed 13_1 (SPAdes) (version 2) | ecosystem: Environmental > Terrestrial > Deep subsurface > Rock core/Sediment | place: Rifle... | reverse complement strand
GCGGCGGCGAGGCACCTCGCGGCGCAGGGGGTTCCACCCCCGCGGCTACCTGTTAGTGGAACAGAACAAAGCTATCCACAACCGTTTGCTGGTGGAATGAATGGTCCCAATATCATGGGTGGCGACGGACGGCGCCCGCCTGTAACTGGAAGGGAACAAGCTTACCCCCCGCCATTTGGGGGTGGTTTGCCTGGGCCGCGTCCTGGCACAACCTACACGCCGCCCGAGGTTCCTGTTCCGCCTCCCTTTGGACGTTTGCGCGAACAGTTTTCGGATATTGGATCGTCGATTGGTGGTGGACTTGGAAGCCTAATGAACATGCTTCCAAGAGGTTCGAGCGGCGACGGAATGGGCACGGTGGAGACTCCGTATAATGATCTCGGACCGAGTGCTGCGCCCGCTTCTGTAGTGCCGTCAACTTCAGTTGTGGCAGGTGAACAACCTGGAACGTATAATCCGCTGTCGGCTCCTGTGCTTACGCGGTTTCCACAACCGGCCGCTGCCTCGACGCCAAGAGTTTCCGCGCTCACGCCCCAGGCTGCGCAAGTTGGGGCCCCAATGGACATCCGTTCCGACATACAGAAGCAACAAGACGCAGCTTCGCGAGCGGCAAGTGGTCCAAGCAAGGTTAGTCAGTTGGCGAAGGCGCTCTCCGGCGTCAAGGCTCCAGCGGAGCCAGCGTTCCAGAAGATTTCGTCGCCCGCTGCGCCTCGACCTGTTGCGATGCCGCAAGGCAGTCCGATTGCGACGTTGCTCGCGAAGGCGGTTGCAGGCGACCCGATGGCGCTCATGACGTTACGGACAGCGATAGATGGAGGACGTTAAATGTCATTCCTCGACAGCGGATTTGGTGGGCCAGGCGCGCAACCCGCAGCACAGAATGAGCCACAAGCGCCTGACATTGGCGAGCAGTGGAAACAGTTCCTTGGCGACCCGAAAGGGCGTGCGGCGCTGATGCAGTTCGGTGTACAGCTTATGCAGCCAATAGGAATTGGCCAATCGCCTCTCGGTCACGTTGGGCGAGCGCTTGGTGAAGCGAGCGAAGCTGTTAGTCGGCAACAGGCACAGGACCTCGCGGAAGAGGAACAGGCGTCGAAAACGAAGTATCGTGAAACGACCGGCGAGGCGGCAACGGCGCGGGGCGAAGCTGCATTAACGTCGGCCGCTTCGCGAAAGGAGATTGCCGGGGTGCGGCTTGGCGCTCAAGCGGATCGGCTTGGAATGCAGCAGCAGGCGCTCGAACAGCGCGGGCAGCTTGGAATGCTGCAAAGACAGATTCAGGCGCAGGGCGCTTATCAGCGTTACCTCAAGCAGGACACGGATGCAAGACTGCTCGAACCAGGTCGTCCTCCGCCGCTTGAAGCGAAGGACTTTTACCAGAAATACGGCTTTGGTGACTTGCTCGGTGGTGGTACAAGCGTCCCAAGCGGAGTGGAAGGCGGCACGAGTAACACGCCTCCCGTAGACTTTCCGGACGCGAAACGGGCTCCGGATGGAAACTGGTACGTACAGCGGAACGGAAAGTGGAACCGGGTTCAAGAGTAGATGACTTCGCTACAACCAGTCGACTTTGATCCTTTTGCGACGGCGCAATCTCCCGCGCCCGCTGCAAGTCCCATGGAATTGGAGTCGACTGGACCGAAACTTGTTCCCGTAGAAGGTGACCCCTTTGTGGCGGCGCCTTTTAGGCTCACGCCCATTGAAGGTAATCCGTTCGGCACCGCACCGCAAGAGCCGGCGTCCTTTGGGCAAGCCTTTGGTCGAGGAGTGGATCAACTTCAAGGGATGCTCTATGGAGCTGTGGAGGCCGCTGGCGAAGCAACGGGCGCAACGAGTTTGAAGGAGTTTGGCACTGAAGGTCGGGTTCGAAATGTTGCGGAAGCGAAACAGTATCCGCCGAAACAGGAGTTCTTGAAGGCGGAAGGCGTGGGCGATTATGCCCAGTGGGCGAAAGAGACCCTCGCGGAGTTGATACCGTCGGCGGGAACCTCGCTCGTTGGTGGTGTGGCGGGCGGGCTCGTTGGTGGTGTTCCGAGTGCGCTTGTTGGCGCCGCCGTGCCTTCAATGATCCTTGGAACGGGTGAAATTCAGGGGGCAATTAAGGAAAAGGCGCCAGAAGCGCAAGCGCCTGGCTGGGCCTTTGGTGGTGGAGCGGTGATCGGTGCTCTTGACGCCGTTGTTCCGGGAAAGATAGGTTCAAAGCTGGTCGGGCGGTTTGGCGCGGAGGTTGCGAGTGATATCGCGACCCGAACACTAAACAAGGCGGCGCAACGTGGCTTCACTCGTGAAACACTTTCCGTAATGGGAACGGAAGGCTTAACGGAGGCGCTGCAAGAGGCGGTGGAGGAGGTAGCGGCAAGTGGAGCAGTTGACAAGGCACCAGACTGGAAAGGGCTACCTTCACGGATGGTCGAGGCGGGCGCCGCTGGCGTGCTCGGTGGAGCGGTGTTTGGCGGCGGCGCCTCTGTGCTTACAGCGGGGGGTGAGGCGCGGCCAGGAGTTTCCGGTGCGCCCGCGACGAAAGAGGCTATTCAACAGACGTTCGAAGCGGTAACGCCAGAGGCGGAAACGGCGGGGGCTGCGCAGCCGAGCGCAAAGGCGCCCGCTCCTACGTTTTACTCACAGGTGCGAAAGGTCGCCGAAGAGAAACTGCCTAACGTCGTTGACCCGCAGCAGGCGCTTGCAACGCTCCGTAACGCCGAAGGCGTGAAGTCAGAGGAGTTGCAAGAGCTTGGCATTGAGGCGTGGCTTGCAAGGCAAGTCGGTAAGGTTTCGAAAAAGGACATTATTGCGGAGATTGAGACGAATGCGATTGTGGTGCAGGATGTGGTTCACACAGAGAGTCCTCAAATTCGACTGTCTTGGGGGCCCGCTACCCCTGAAACTAGCGGACTAACTCGCGAGCTTTCCACAAGAGAAAATATGCTTGTGACGCCTGAAGCTCCTGGTTGGCGGATAGTTCGAGTTCGTGGCCTGGACTTTGGAAGCGACTCTTTTGACCTCTTGAATCCTCGTGGTGCTATTGCAGGAACGCACCGTACTTTAGAGGCTGCTCAGGGGCAGGCGGCGCGAGAGCTTCGTGGTCCAAGTAACACGCAATATCGCGACTACACGTTGCCGGGAGGGGAGAATTATCGAGAGCACTTACTTATTCTTCCGACTAAGAAAAAGACTGTCGTTGACATAGCTCGTGGTTTTGGTACAAAAGAAGTCTCAAAGCCTGAAAGCACTTATCGCTCGCCCCATTTCGAAGAGCCAAACATCGTCGCCCACTTCCGTTCGACCGATCGTGTGGACGCCGAAGGCAAGCGAGTGTTGTTTGTGGAGGAGATTCAGAGCGATTGGCATCAAGCTGGAAGGAAGTTTGGATATAAACCTCTTGATGCGCCTCTGGCTGTTTCTTACGCGGTGTCCCTCGCTCCCTTTCGTACCTCTTGGGTTGACCTAGCCTTTAAGCGAATTCTTCGCCTAGCGGCGGACGAAGGTTACGACCGTGTTGCTTGGACGCCCGGTTCCGTGCAGGCTGAACGGTATGGGCTTGGGTCGAGTGCGGCAAAAGGCCAAAGTGAGTTCTATGACAAGATGGTTCCAGCGATTGCGGAGAAGTGGGCAAGGAAGCTTGGAACGAAAACGGGCATAACCGTCTTGCCAGACACCTTGGGGGGTATTCGCGAAGGAAAATACCCAGTAAATGCAAAGTTCATTGAAGTAACTCTAGAAGCCGCAACGCGCGTTCAGCGCGGTCTTTCGCTGTTTAGCCAAAAGCTCGGAAAGGGCACCACGCTTGAAAGCGAGTTACAACCTGGAACTGGGGTGGTGAACGGGATTGACTTGGAAGTGGCCGCAGCGCGAGCGGCGCTTACGCTCAACGATCTTACTCGATCAATGGGAATCGAAACGCCGATTGTTGTGAAGTTGGTTAGCTCGTTGCGTGGTTCGCTTGGGTGGTTTCGGCCATGGACGCTCGGTAATAAAGTTGCGCGGTATGAGATCTCACTCGCTGTTGGCGCCCACGCAACGCCAGAGGCGCTCTTTGCAAGCGCGGCGCATGAGTTTGGGCATTTGATTGTTCATGACAAGTTTAGTCGGGCGCCGATCGAAACGCAACTCGCAATTCAAATTGCTTATGAGAAGTACTACAACGAAGTGACGGGCAACCGCACCTTTGCGGACATGATCGCACGGCGCGACAATTTCATTTCAATAACACAGGACTTACGAGCTGTTCGTGGACGTGATCGTCCTATTCTTTCGCTTAGTCCAGAGCAACGACAGTATTGGCTCGGTTTCGATGAGTGGATGGCGGAACAAGTCGCAAGGTGGGCGACAACAAGCGAGAAGCCGCTCAGCGTTGTGGACAAGTTCTTCGTTGAGCTTAGTAAACGGCTTCGGCAGCTTTACGAGGTTTTCGTTTCGCGCTTTGGCCTGCTTGGCGAACCGAACAAGTTTGTTAAGGATTGGCTTGATTCGCTAGTCTATCAGCCAGAGTCAATTTCGTTTAATGTGGTATCACTTGCCGAGGAACGGTCACAGCTTGAAGCGCAACGAGCGATGCGAAGCGGCGGCGCCCCCGATTTTCCCGTCGAAGCGCGAACGGGCGCAACGACAATGCCTCGTGATTTGCTTGACCGTCTGAACCTAGCAGGCGGTACGGAAGCAAAGGCAATGTCGGCGGGCGCAGATCGCTTTAATAAGTTCTACAACATGATGGTTTCGATGGTGCAGCTCGCGGATCGAAACCTGCATATTGCGCCGTTGCAGCGTTATCGTGAACTTTGGCAACTCAAGCAACTTGAGCGCGCAAACATCATGAACGAGTCACTTGAAACGCTCAAGGCGTGGCGAAGACTTGGGCGAGGACCAAGTGACAAGCTCGCCGAGCTGATTGACGATTACATGAACCTCCGTTACCTAACGGAGACGGAACGGGCGGGTGGGGTTTCGCGCCGCCCGACGGAAGCGGAATTCGCTAAGCTGGTTCGCGACAATGGCGTTGGTGACTCTGGTCTTGGGGTGTTTCGGCGAGTTGTAGCAGACTTCGATCGAATACTTGTTCGTTACGAAGAGATTTTGCGACAAGACGCCAGGCGGATTTCGGACCCCGCTTTGCAAGCCGCAAAGCTCGCAAGTATAGCGGAGCAAATTGCACGGTTTAAGCAGCAACCATATTTTCCGTCCATGCGCTTTGGCGACTTTACGCTTACGGTTCGCGACACCGGGGGCAAGGTCATTCACTTTGAAACGTTCGAAAAGCAGCGAACGCGCGGCGCGGCAATGAAGGAAATTCAGGGTCGCCTCAAAGCGGGCGAGACGCTCCAAGTTGGGGTGCTTGCCAAGGATGCCGCGCCGATGATCGGCCTACCTCCTGGTCTCTTGGACGCGATGGCTGAGAAGCTTGCGCTTTCGCCCGCACAGCGTCAGTCGCTTGAGCAGATTCGGTTCGAAATGGCGCCCGCGCAATCGTTCAAGCACAGGTTCCAGCGGAAGAACCGTGTTGAGGGTTATTCGCAAGACTTCATGCGCGCTTACGCAAACTACTTCTTTCATGGGAGTAACTACTTTACGAAAGTGAAGTATATTGACGCGCTGCGCGAGCAGGTTGGAGCGGTTCGCGATTCGGCAAAAACGCTAACGGACTCAACTAAGCGTGGGCAGATTGCAAACTTCCTATCGGATCACCTTGCTTATATGATGGACCCGAAGCCGGACTTCGCCGCACTCCGTTCAATCATGTTCACGTGGGCGCTCGGCTTTAGTCCCGCTGCTGCTGCCTTGAACCTTTCACAGATGCTCATGGGCAGTTATCCATTTCTTGCGAGCAAGTTTGGCGACATTTCGGCCGTTGCGGCGATGACCAAGGCGGGCGCTCGCGTTAGTACGTACTACAAGAAGGCGACACTGGCGGGTATCCCAGAGCGCGACATGCGCGCGGTCAGCGAAGCGGTGAAGGAAGGGATCATTAGCGAGGCACAAGCAGCGGAGCTTGCGGCAATTAGCGAAGGAAACAATCTCGGAAAGGGCTTTGGAGGAACACACTCGGAGAGGATCATTCACAGTTTTCTCGAAAAAGGGGCGTGGATGTTTGAGATGACCGAGCAGATGAATAGGCGGATTACGTTCCGCGCGGCGTGGAGCCTTGCGAGCGCGAAGCCAGGGGCCAAATATGTTCAGGAAATGGTTGCAAAACATGCCTTGCAGTATCAGCGGCTTCGGGACAAGGGCTGGACGGAAGCGGATGCAGCGGCGTTCGTTGCGGCAAAGGACGCCGTTGAGGCAACTCAATTCGTTTACCAGCAATACGCGCAACCTCGCTTTATGCGAGGCCACTTCCGCACAGTCTTTATCTTTAAGAGCTTCTTGCAGAATACGCTCTTTATGCTCTGGAACTATCCAACAGCGGCGGTTCGCTCGCTGCTTATTATGGGCTTTCTTGGAGGTATGATGGGAGTGCCAGGGGCCGAGGACCTTCGTGGGATTCTAAAGGCGATTGCTTGGAAAATTTTCGGAGCGGACTACGACTTGGAGGATGAGGCGCGGAAGCTTGTAATCGATGTTACGAGTGGTAAGGTGAGACCCGATTTAGTCCTTCATGGAATTTCGAGAATCGGTTTCGGGATTCCGGCGGCAATGTCAATGGTTGGAGTTCCGTTGCCTCAAATTGATATGAGCAAGTCGATTGGTCTTGGGCAGATCTCACCCGTTGATTTTGGGCAGCTTGGAGGTCCGGCAGGTACTGCAAATTCTGAGAAGGTGATTGCACAACAGACGCAGCGAGCGAGCGGTGCCGCTTTCGGTGTTCCCTTTGCAATATACAAGGCACTGACGGATGGGCAGCTTGCTTGGAACGACTTTAAGCGATGGCAAAGCGCAATGCCAAGAGAGCTTGGCGCCTTAACCAAGTCCTACCGAGCTTTCAGCGAAGGCCAGGAGCGAAACCGTGCTGGCAACGCCGTGGTTCGCTTTGACGTAAGCGATCCACAACAGATGATGGAAGTGCTTGGAATGGCCGCAGGCTTCAATTCGACTCGTCTTAGTGCACAGTGGGATTTGATCGTTGCGCAGCGCGAAGCGATTCAGTATTGGGACTTGCGTAAACAAGGCCTCATGCGACAGGCGTGGGCGGCTAGGAAGTCAGGTGATAAGGAGTCGTGGGGACAGGTGCTTGGAGCGATTCGAAAGTTTAACACTGACCTTCCAAAAGAGGCTCGCTTAAAGGCGATTACAGCAGACATGCTACGGGGCAGTTTCACCGCCCGCGCCCGCGCTGGAAATGCTCAAGAATCTGGTGTTCCGACTCACAGGAGTGATATTCCGATTGTACAAGAGATTCAGCGTTTGTATCCCGAGGCGCAAGTTGACGTTAGGAGGGTTCGATAATGCCACTTAAAGCCGGAAGCAACAAGGCGACGGTCTCGTCCAATATTCAAGAGTTGATGCACTCGTTTCATGGAAGTGGAAAGATAGGAACGAGTCATTCGATGAGCGATATGGCGGCGAGCAAGCAAGCTACAGCTATCGCTTATTCTAAAGCTAGAAAGGCGCGGGGCGCGAAGCAACTGTTCAAGAAAAAGCGCGGACGTGCCTAGTGTGTTGTTCCAAGCACGACACCGCGCTCACCATTGCGATGTTCGATTTTGAGTAGGCCGCCACGCACAGCGCCAACGATTGCATCGTTGAAGTCTTTTTGGCTCATCAAATTCATCACAAGGGTCCAGAGTTTGTCGGAAGTCAAAAAGCCGTGCGCCTTAACGAAACCGACAACCTCATAAGTGTGGCGCGCTTCGTCGACGATTCCGATGCTTTCAAAAACCTTGAGCATGTGGGGCTCGGAGACGGTGAGAATCTGCTCCGCTTCTTGGAGTTGGGCAACGTGAATTTTCATATCGTTTGTGCGAGCGGCACTTAGCACGATGGCGAGTTTGTGCATCGTAGTCTGCTTGCGTGAAAGATAACCACCGTAGCGATCCGAGGCAAGATGGATAGGTCGAGAGCCGTTCCAATGTTTCTTGTACCATTCGTGGCCCCAGGCGCGGGCGTCGGCGGAGAGTGTGTACGGGCCAGACAAAGTGGCAATGTCCTTTAAGTCGTCTACGAGTTGTGACTTAAGCCGATGGTATTCAGCATCCGGTATCACCTCGTCGGGATAAGGTATAAGGCGGCGCTTGGCGTCCCCATAGACGAAAATGATTCGTGAGGTAAGGCCGCCTCCGATCATATGCTCGGGAAAGTGCGCCTTTAGCCACGACGGGGTCGTACAGCCAATGACGTTTAGCCAAGGGTTCTTAACGTCGATTGCGCCTTGAGTTTTTGTCTTATGGCTCCAGGACGAAAGCTGCCCGTCCCAAAGATCAACTAACACGTCAACGAGCGCGGTGTCATCAATTTTCAAGAAGGTGCCAAGCTCACTTACTGGAATAGTCAGGCAACTCATCGGCACGAACACTTCATTGTTTTCTGAATCTAGCATTTTCATATGTTCGACAGAAGTTGCAAGAGACTCGGCGAGAGCCTGCCAAGTCATCGAAGCAGGGCCAAAGTGAATGTTGGGAATCTCTTCCAAAAGATTCATGCTTGTGCGGATGCTTGTGGACTTTGTGGCGATACCTGGAGGCCCGACTAGAATGATGTAAAAGTTTGGGGTCCATTGAAATTTGCGCATATCGATCCAGACACGGCGACGCAGCGCGCCTGCGAGCGCGCTGACGCCCGACCAAAAGTGAAAGTCGTCGGGACTTTCACTATCGCTCGTAAACGCCATGTAGGCGGTTAGCCAATTTTCGAAGTGCCTTGACATTGTTGCCTAGTAACGTCGCTCCCTAGCGTAAGAGGCGAAGTGCTTGTGCTTTCGACCACTCTTATATTTCGTAATCGCAGCGTAAAGGTTTGAGCCGCAGGCGCCTGCCGTTACTCTGACTTGCGCATGTCCATAGTCGTGGTCGCACCATTGTCCTCCTTCGAAGAGGCCGTGGCGCTTCGCGATAGAGGCGATAACGCTGCGAGAAGGAAGATTGCAGCGACGATCAACGCTGCCCCGAGATAGTTGGCAAACGTCGACAGCTTCTCCGCATGGGTGCAGGCCACCACTCCAACAAGGACCGCGACGAATACCGCCAATAAAGCGAATCGTCGCGCCATTGTTTTCAAGATCATCGAGGTAGGCTTGAAACTTTGCTCTATGCGCGGGCGCGACATGGGCCGTTGCTCCTGTTTTGCGTGAACGGATTATGCTAGAACCGATGGACGGTTCAGGGGCAATGGCGCGTGGCACAACTGCACGTCTCGTGGAACGGTAGTTGCGGGCGGGTCGAGCCCGTTGCGCTTGTTTGGCGTCTTGCGTTGAACATACGCGGTCTTCACAGAATTGTGTTACGGTTGTAGCTAGTCTTGCTTCGAGTTGTGTGGCGGTAACGAAGAGTGCAACAGTTGCTATTGCAAGTTCGTTTCGCATGGTAGGTCCTTTCGTGTTTGTTTCGGGGGTAGTTAAGTGGGCGATGGCATGTGCTGCCACCGCCCACTTTACGCTAAAGTCGTAACCTCCTTTCCTTCTTTAGTTGAATTTGGCTCAAACATTTCCCAAGCATGGCGACTGCTTTGAACGAAGCTGTAGTCTCTTCGAAGCATATAGCTATAGTCTCTGTTATTGGGGTATAATCTGGAAGGTCTTTAATAAGCATCGTATTAAGTCTCTACGGGTTTGCAGTCCCCCCACGACTTGTCGCTTTTCGCAAGGGACCAAGGAATGGTGAGCGGATCAGGATACGGTACTTGGACTGATAAGTACCGCCGAAAGTCGTCGTAGCGCTCGGCGTGGGTGAATGGAACCTGAAAGACAACGGAGTCGTGAACTTGAAGAAGGATTTCAACGAAAGGCATTGCGCGCTTTAAGGCAAGGGCGCCTTTGAAACAGACAAGAGCAACCGTAGATTGGGGTATCCATGCGACCCCTTGGGGAAGGAGAGAGTCGATTCGGTCGAAGTAAATTATTCGATGGCCAAACTGGTTCGTTACGGTTCGACTTGTGCGTATGTCGTGCTCTACACGCTTATGCCACTCAAGGATTCCTGGGCGACGGGCGAGGTAGCGTTCCAGATATTTCGTAGCCTTAGCTATCGACCAACCTATCGCGGGATGGTGTGACATTGAGTATGGACTTGCAACATAGTGAACCGCATGAGTTGCATGTTTGTAGCTTTGACGAAGTTTATAAAACTGGTGACTGTCTTTTGGAAGAGTGTAAATTTGAGTTTCCCCTCCAATTTCTGCGCAGTGGCGAGAGTGCATGTCAACACCATCGCGAAGCCACTGTTTTAGCTCGGCGTCATTTGCCTCCCAGGCAACGACCTGTGCGTCGGCGCCACTTAGGTCTGCTTCGAAGAGCATGTAGCCCTTGTCGGGAATGAACAGTTTGCGAATGTTTGGAAGCTGAACGGTCATCGCGAGTCTTTCTTTCGGCGAAGGACCCAGCCGTGCCCCCAAACGCTTATAAGTTCGAAAGGAAGATTGTAATGTCGAAAGCACTTTCGAATCTTTGAAACCTGCACGTCAAATATTTTGGGGTCAGGTCCTCCGTCCAGAAGATGCCCATAGATATGAGTCCAAAGCGAATCACGCGTCACAGTACAGTTAATTCGTCGAACATATACCTTTAACATCTTATACAAAAGTGGTTCTATGGGAACAATATGCCCATTATACCAGAATGTTCCTTCATCAAAAAACAGTTCAGGAATCGATGTAATGGTTCCCCCACACATCGGACACTTTTCAAACTCCGGTGCTACCGAAGCCGCGGTCTCCTCGCTCGGTTTCTGGCAGGCGTTCGATCTCAGCGAAGTCAACCTTTGCGAAAGGGACGACAAGGGCTTGGGCGATTCGATCTTCGTGTTTGACATAATATGGCTCCAGCCCGCCGTTGAAGAGAGCAACTTTAATCTCACCTGTGTAGTCAGGGTCGACTACGCCGGGCGCATTCGCAACGAAAATTGAACGAGCCGCGAGGCCCGAGCGCGAACAGATTAGAATGAGGTGACCGGCGGGCGGCAACATCGCGAGGCCGGTGCCGATCACCTTGGTTGTGCGAGGGGCAAGCGTCGCCGTCAGCGATCGCCCGGTTTCGTTTAGCAAGAAGGCGGAAAGGTCAAAGGCGGCGCTCTCGCCATAGGCGCGGAGTGGAAGAGCGGCTTCAGAGCGAAGGCGAAGGATGGAAAGAGAGCCGCGGCCGGTCATTGCGTGCGTCCTGCGAGTCGGTTCATATACCATTGTGCCTTTTTCAGATCAATCCGCATCCGGCCTTTGTGAGGGGCACGCGCGAGGTAACGAATGATTTCGCCAACCATATAGGCTTCGACAGGATCGTAGAACTGGATAATGTCCTCGATCACGTCGATGGTTTCGATGCGACCTTGTGTGTAGTGCTTGGGGGAGTTGATCTCTTCTTTATTTCGTGGCATGGGTAGAAGCCTTTCTTTTAAGCTTAGCTCGTTTGCGCCGACGAGCGTTGATCTTTTCTTTGTGTGCGCGATAGTAAGCTAAGCAACGAGCCGCATTCTCGTAGCAGTGCCGTTCGTACCAAAGTTTGTTCCGTTCGAACTGTGATAGAGCCATTAGTCCTCGTTACCTTTGGGAATATTTTGCAAATTTGTTCCTCGACCGAAAGCGTTTTCCGAAGACGACCAGCGAAAAGTTTCCGTTCCAGCCACGTTGAACATGCAGCGCATTCGGCCGTCAGGGTCTAGTGGTGCACGGACGAAGGTCTTATGGAAAACGGACAACGATCGAAAGTCGCCAAGTGCGCTGAACAAGCGAATAAATTCAGGGTGACGATCGCTTAGTGTGCGGATGGCTTCCTTGCCCATCGTGGGCGCGCCCGTTTTTCGGTTTCGTGGAAGGTTAAAGCCGAACTCCTCGGCGAAGAGGTTGCGGGTTTGGATGGCTGAGGTGAACCACGGCGTGCCAGAAGTTGACTCAGAGAGGTGCTGAGGGATGATCGAGTGGAACCAGCGTGCAAGCTCTTCGCTCGCAACGGAAAGGTCCGCGGCGAGCGCTGTGCGGTGGTTCTGGTCAATGCGAATGCCGCGGTTCATCATGTCGAGCGCGAGCCAATTTTTTTGCATTTCTTCGGGCCAGTTCGCTTCCAGGTTCATGGTTTTAATTAAGCCGCGAAGAGTGGTGCCGACCTCGAATTGCCTAATGCAGTCCATTGCGTTGTAGCGCAAGTGACTCTCCAGGTCGCCCTTGAGGTCCCACTCTTTACTGTCTTCCTTCCAGTACCAGTGGTACTTACAGTAGAGCGAGGACAGGTAGTCTAGGGCTTTTGGCGTTCCTGGAAAGAGATAGTGGTGCGCTAGCATGGTGTCGAAGTCCATGCAAGGTCGACAGGCGAGTTGCTGTTGCAAGAATTGCATGTCGTGGAGGTAGTTTTGCCCTTCAACTTGCACGTTTGGGTGCATTAGTACTTGGCGAACAAGCGTTAGCAGGCCAAGCTCTTCGCTTGCAGGCCAATAGCTAATAAGCTCTTTCCCAATAGGCTTAACGAGCGGAATGACAAGAGCATAGTTGGCGGAGTCAGCGAGTCCGATGCAAGTTAGAAGGCGTGGCTCGCTCATAGTGTTTTCAATGTCATTGACTAGGCGGAATCGCTTCCCTTGAACAGCTTCCCAAAGCCAGGTTGCAAGCTTGTCGTGTGCTTGGTCGAAGGTTGGTGGGGCGTGGAAGACTGGCTCAAGGCGCGGTCGCCAGTCGTCGCGGAGAGCCATTGGGACTCGTTCGCGCAAGTCGTGGACAGTTACAGGGCGCTTATACCACTCGCGCATGATCGCAGCCGGATGTATGATAGGGAGCAACTTCGTTTGAGCTAAAGCGCCTGGCGCCGCGTCCGCGTACCACATGCTCCCGCGCCAGCTTTCAATTCCGGACGGAACACGCCTTCCTTCGCTTTCAGCACTTGTGCGTCCTTCTGTGCAGTTAGTGAGCGCCCAAAGGGCGTAGTTGCCCACGGCGATAATGAGCTTAGGTTTAACGGCTTCTAGCTGACGGTAAAGGCGAGCGACCTCGTGCTTTGTGAAGTCAGTTGGGTGAAGGTGACGAGTGGCGGGTTCGAGAGCCTCTTTGGCGGGGTGGAAGTAGTGCCAGGCTTCGTTATTTGGTGGGTGATCGGCGATCACGTTCGTAAAAAGGCAAGCGCCCGGCAGCACTCCTGCTTCGTTGAGCATTCGACGCAGCTCTTGACCAGAGGCGCCAACGAAAGGCTTCTGTTGGGCGGCTTCGGTAAAGCCCCAACACTCTCCTACCAAAACAATATCGGCGTTACGTGGGCCGCTTGTTCCAAAGAAGGCGTCCCGGTTGGCGGTCAAGCAAGGGCCTCCGCTTGTTCTGGTTCGGTGTCGACTGGATCGCGCTCGGCGGCGATAGTTGCCATGTGGAAGGCGCTTTGGTCTAGCTCGATGCCAAGCGCTTTTCGTTTTAGGTGGCGGGCGGCGATGAGCGTGGAACCGGCGCCACAACACGGGTCAAGGACGAAGTCGCCGGGCATCGTGGAACAGTTAATGAGCTGTTCCATTAAGCCAACGGGCTTTTCTGGTCCGTAACGGCGGGTTGCGCGGCTTACGCGCTTTTCACTTAAAATGTCAACAGGTGACTGCAAAAGGCCACGGCCGCCTTTTGTCGCAAAGAAGATCATTTCATAAGTGCGACGAAAACCCTCTCCACCCCAGGGGGCGAGCCCTTCACTTTCCGACTTCTGCCAGATAATGGGAGTCCGGAACGGCTTCCAACCCATTGCCTGACACGCTTGTTTGAAAAAAGAAAACAGATCAACGTCCCCGAACATGAAGAGATTAGCACGAGGTTTGCACACGCGAAAGCCTTCCGTGAGGATTGTTTGAAGGATCGCTTTTGCAACTTCCGGTGTGTCGGCATAGTTGTGGTGCTCCACTGTTCGAGAGCGAAGGCCACCGGAGTCCATATCTTGTCCGTAAGGAGGGTCGGCGATAATCAAGTCAACGAGCCCCGCGTTGAGCGAGGGAAGCACGAGAGTCATGTCGCCATGAATGGCGCGAACCTCGGGGGGCGCCGCAGCGTTCACGCTGTGGCGGCGGCGGATCATTTCCGCCTCGACCTTCGCCTCTTCCTCTTTCATCAGAATGCCAAGAGCTTCGGTGGCGTTTCGAGCTTTCGAGACGCTTGGTCTGTGAAGGTTTTCTGCAAGAATGGCGGCGTTACGGACTTCGCGCCGAAAGCCACTGGTGCTTTCACGGCCACTCAGCGAGGCAAGCTCCTTTGCGGTTCCGGTGTACGTGTGGGCGGGATTCTCGACGACGCGCATCTTGTGAATGTCAGCGATTGCGTGCGCCTTTTCTTGCCAGGTTGGGTCGAGGCGGATTATGTTTTCGTGGAGTTCTGCTTCACGGAGATCGGCAGGTGATAGGATGTCTGCAAGGGAGGTAGTCGGGGATTGCGAAGCAGGAACCGGAACGCCATTGTATGTAAAAGTTGCCGCTCGGTTGTGAAGGCGGCGAATTGCCTCAAGTCGGTGTGCGCCAGCAACGAGGAACGGAGCCTGCGTAACAGGGTCAGTTGCGATGACGGGGGCATGGAGCAAACCTTTCGTTAGGATGGAGTCTTCAAGCGAGGCGACATGCGATAGGTCGAGGGCGCGCTGGCGGTTGCGGATTTCAATTTTGGAGATGTCGAGGAAGGTCACAGGCGGGCTCCAAGCTAGTTTGTCTCGTTAAGGCGAGGGTGGGCGAGAGGCCCACCCTCAGGGTGAGGCGCAAAGCGCTTAATCGGTTACGAGATTTTCGCCACGCGCGTTACGTCGGCATATTTCTTGGAAGGGTCCTTTTTGTCGCTAGTGTGAGTGACCCTTCCAATGAATGGGCCGGCGCCGAGCAGCGATTGCGGGGTCCAGCCCGGCTTGTTCTGGCCAAGCGCGTCACGAAGCTGGCCGAGCTTAACGTTCAGGTTCGGACCAACGGCGATGCCGCCTGCTTCGTTGAGGTCGAGGTTTAGGCGCAACCGAACGTTCACCTTGTCGCGGCCGAGGCGCTTCTTAACGTTCTCGTCCATGACGATGCAGTCGAGGGTCCAGTCGGTGAAGTCGTACGGTTCACCGCTCGCTTGCGAGGTGCCGACGTGGCGCTTGATGCCGACGAAGGTCTTGTTGTCATCAGTCGTCACTTGCAGTTGTCTCGGGTCGCTGTCGAGCATCATTTGGAACTCGCCCTCGGGACACACCTCGTAGGTGGTGGAGAGTGGGTCGACGGGGGCGTTGAAGGCATTAGGATCAAACATCTTTGGTTCTCCAGTTTTACGGTTGGGCGGTTGCAACAGGTTCCGGTTGCGCGGCTTTCAGCCTCTTGCGGAAGTTTTCTACAATCGGCGTGAAATCGGGGATGAGAGTGTCGCTGAACGGCAGGTCGCCATTTTTTGTGTCGGTGTTGCTGGCGGCAGTGCTCCATTCGAATCTTTCGCTGGTGCGCTTAGCAAGCACAACTTGCGTGAACAGTGGGGGGATTTTTGGCGCGAGCTTCGCGCCGAGGGTGCTCACCGTTACGCCGCTCATGCCAGTTAGTTCGTTTGTTTCGCGCTCAACGTGGGCGATACAGACGAAGAAGCACTTGCAGTCGCTCGCCAATTTGTTAATGAGGTTAAGAATGTTGGATTGCATAATCCCCCACTCGCCCGGAGCCGGATTAGGCTTAAGACCAACCGTGAGGTTACGGGACATGGTATTGATACCAGTGAGTCCGTCAATAACAAATGCACAATCACTTGCCCATTCGGTTGCGTCTCCAAGTAGAAGTCCGGTACGGTCGGACGTGAACTTGGCGATGCCGTCGAGCATTTCGATCCATTGTTTTCCATCGGGTTTGGCGATCCCACTTCGCATGTCGGCGATGTCTTTAATGGTCATGGAATTGACCATCGTGGCACTTGTGCGTAGGCTGTCCCAGGAGGGAACACTTGGCGAAACGAAGTGCCAGTCGAAATTCGCGGCACTGATGCTGCGCTTTTCGCACTCCGCGAGCACACGGTTAGGGGCGGACGGTTCAGTGGCAAGCATCCGTAGCTTAAGGCCGGAGGTGAGAAGCGTAACGAGACTAGTCGTTTTGCCCGTTCCGGCGGGACCGATTAGGAGAGTGCTTGGTGGGTTTAGGAGTATCATGCGAGGCTTTCTAAAGTTGACGGGGGCAAGGAAGGACGCCGAACGGGGGCGTTGTTGCAAGCGTAGTGATCGAGGTGGTCTAAAGGCATTAAAGGAACAAGTATTTCTAAGGTGGCATGAAACGGACGTTTACCGTTTTCGCCGTAGTCGATAAAGCTATCGACCCCAAGCTCCCTTAACGCAAGGGAGTAGTATGGATACGCGCGGTGCCCACTGGTTGGGATGATCCACCAAAGCTCTTCGCCGACTTGCATTTGCTCGGCAACGTCGAAGGCGGGTTCGCCGCGGACCTTGTGGGCAATTATATAAGGTTCTCCCATTTTGTCTAGTCCTTTTCAAGGAGCAACGTTAGCTCGTCACCAATTTCAAGTGGCGGTTTTTCGTCCCCGTAGTGAATGGCAAGGCCGCCAAGAGAAAGGTCAACGTGAATGAACCAACCTTGATCCACTTCCTCAGTTGCAATTTGGCCGAGCGCATCTTTTCGGCCATAGATTGTGCGGCTGTGTCGGCGCACGTCAAGCACGCGCGTCTTTCCACGCATTCGAAAGGTGGTCATGATGCAGTCTCGTCGATCGGGTTTTTGTGAAGTGGGTTCCAGCGCCGCACGACAAAATTCGAGTACCAGCGACTCGGATCGGGCGAAGCACAAAGGTCGCGAAACGAGCAACCCCCGTAGCTTGTGCAACTGTCGGCAAGGTTGAAGTCCCAGTATTGTTCGTCCCAGGCTTGTCGTATTCGCCAGAGATCGCGTCGAAGCTGTTCATGCCAACGGGCAATGGACGAAGCCGAGTATTGTTTAATTGCCTCGGCGGGCGTGAGCTTGGTCTTAAGGATGCCAATTCCTCGCACGGCGACGTGGTCTACTTGAAGGCCAGACTGCTGACAGGCCCAACAATATCCCATGAATTGTGAGCGAAGGTCCCATTGCTCACTCCAAGTGCTGCCGATGGACTTGGTGGTTTTCTCGTCCACAATAATTAGGCGGCCAGACCAGGTTCCGAGCATGTCGAAACGGCCGGAGTAAATAAAAGGTTGGCCCGAGGGGTGTTCTGGGAACCCTTCACTATAAGTTTTTCCTGGATTTGGTTCAAGCGGAATACCAAATGTGAACTCAAACCCATCCTTCCCTCGTTCAGCTTGTGGTTGAATGTGATCGGTTGCAGGCGGATACCACGAAAGGAAGTAAGTCTCCAAAGCTTCCCAAACGCGCTCTCGCGTCTTAGGGGTGTCCGTCATGGGTTCAAAGTCGCCCCAGGCTGTAAGGTAAGCTGCAAAGCCCTTTTTGAGGGCGTCGTTCACGCTTAAGTGTTCAATGTAGAAGGCTTTACGGATGGTTTCGATTCCAGTTGCGAAGCAGGCGCCGGCGTGGAGGTCGACGGAAACACGTGTCGGTCGAAGGCCAAGGCAGAATTCATTAAAGAACTTTTGAGGGCATGAACGGAAGCAAGATATCATTGTGCTGTCGATATGGAGTGGGAACTCAGGTGAGGTCATTTTTTGCTCCTACTGGTGAGGGAAGAACAACATAAGCGCGCGCCTCGGTAGGGTCGCGCTCGAAGTACACGCATAGAATTTGACCATCGTCGAGCGTCGTAGCCTGAACGGCGTGATCTTGGAACTGTGGAAGGCGAGTTGTGCTTACGCCACGACGGACTAATGTTGAAGAGGTCTCGTTGTAAGGTTGCCAGCTTTGTACGCTTGTAGGTTTAGGTTCTTTCTTCAAAACTTTTCTTTGAGGAAAGACCCGAAGAATTTCTTGACATTGTTTGTCTCGGGCGGCGGCGGAGGCGGAGGCGGAAGCGGCGGAGGAGGCGGGGT
>Ga0209751_10002569_pt1 | contig 17992 bp, 21 predicted proteins | sample RifCSP13_1_FD_184019 | JGI IMG/M metagenome (GOLD analysis project Ga0209751, IMG submission 184019) | Soil microbial communities from Rifle, Colorado - Rifle CSP2_sed 13_1 (SPAdes) (version 2) | ecosystem: Environmental > Terrestrial > Deep subsurface > Rock core/Sediment | place: Rifle... | reverse complement strand
TGCGGCGGCGAGGTCGGGGCCGCGCACGCGGCCAGCATCCCAACGAGACCGAAGACGACTGCTATCCTTGGTACACGCACTGATTCCTCCCTCGCTCTTACAGCTCGGGAAGTGCCGGGCCAGATCCGGTCGGGGGGCCGGTCAGATGGCGGGCGGGGTGCGCCCCCGGACCAAGTGGACCACCAGGAGCACGACTCCGATCACGAACAGGACCCAGGCGATCTGTGACGCCACCGCGGCGACCCCCGTGACGCCGAGGGCCCCCGCAATCAGCCCAACGATCAGAAACACCAGGGCATAGTACAGCATCGTTTACCCCCTTCTGCCCCCACCTACCGCCCCTCCGTGAGGTGTGTGCCAGCCTTCTGATCCTTTGCCTGAGGTGAGGTGGACGTTCCGGGCCGCACTACTGGGGGGGGAGTTCGCCCACCTTGATCAGGTTATTCACCCCCTTCACCCCCGCGGTGTCCCGCGCCAGTTTCTCGGCCTCTGTACGTTGCAGTTGCTCCTTGACCCGCCCGGTCAACGTCACGATCCCCTCGTTGGTTGTGACCGAGATGTCAAAAGCCTTCACCTGCGGATCCGCGATTAGCTTGGCCTTCACCTTAGAGGTGATCACGTTGTCGTCCCACTGGGTGCCGACCGGCTGGGTGGACCGACACGCACTCAGTCCCACCAGCGCCACCAGGGCGAGCAGACTAACCGTGATGCGAACGGCTTTGAGTTGGTGCCACTTCCCTTCGATGTGATCCCATTTCATCCCTGTGCCTCCTTTCGTGGGAACTTTCTGCGTTCAGCGCAATTGTGGTGCCAAGCCCAAGATACCAATTACAATGAGATACACGGCGACGATGTACTGCAGCAGCCGCGGCACGAGGAGAATCAAGATCCCCGCGACAAGGGCCGCCAGGGGCTGGATGGGGATATACATGGGCACCCTCCTTGCTTTATTCCGTGTGTTACCCCGCCGCTTTCAGGAGCGTTGTCTTCTCTGTAAGACCTGGTGCTTGGGCCCTCCCAGGCCTTGTCGGCTGTAATCAACAGCCCATCCCCCCTACAGCCTGGGGCCCCTCAGAGGCGCCCCAGGAGAACCAAGATCAGGAGGATCAGGAGAATGGTGCCCAGCGTGCCGCTCGGAAAATAACCCCACTCCCTACTGTGGGGCCAGGTGGGGAGCGCGCCGACAAGAAGCAGGATCAACACAACGAGCAAGATGGTTGACATGTCGATATACTCCTACCGAGAAGAGACGGGAGGCGCTGCCCCGTGGCAGCACAGGGCAGCGCCGTCCCGATATGGGATTAGAGTCTGATGCTTTTCACCCACTCGTCGATTTGCCTTTCCGCCTCGGCCCGGGCTAGGCCGTATCGCTTCTGGAACCTCCCGAGGAACTGCCCTCCTATCGCATCTTCTGGATCCACTCGACCCGCTCAATGCAGTGCGCTCTGCTCCCTCTACGCGGCTTACGGGCACTTCGGGGCTGAGCGGAGCGTCGCCTTGATGGTATCTCCGACTTTATATTCCTGAAGCGTTTCCTTCGACGCCTGAAACACGTGCGTCGTTCCATCGGTCGCGCGCACGGTCAGTGTGCCTTTCTCTGGGTCCATCTGGACTATCTGGCCTTCCACCTTTTCCGGCGTGCCCGCCTTCTCACAGCCGGCTGGCTTGTCCAGCGCCAGCGCCGTCCCGCCCAACAGCATGACGCTAACGGCCAATACGGTCAACACGCGCATCCACGTCTTCATAGAATCCCCCAATCACTTCGAAATGTCGTAAATGGCGCCTGCGGCCGCGCCCACGCCCGTGCCGATGAGCGCGCCTTTACCGGCGCCGTACCCCGTGCCCGCACCGACGGCGGCCCCTGCTCCAGCGCCCACCGCGGCCCCGGTGACTGTGCCGCACGCCGTGGTCGTCATCGCCAACAGCACTAAGCCGATGCCTGCAATCAGCCTCTTCATGCTTGTCCTCCTTTGCCAGCCTGCTGCTTGTCTGTTGCAGGCAGGCGGCCGTTAGGGTCCGATTGCCGGGCGCCCAAATGGGCTGCCCTGCGCCCATGTGTCACTGGCCGGACCGGCAACCTGCTACTTGGCACTTTCCTTTATCTTCTCACCGGCTTTTTCGATTTGTTCACCAGTTTTTTCGACTGCCTCGTCTATTGTCTTCCCAGCACGTTCCGCGGGCCCCTCCTGTTTACAACCCACAAGCCCGATCACGACTAATCCTGCCCATAACGTGAAAAGAAGTTTTTTAGAAATCGACATGAGACACCTCCTTCCATCCGCCTCCCCCAAGGGACGGATTTCATTCGGGAAATGCTGGAGCAGCTGCTTTGGCCTGTGGCTTGCTTACCCTCTAGGTGATGTATTTCCGAAAATAATAGCTAACTGATGGAATTTGGCAAGGGGGTCACGTATATTTTTCTGTTGAAATTCGAAGGGGGTGTATCCTTCCAGGGAAGCGACCAAACAACCCTGACGAAGGAGGGACACCCCCATGATGAGAGCGAGGAAGCAGCTCCCATCTGCTCCTACTGTAGTCGAGGTGGCCAAGGACATGCAAGCCGCGGACGAACCTGTGAGATCGAGTCTTACAATCCTAGAGCTCCCCTAGAGCTCCGCTCTTTCTATCCGGCGGGACAGTGAGCATCAGGAGAAAGCCGACGAGGAAAAAGACAATGACCGTCCCCATCCCGACGCGCTGGCTGCCCGAGGCGTACGTCAGCCAGCCGACGAGGAACGGGCCGAGGTAGGCGGTGGCCTTCCCGGAAAGCGCGTAGAGTCCGAACATCTCGGTGAGCAACGCCTGGGGCGCGACCCGCGCCATGAAGGAGCGACTGGCTGCCTGGACCGGACCGACGAAGAGTCCCAACAGCATGCCAAAGGTCCAGAAGAGTGTCGGTGACTCGACGAGCAGGATGAGCGTGCCCGCCACCATCAGCCCTACGAGGGAGAGGAGGATCGTGGGCTTGGCGCCGATCCGGTCGTCCACCCATGCAAAGGCCGCGGCGCCGATTCCGGCCGTCACATTGAGCGCGATCCCGAACATCAGCACCTCCTGCTCGGTCATGTCGAAGGTACCGGCCGCATAGACCCCACCAAAAGCGAACACCGTCGCCAGGCCATCCACGTAGATCATGCGGGCGATCAGGAAACGGATGATGTGCCCGTAGCGCCGCACCTGCCGGATCGATTCCCCCACCTGGCCCAGGCCGTCCCGCGCCGCGCGAGCAAACCGCTTGCCCGTAGGGCGCGTGTCCGGGGTGATGAGAAACAGCGGGATGGCGAACAACAGGAACCATCCGGCCGCAAGGACGAACGTCGCCCGCACGTGCTCGGCGGACGCCCGGTCCAGCGCGAACCACGGGTTTTCCACTTTCACGAAGGCGAACAGCGCAACGACCAGCGAGGCCAGCCCCCCGACATAGCCCAGGCTCCAGCCCCAACCGGACCATCGCCCCAGGCGCCCGATCCCTGCCAGGCTGGGCAGCATGGCGTTGTAAAAGATTCCGGCGAACTCCGCACCAATCGCCCCCACCACCACCAGGGGCAGCGCCAGCCACACGTACTCCGGTGACGGCTTCACGAACCAGAGGAGCGCCGTGGCCACCACGCAGAGGAGGGTGAAGGCGCCGATCCACGGCTTGCGCCGGCCCCCCTGGTCGGCCATTGCCCCCAGGATCGGCCCGCCGATCGCCACGATGACCCCCGCGACGCTCAGCGTGTTACCCCACTGCACGCTCCCGATGGTCTCGTTCTCCGCCACGCGCCGGGTGAAGTACGCCGCGAAGACGAAGGTTTCGATAATGGTCGCAAAGGCGCTGTTGGCCCAGTCGTACAGCGCCCAGGAGACGAGTCCTGCCGTGGAACTCGACCCCGACGGCTCCGCCTGATTGTCCGATCCCATCTCACCCCTGCCTGCATCGGCGCCCATGACACCCGTCCCCATCTCCGCTGCGGTAGTGATCGGCCCGGGACCTTCGTCCCATCCGTCTCCGGACACACGGGGAATGCATCACTTTGCCACAAATGTCGAGTTCGCTAAAGGCAAATCAGAGCGGCGCTCCACCGGTTCCGCGGCGTGCGGCAGGTCCTTGACGGACGCTGTTCCTTGAAATATGATACGGTGAGCCTGTCGTGCGACCGATATCGCCTTCGCGTCGCAACGAGGAGACACACGATGGCTAGAAAGCGCACGGATCCCCTGGGCGCGCGTGCTCGGCTGGAAACGGGCAGCGGCCCGGCCGTCATCTACCGGCTCGATCGCGTGGAGAAGGCCGGCCTCGGGTCGGTCTCGCGACTGCCTACCTCTATCAAGGTGCTGCTGGAGGCGGTCCTGCGCTCCTGCGACGGCGAGATAATCACCGCGGATGACGTGGCGGTCCTGGCCGGCTGGAAGGCGGGACCGCTGCCCGATCGCGAGGTGCCTTTCAAGCCGGCTCGCGTGATCCTGCAAGACTTCACCGGGGTGCCGTCCGTCGTGGATCTGGCCGCCATGCGCTCGGCGATGAAGCGACTCGGCGGCGATCCGGCGCGGATCAACCCGCTGGTCCCCGTCGACCTGGTCATCGATCACTCCGTCCAGGTAGACGTCTTCCGTTCGCCCCTCGCCCTGGTGCGCAACGCCGAGATCGAGTTCGACCGCAACCGCGAACGGTACGAATTTCTGCGCTGGGGCCAGAAGGCCTTCGGCGGCTTCCGCGTCGTACCCCCGGCGACGGGCATCGTCCATCAGGTCAACCTGGAATTCCTGGCGAAAGTGGTCCAGGCCCAAACGCACGGCGATGAGGTCGTGCTCTTCCCCGACACCCTCGTCGGGACCGATTCCCACACCACGATGATCAATGGGCTCGGGGTCCTCGGCTGGGGCGTGGGGGGCATCGAGGCCGAGGCGGTGATGTTGGGCCAGCCGCTCTACTTCCTCATGCCGCAAGTCGTGGGATTCAAGCTCTACGGTCGGCTGCGCGAAGGGGTTACGGCCACGGACCTCGTCCTCACCGTCACGCAGATGCTCCGAAAGAAGGGGGTCGTGGACAAGTTCGTGGAGTTCTACGGCAGCGGGTTGTCCCAGATGACCCTCCCCGACCGGGCCACCGTCGCCAACATGGCGCCGGAATACGGCGCCACCATGGGCTTCTTCCCTGTGGACGAGGAGACATTGCGCTACCTGCGCACGACGGGCCGGGCCGCGGAAGAGGTCGAGCGCGTCGAGCGGTACTGCAAGGAGCAGGGTATCTTCCGCACCGATCAGACGCCCGATCCGATCTTCAGCGACGTGCTGGAGCTCGACCTGGGAACGGTCGAGCCGAGCCTCGCGGGGCCCAAACGGCCGCAGGACCGGGTGGCGTTGGCGGCGATGAAGGAAACCTTCCGCAAATCCCTCACGGCGCCGGTCAAGGAGCGCGGCTTCGGGCTCTCGACCGAGGAGGACTCCCGGACCGTTCCCCTCCGGACCAACGGCGCGCAGGCGACGTTGGGACACGGGGCGGTCGTGATTGCGGCGATCACGTCGTGCACCAACACCTCAAACCCGTCGGTGATGCTGGGAGCGGGGCTGCTGGCGAAACGCGCGGTCGAATGCGGCCTCGCGGTCCCGCCGTACGTCAAGACCAGCCTGGCGCCCGGCTCGAAGGTCGTCAGCGAGTACCTGAAAGAGGCGGGGCTGCAACCCTACCTGGACCAGCTGGGCTTCACCCTGGTCGGCTACGGCTGCACAACGTGCATCGGCAACAGTGGTCCGTTGCCGGACGCGGTGAACAAGGCGGTGAACGAGGGCCAACTCGTGGCCGCCGCCGTCCTGTCCGGCAACCGCAACTTCGAAGGACGCATCCATCCACAGGTGAAGGCCAACTATTTGGCCTCCCCGCCGCTCGTCGTGGCCTATGCGCTGGCCGGCACGGTGGATATCGACCTGACGCAGGACCCCTTGGGGAAGGACCAGCAGGGCAATCCGATCTACCTCCGCGACATCTGGCCCTCGCAGGAGGAGATCGTGGCAACCATGACCCGCGCGATCCAGCCCCGGATGTTCCAGCAGATCTACGCGAACGTTTGGGACGGCAACCCGACCTGGAACGCCATCCCGGTGAGCGGGGGCGACCTCTACGCATGGAACCCGAAGTCCACGTACATCCAGGAACCCCCGTTCCTTGCCGAGCTGACGCCCGAGCCGGCGCCGATCCGTGACATCCGCGGGTCCCGGGTGCTGGCGATGCTCGGCGATTCGGTCACCACCGATCACATCTCACCGGCCGGCGACATCGCCGCGGACAGTCCGGCAGGACGCTACCTGATCGAGCACGGGGTGCAAAAGCCGGACTTCAACTCGTACGGATCGCGCCGGGGGAACGACCGGGTGATGGTGCGCGGCACCTTCGCCAACATCCGGCTCAAGAACCTGCTGGTCCCCGGAACTGAGGGGGGCATCACGATTCACTTCCCGGACGGCGAGCGCATGGCGATCTACGACGCCGCCATGCGGTACACCGCCGAGGGCGTGCCGTTGATGGTGATTGCCGGAAAGGAGTACGGCAGCGGCTCGTCCCGCGACTGGGCCGCCAAAGGAGCACTCCTGCTCGGGGTGAAGGCGGTCCTGGCGGAGACCTACGAGCGGATCCACCGGAGCAACCTGGTCGGCATGGGCGTCATGCCGCTCCAGTTTAAGGTGGGAGAACACCCGGCCTCACTCGGTCTCACCGGCCACGAGGTCTTCGACGTCACGGGCCTCACCGACCAAATCAAGCCGCATCAAGAGGTGCGCGTGACGGCAACGCGCCCGGACGGCAGCCGGTCGGAGTTCACCGCCATCGCCCGCCTCGATTCGCCCGTCGAGGTCAACTATTACCGGAACGGCGGGATCCTCCCCACCGTGCTCCGCAGCTTTTTGAAAGGCTAGCGGCGGCCAGATCGTTCCTCGCAGGCGCCCGGCGGGCCATCGCCCCCCGGGCGTCGCTGCGTCCCCGTTCATGTCTGAACTACTGGTCGTCGACGAGAGTGTTGTGGCCGCCGCCAGGCCTTGATTTTGCCCCGCGACGGCGTTACGATCACGGGGCTCGTCGGGGAGGACTCGTGAACGCCCAACGACGCCGGAGACCGTAGCCGAGCCGTGCAGCCGACCTGGATCGAGACAGCTATTGTCGGGGTCGCGGGATCCGACGCCGTATGGCAGGCCCTGGTCGGGGGCCTCCTCATCACCCTGATGAACACGGTCGGCGCCCTTCTCGTCCTCGTGTGGCGGCGGCCCTCCGAGACGTTCCTCGACGCGGCGCTCGGCTTCGCCGCCGGGGTCATGCTCACTGCCAGCTTCACCAGCCTCATCCTTCCGGGCATCCAGCATGGCGGGCTCTGGCCCGTGCTGGTCGGCATCGCGGTCGGGACGGTCACCCTCGACCTGGGCGACCGGATCCTGCCGCACCTGCACGCCATCAAGGGCTACGAAGGCCCGCAGGCCCCGCGCCTCAAGGGCGTCTGGCTCTTCATCATGGCCATTACCCTGCACAACATGCCCGAGGGGCTCGCCGTCGGCGTCGCCTTCGGCTCCGGAGACGTCGCGAACGCGGCCAAACTGATGCTGGCCATCGGCATCCAAAATATTCCCGAGGGACTTGCCGTCTCTGTCGCCGCCCTCAATATGGGCCTGGGGGCGTACACCTATGCGTGCCTGGTGGGGATGCGGTCCGGCCTCGTCGAGATCCCCCTCGCCGTCTTCGGGGCCTGGGCCGTCCAGGTTGCAACGCCTCTGCTCCCGTATGCGATGGGGTTCGCCGCCGGTGCCATGCTGTACGTCATCAGCGACGAGATCGTGCCCGAGACGCATCGCAAGGGGCACGAACGCATCGCGACCTTCGGAACAATGTCGGGCGTCATTGTCATGCTCTACCTCGATATCGCCCTCGGGTGACGCACAGGCCCGGGCTCCGGTCCGAACTGGGACTCGATTGCATGAAAGGGTGTTGTGTATGGCGCGGGCGTTCCGCAGGAGCGAGCGACGCAGGATCCTTCTCGCTTTCACCGTGATCCTCACGACGGCCTCGCTCCTTTCCTGCAGGTCTCAGCCCGACACGCCCGAGGCGCGGGTCCGCGCAACCCTGGAGAAAGCCCAAGCGGCCGCCGAGAACAAGGACCTCGGGACGCTCGGGCAACTCGTCTCTGAGAATTACACCGACGATCTCGGCCAGAATAAGCAAACCATCATGGGGATCCTCACCTTCCATTTCTTTCGCAATCAGTCCATCTATCTCCTCACGCGGGTCCACGGGATCGCCTTCCCGGAGCCTGCGCGGGCCGAGACGACGGTGTACGTGGCGACGGCCGGTCAGCCGATTCGCGGCGCAGAGGAGCTCGTCCTGCTCCGCGCCGACCTGTTCCGGTTCGACTTCGTGTTCGCCGACGAGGGCAAGGGCGCCTGGAAGGTGACCACCGCCCGATGGCGCCGAGTGGAGCCTGCCGACTTCCACTGGGGGCCTCAAAAACAGTTGTAAGCGGGGCCCGCCAGGCATGCACGGGACAACGCCCCGTCCGATTTCAGTTGCGAAAACGGTGCTTTTCCCATACTAATTGGGCGAGGAATCCCTCGCGGGACATTCCGGCGCGCCACGCCAAGGTCGCAGTGTGAGATTTCTCGCGCTAGCCGTCGTCGGGATTTTCTTCTCGGTCCTGCCCGGTGCAACCCGCCTTGCAGCGCGCTCCGGGGAGGCACTTCCTCCTCATGCGGTGGATGGCGTTCAGATAGACGCCGTTGACCGGCAGTGCACCCGTGATACTGAGTGCACCCTCTTCCAGACCCACTGCGGAGGGTGTAGCTGCGGGACGCCGATCAACCGGGCTGCCGAGGCCAAGTATCAGCGGCGCCATCGTGAATTGTGCGAAGGCTTCCGGGGCGCCCATTGCGAAATCAACTGCCCGCAGCCCACACTCCGTTGCGTTGCACAACAGTGCACCACGGAATAGCGGACACCCCGGTGACCAGTCGAGACCCGTCCTGATCGGAGGAGGCGCCACAATGACCGAACAGAAGAAGCCGACCATCGAGTGCTCCCAGGATGGCCCCTACGTCGTCCGGAATCTGGAACACCTACGCAACTCCCGGGGCGAACCCATACCGATGCGACGGACCCTCTCGCTTTGTCGCTGCGGCGGATCCGCGAATAAGCCGTTTTGCGACGGCACCCACTCCACCATCGGGTTTTCCGGCAAGAAGCTCACCGACGGCTTGCGCGACAAACGGAAAAGCTATCAGGGAAAGAAGATCGCGATCCACGACAACCGGGGGATCTGCTCTCACGCCGGCTTCTGTACCGACCACCTAGCGGCCGTCTTCAGCTCCGAGCGCAAGCCATGGATCGATCCCGACGGCGCGACGGTCGAAGCCATCATCGAGGTGATCAAACAATGCCCCTCGGGGGCCCTGAGCTACTCGATCGAAGACGCGGAACATCGGGACCAGTCTCGGGACCCGATGATCACTGTCTCCAAAGACGGGCCCTATTACGTCACCGGCGGGCTCGAACTCAAAGACCAGTCCCGCGGCCAGGGGGCCTCGGAAGAGCATTACACGCTGTGCCGGTGCGGCGCCTCCAAGAACAAACCGTTTTGCGACGGCACCCACTGGGAGATCAATTTCGCGGATGAAAAGAACTGATGCTGTGATGGGCTGTCGATGGCAGAGAGGGTGAAGCTGCGCTTCGCACCGACGGTCCCTGTGGAGCACCAGTCCGTCCTTCGCCGCGTTCTCTCCCAGAAGCCCGACGAATCCCAACGCATCCTCCACAACCACCGCTCCCAGCTCAAAGCCTACTACCGGGTGGAGACGCCATTCCGTCCCCTCTTTATCAAGTTCAGACCCTTCAACGCCTGGCACCGTCGTCTCGGTCGGATGCTGCAACGGACCAAGGAAGAGCGCGAGCTGCGAAACTACCTGATGCTGGCAGAGCGGGGCCTCCCCTGCCCCGAGCCGATCGGGTCCGGCCGGCTGTTCGGGGGGCCCTTGATCAAGGGGAGCATGTTGATCCTGGAATACCTCTCGGACGCCCTTCCCCTGAGGTCGGTCCTGAGTCAGGGGGGCGCCCCGCCGGGCCCGGTGCTGGAGGGCCTCGTAACGCTGCTCTGCACCCTCAGGGAGCAGGGGGGTGTCCACGAAGATCTCCAATGGAACAACATCATGGTCCGCTCGACGCCTCACGGTCCACGGCTCTACCTGATCGATGCGCTGCACCTGCGGTGGGCTCACGAGAGCGAGGAAGCGCCCTTTCGCAAGACACTCGTCTGGTTCCTGTACTTTCTGCTCCAGGACAACGCGCCCCAGGGTATCGTTGACGGGTTCATCGAGCGGGTCCATCGTCTCGGAATCGACGGCCCGGCGGCGCGGCAAGCGCTCCTCGACGAGGCGCGCCGTCTCGCGAGGATGTAGGCGGCGAGAGGTTCCGAGCTGTACCGCCGCTCGGGAGAGCTTCGGACGATTTCCGCGGACAGGCTCGATGCCGGATACCAGCTACGACCGATTCAGGAAGGCATGGGAATCGCGAGAGGCAGCCACCGCGTATCAGGAACAGCGGTTCTCCCGCTCTCGCCGCTGGCACCGCATCGCCAGGCAGGAGGAGGGCATCGTCTCCCGATTCCTGTCGTCCCTCCCGCGTGGAGCCCGCGGCCTCGACATCCCATGCGGAGCCGGCCGCCTGGCCTCCCTCTTCCAGGACGCCGGGATCCATTACGTAGGGGCCGATTTCTCCCTCCCGATGCTTCAGCTCGCGCGGGAGTCCTGTGGGCCCATCCCCCTGGTGGAGGCCGACGCCCTGAAGCTTCCATTCCTCGAGGGGGCTTTTGACGCCCTGACCTCCGTGCGGCTGCTGCACCGGATCCGCGAACAGGTGATCCGCGTGGCGATGCTGCGGGAAATGACCAGGGTGATCCGAGGACCGATCCTGGTGAGCTACTACGCCCGGTGGAACCTGAGGGGGATCCAGCGGTGGCTTCAGGGGAAGTATCCCGGCCTCGGCCTCCGGGAGATCCAACAGGACATCGAGCAGGCAGGGCTCCGGATCACCCGGGCAACGCCGCTGTGCCGCTGGACCGAGCAACAATGGTTCTTCCGGCTCGAGCGCGGCTGACCTCACTTCGCCCTGCCCTGCACGGGCGGGCCAGCCCGGCGAATGCCGCCGACCCGCCTTGACGTTTTAAGCCCCCGCTGCTGACGAGGGGGACAAGTGGCGATTCAGAAAGAGACACGACTGTAGCGTACGGAGGGATCGTGGGAGGCCGTGAGCCGAGGTCACACAAGGGAAGGAGGAACGAGCGATGCCAACGGATGAGACGCGCCGTATCCTGAAGGTCTTCGGCGTCGCGGTGACCGCGTACGAGGACGCCGTCGACAAGGGAGCGCCGCCGGATGAATTGGCCAAGGCAGAGGCAGAGGTCAACACGCGGCTGAAGGAGGTCACCGAACTCATCAACCGCCTCCGCGCCAGGAAGAAAAGGAAGTAACGCGAGACGGCGGCCGCGTTCAGTTCCTGCTGGTCCCCTTGTAGTCCGGATCCGCATAGTATTTCGGACTGAACGCGGTAAAGCTCTGCCCCGTCGTCTCCTCGGTTACCTCCACCCCTTCTCGCTGCAGATACTCCTGCTGTCCCTCGGTCAGCCCCATGAGCTGATCGCCCGATCGCCTCAAGATGTGCATTCTCGCCCGCAGGTCGAACATCGGTTCAACCCGCAGGCACACCCGACCTTTGTCCAGGGCCAATACGGCCTTCTTGAATTCCTCGGAAACCGGCTGGGGGGATTTGTTCAACAGGACGATCTCCCGGCTGAACGCCGACGCGATCTCCTGGATGCTGCCGACGTACGTCTGATCGCGCCATTCGATGAAGATGGGGACGCCGGGAGGCTTCTGCCGCGCCATCCGCTCTTTCTCATCCGCCAGATGCCGGATGAGGCCGAAGATGTCCGGGGGCTGACTCATCGAGGCAAGTCCGCAGTGCGGTTGTCACGGAGGTTCACGAGCAGCCCGGGCCCCGCACCTCGCGCTGTGCCGCGTCCTGGGGCACTAGGCTCGCGATGAATCCCTCCGGGCCGGCCCGGTACTGGTCGAGCAGCTCCTGGAGCTGCTTCAGGAGCTTCTCGCGGGTCGAGAGCCTGTACCAGTACAGCCGAATGGGACCCATCAGTTTGAGATAGTAGTGGTTCCCGGCATCATAGCCGGCCGAGCAGGCCCCCGGATTCTTCGCGACGCGGAGCTGTTCCCCGAACGTCTCGGCGTACTCGGCCAGGAGGGGCTCGCCGTGCAGATCCGCCGGGATCTCCGGGAACTTCGTCAAGAGCTCTTGAACGGTCATGTCTCTGCGCCTCCCCTGCTCGCCGTCGGACGGTGTGTGCCGACTGCCTCCACGGTAGCCAGTTTTCTCTCCGCTGTCAACAGCGGTGAGAAAAGGTGAATCCCCGTCTGCTCGCTTGACACCCGGAATTCCTTCCGGTAGCGTCGAGAGAGAACGGCCGGAGAACCCACTGGAGCCACGCGATGCCCCACGACGCCGCTCCGCGGCATACGAACCGACTGGCGCACGAGACCAGCCCGTACCTCCTCCAGCACGCCCATAACCCGGTCAACTGGTATCCCTGGGGGGAGGAGGCGCTCCGCCGCGCTAAGGAGGAAAGGCTCCCGATCCTCCTCAGCATCGGCTACTCCACCTGCCACTGGTGCCATGTCATGGAGCGCGAGTCCTTCGAGGATGAGGCGATCGCCGCATTCATGAACACCCACTTCGTCTGTATCAAAGTCGATCGCGAGGAGCGCCCCGACCTCGACGACATCTACATGGCGGCGACGCTGGCGCTCAATCATGGGCAGGGGGGCTGGCCGATGACCGTCTTCCTGACCCCTGACCAGGAGCCATTTTTCGCGGGGACGTATTTTCCCCCCACGGACAGGTACGGGCGCCCCGGCTTTGCCACGTTGCTCCGAGGCATCACCGACTTATGGGCGCGTGAGCCCGACACTCTCCGACGGCAGGCCGCCGAACTGACCGAGCACCTGCGCCGGCAGGCCCGCCCCCCGGTCTCGATGTCGGTCGGCGACGGGGAGATCGCCGCGGTCGCCGCGTATTGCGCCGAGCATTTTGATCCGACCCACGGCGGCTTCGGGCCCGCCCCCAAATTCCCCGCCGCCACGAAGGTTTCGCTCCTCCTGCGCCATCACCGCCGGACCGGGGACGCCCATACCCTACACATGGTGCGGACCACCCTCGACGCTATGGCGCGGGGCGGTATCTACGACCAAGTCGGCGGGGGTTTTCACCGGTACGCGATTGACGAACGCTGGCTCGTCCCGCACTTCGAAAAGATGCTCTACGACAATGCGCTTCTCACCCGAACCTACCTGGAGGCCTTTCAGGTGGCGGGCGATCCCTTCTACCGGCAGATCGTCACCGAGGTCCTCGACTACGTCCTGCGGGAGATGACCGCCCCCGAGGGGGGGTTCTACTCGGCCACCGACGCCGATTCGGAGGGCGAAGAGGGGAAGTTCTTCGTCTGGACCCCGGCCGAGATCGAGGCGATCCTGGGGGAGGAGGACGCGCGGTACTTCTGCGCGTATTACGACATCACGGCCCGGGGCAACTGGGAGGGCAAGAGCATCCCGAACGTCCGGCGCTCCGTCGAGCAGGTCGCGGCCAAGCTCGAGATCAGTCCGGAAGCCCTCCGGGCCTCGCTCGACCGCGCGCGACAGAAGGTCTACGAAGCCCGGCGGCAGCGTGTCCCGCCCGGCCTCGACGACAAGATCCTCACCGCCTGGAACGGCCTGATGATCAGCGCGATGGCGGAAGGGTACCGGATCCTCGGCGACCGGCGCTATCTGGACGCCGCCGCCCGGAGTGCCGATTTCCTGCTCGGCACCCTCACCCGGGCCGACGGCCGGCTGCTCCGGACCTACCGGACCGGCACAGCGCACCTCGACGCCTACCTGGAGGACTACGCCTATCTTGCCGAGGCCCTCATCGACCTCTACGAAGCGGGAGGCGCGGCGCGGTATCTGACCGAGGCGGTGCGGCTCGTCGAGACTATTCTGGCGGAGTTCGCCGACGCGGAGAGCGGCGCGTTCTACAGCACGGCGCGGGACCACGAATCCCTCATCGTCCGACAGCACGAAGGGACCGACGGCGCGACCATGAGCGCCAACGCCGTCGCGGCCTCCGTGCTCGCCCGCCTGTCATTCCATCTGGACCGCCCAGACCTGCGGGCGGCGGCCGAGCGCGCGATCAGCGCCTTTGGCAAACAGATCGGCCAGTATCCCCATGCCTTCCCCAAGAGCCTCGCCGTGGTGGACTTTCTCCTGGAGGGACCGACGGAACTGGCCCTGATCGGGACGCCGGGGGACGCCGGCTGTGAAGCACTCCGGGCCGAGGTCGGTCGCCATTACCTGCCCAACCGGATCATCGCCCATCACGACCCGGCGAGAGGCGCTCCACCCCCATTTCCCCTCCTGACCGGGAAAGGCCTCGTTAACGGGCGGGCGGCGCTCTACGTCTGCCGGAACTTCGCCTGCCAGACGCCGATCACCGACCCGGCGCTGATCGGTAAATCGCTCGGAAGCCCCGGATCGGGGGCAGGAGGGAACCGGCGCTCGGTGGTCGGAACCTTTGTGTCCGGGAATGCAACGGAGACCGGGACGCGCGCTTACGCCTCACGCTTTACGCCACGAGGCTACGGCCCGCTCGGCTCCACCGGCCTGCTCACGAGCAAGGTCGGCTTTGGGTGCTACCGGATCGACGATGAAACCCCGGAGCACCGCGACGCCCTGGAAAAGGCCCTTCGCGGCGGATGCAACCTGATCGACACCTCGACCAACTACATGGACGGGGCGAGCGAGCGGTGTGTCGGCGCCGTCCTCGGCACCCTGGTGCACGCCGGGAAGCTGCGCCGCGAGGGGGCCATCGTGGTCTCGAAGGTCGGCTATGTGCAGGGGGGCAACCTGTCGCTGGCCCAGGAGCGCGAGGCGGCGGGGCGGCCCTTCCCCGACATGGTGAAATACATGGAGGGCTGCTGGCATTGTATCCACCCGGATTTCCTCCGCGAGCAGCTCGAGCGGTCGCTCGCCCGCCTGCAACTCGGCACGCTGGACGTGTGTCTGTTGCATAATCCCGAGTATTTTTTCTCCGACGCCAAGAAGCACGGCCGGGGCTCGTTGGAGGCGGCCCGGGACGAGTTCACCCGGCGGCTGCGAGAGGCCTTTGCCTTCTTCGAGACTCAGGTCACTGCAGGCACCATCCGCTGGTACGGGGTCTCGTCGAACACGGCCGTCTCCCCCGCGTCCGACCCGGAGGCGACGTCCCTCAGCCGGATGCTCACCGCGGCGCGCGACGCCGGGGGGCCCGACCACCACTTCCGTGTTCTGCAGATTCCGATGAACCTCTTCGAAGCGGGGGGTGTGCTGGAGCGGAATACCGGGCCGGAGAACCGGCAGACGGTCCTCGAAGCCGCGATGGACGTCGGCATCGGCATCCTCATCAATCGGCCGCTCAATGCGATTGTCGGCACCAGCATGCTGCGCCTGGCCGATTGTGCGGCCGACGGCGAACCGATCGACTTCGAGCGCCAGCGGCGCCTCGTCGGTGATCTCGAGGCGGAGTGGCGGCGGGAATTCGCCCCCCACGTTCGGACTTCGGCAGGCAGCACCGGGGCCGAGGATTTCTTCCGGTGGGCCGACGAGCTCCAGGGCCTGCCGGATCACCTGCAGAACCTCGACCAGTGGCAACAGATCGAAGGCCAGATGATCACCCCGCGCCTCACCCATCTGTTCAAGGCGCTGGATGCGCATATCGAGGGCGATCTGCAGGTCAAATGGCAATCGTGGCGCAGCCGCTACCTCGCCGCGCTGCTCAGGCTGATGGCCGAGCTCCAGCGGCAGGCGGCCGCCAAGAGCGAGCGGCAGAGCCGGGCGGTGGCCGCGGTCATCGACCCGTTGCTCCCGCCCGAGCGACGGGGCGAGAGCCTGTCGCGCAAGGCCCTCTGGGTGCTGGCGAGCACCCCGGGGGTGAGCTGCGTCCTGAACGGCATGCGCATGCCGGCGTACGTGGATGATTCCCTGGGCATCCTTTCGTGGCCGCCGCTTCCCGACGTCATCCCGATCTACCAGGCCGCCCAGCGCGTCCGGCTCCCCCACTAGCCATGGTACAGCAGTGTAATTCGATCGGTCCGGGATGCCGAAGACACGTTCCTTGACGCGACGTAATTTCCTCACGCTATCGCTCGCTGGGGTTGGTGGACTCCTTTGCGTATCCCTGACTCCGGCCCGTGGCGAAGATTGGGTTCCGACTCCGAGCCACACCGAGGGACCCTTCTACAAGTCCGGGTCGCCGCAGCGGAGTGTTTTCGTGGAGGAGAGCATGCAGGGCACAAGGCTTGTGTTAACGGGGCGCGTCCTCTCCACCACGGGCTCCCCGATTCCGCGCGCCAGGGTGGATTTCTGGCAGGCGGACGCGACGGGCGTCTATGACAATTCAGGGTTTCGGCTTCGCGGCCACCAGTACACGGATGAGACCGGGCGCTACTCCCTCCACACCATCGTTCCTGGGCCATATCCCGGGCGGACTCCCCACATCCACGTCAAGGTACGGGTCCCGGGCAAACCAGTGCTCACCACGCAACTCTTCTTCCCCGATGACGCCAGGAATCGAACCGACCCGCTCTACAAGCCCGGCTTGCTGCTGACAGTGCAGAACACCAACAGCGGCAAGGAAGCCACCTTCGATTTCGTGCTCGATCTTGGAAAATGACTACCCTGGTTATGGCAAGTCTCTTCTTGACTCATGTTTCTGTCGCACTGAGAGGGTCAGGACCCGCTAGAGGCCATCGATACCGCGGGGGTTGGTGACGCTTTTTTCGGGAGACGTGACACATGTTCGATGAGACAATCGCAGCGTTTGTCGACTATTGGGAAGGGGCGCGGCAGCGCACTGAACGGGCGTTGCCCCTGATCCCGCCGGAGCGCGTGGATTGGGCCCCGGCCTCCGGCGCGTTCACCTTCGGCGACCTCGTCCGGCACCTAGGCGCGACAGAGCGGCAACTCTTCGTTGGGCTGATCGTTAACGGGCGGTCCACCTATCAGGGGTGCGGCCCGGAACTCGGAGCCACGCTTGACGACGCGATCGACTACCTGCGGCGCATGCATGCCGAATCGGTTGACCTCCTGCGCGGCCTCCCGGACGAGGTATTGCAAAAGCGGGTGAAAACGCCCGCCGGAGTGGACCTGCGCGTCTGGAAGTGGCTACGCGCCATGACCGAACACGAGGCGCACCACCGGGGGCAGCTCTACCTCTACCTTCGATGTCTGGGCATCCGCCCGCCAGAGCTATTCGGGCTCACTTCTGAAGACGTCATCGCCCGCTCGTCCCCGGCATGACCGGCAAAGTAGTAAGAGGTGCCACTGGCCCGGGCCCGTGTCCTGAGGTGTCTCGGAATTACCGAAGGGGCCTGGACAGGGCTGGATATGCTCACCGCGCTCCTTGCCTGATGAACCCAACGGGCAGCACGGGCCCGAGTTCAGTTTTGTCTTGATTCATGTGTGTTGCTCGTCGAGGGACTCGGGGAGGCGGTAGAGGCGGTCGACGTCGCGGTGGTCGGTGAAGCCGACGGCTACGCGCTGGATGATGAGATAGGGTGGGATGAGGCACACCGAAACTATTTCCTCAACAGGATGAAGGCGGTAGTAGCCAGGTAGCCGGCCACCAGCAGCGAGAGCCAGGACGCCCACGTGGGCACGACAAAGGTCCCGATCTGGGCCGGCCAGCCGTACATGACGCGGGCCAGATGCAGGATCGCAATAATGCCGAAGATCGTCCCACTGGCGGCGAGGTAAGTCTTCAAACGCATAGGCACGAGAATATTCAACCGGCCTAGACCTTGCTGTGCTTGGTCTTCCACTGGGTGGTGCCGTCGTGCAGGGGGGTCGGCGTGAAGTCGCCGAAGAGATGAGGGGCTTCCTTCTTCATGATGTCGGCCACCTTGCCGAA
>Ga0209751_10002568_pt1 | contig 17993 bp, 19 predicted proteins | sample RifCSP13_1_FD_184019 | JGI IMG/M metagenome (GOLD analysis project Ga0209751, IMG submission 184019) | Soil microbial communities from Rifle, Colorado - Rifle CSP2_sed 13_1 (SPAdes) (version 2) | ecosystem: Environmental > Terrestrial > Deep subsurface > Rock core/Sediment | place: Rifle... | reverse complement strand
GAGTACCGCGACCTGAACGCGCCGGCCCAGATCGCCGTGGACGCCGGCGCGCTCTTCGTGATCGAGGCGGACCGCACGCAGCTCACCCGGCTCGCCCCGGACGGCCGCGTCCTCTGGCGCGTGCCGCGGTTCGAGGCGCTGGCGTGGATCCTGCCCGAGCCCGGCAGCGGCGGCGCCTGGGTGGGCGCATCGCGCTTCGAGGGAGGCGCCGGCGGCGTCTTCCGCGTCGGCGCGGACGGGCGCGTCGCGCGGCTCGCGGCGCGCGTGCTCCCGGCGACGCGGCCCGCCTACACGTCCCGCGCGCTCGTCCCGGGCGCCGTCCGCGACCCGCGCCACGGGCGCCTCTACGTTCGCGAGGGTCAGGCCATCGTCATCCTCGGGGCGGACGGGACGATCCTCGAGCGCCTGTTCGGCTTCCGGTACGCGCGAGAGCAGCGCATCCGGGGCTAGCCCTCGTCCGAAGACACCTCAGGCGACGAGGGCATGTTCCGCTCGCTCCTCATTCTCCTCGGCACGGAGGTGGCATCTCCTCGGTTCCGAGATGGAACCGCGCATCAGGAGAACAGAGTCATGGCCACGCCAAGGCGAGCTGGCGTATCGGAATCGAGACTTGCGAAGCTGCCGTTTGCTCGCGTACCCTCGCCGTGCCGCAGTCGAGCGCCGGAGCGGGCGGGGGTCAGACGCGAATGGTGTTCTCGTACGCGCGGGGCCTGGCATGCGAGCGCCCCACCAGGCGCTCGCGCCTCTGCGAGACGACGCCCGCCGGGTCACGGCCTCCCCGCCCGCCCGACCGGGTTCGCGCGGCCGCCCGCATCCGGCACTATAGCCCCCGTACCGAAGACGCGTACGTGGCGTGAGTCCGCCGCTACATCCTGTTCCACGGCAAGCGGCATCCCGCCGAGATGGGCGCGCCGGAGGTGGCGGGCTTCCTGACGTCACTCGCCGTGAATGGCAGCGTCGCGGCGTCCACCCAGAACCAGGCGCTGAGCGCGCTGCTGTTCCTCTACAAGGACGTGCTCGAGCTCGACCTGCCCTGGCTGGACGGCATCGTGCGCGCCCGGCGTCCGGAACGACTGCCGGTCGTCCTGACCCGCGAAGAGGTGCGGGCCGTGCTGCAGCGCCTGGATGGCGTGCCGCGCCTGATGGCGTGTCTGCTACGTTGCCTTCGCCTCCAACCAGATCCTGGTGCGGGCAGGCAAGGGCGACAAGGACCGCATCACCATGCTGCCCGAGGCGGTGAAGCCGGACCTGGCACGCCATCTCGAGCGTGCCCGCGGACAGCACCGGCGGGACCTCCAGCACGGCGCCGGGTGGGTCGAGCTGCCGATGGCCCTGGCACGCAAGTATCCGAACGCGGGCCGGGAATGGGCGTGGCATGGGTCTTCCCGGCCACGCGCACGTACGTCGATCGCCTCACCGGTCATCGCCGGTGGCACCACCTGCACGAGTCAGTGCTGCAGCGGGTCGTCAAGGAGGCGGGGGACTGGAGCAATGACAGCCACGTACATCACGGACGACACTCGGACGTTTCCTGAATACGCTGGCCGCGCCCGTCAGCATTTGCAGAACTCGGTCGTTCGGCCGACTTCTAGTTCGCCGCATGCCATTTGACGAGAGACACCCTTATGCATGGCGTACTCGGCTTCGGGGCCGACTACCCTGGTTCCTGATTCGCCTTGGTATTGCAGCCAAGGGGAAGGACTGTGAGGCCGTGGGCGCACGGCATCATTGGTATAACGCCGATGGAGAGTCGAGCGCGTGCTACCACTGCGAAGAAACTCGGCCCGGTCGGCTCTGGGATGCCGGCTAACATCACGATGAACCCGACAGCGGCTTCGCTGCGCTCAGCCGCCGCGGGTTATCGTGCGCGTTCGCCGGACCTGGAGCGGGCGGCGGTGGCAGCGTAGGATGAAGACGTGCCGATCGCAGAACTCATATGGCCCGAAGACCGGGTGGAGCACATCGCCCAGCATGGCGTCGCACCGGAGGAGTTTGAGGAGGTGTGCTTCGGCCGGTCGCTCGTCCTCCGGGCGAAGGCTACCGGGGACAACCCGGTGTACTACGTGCTCGGGGAGACTGATGCGAACCGCCACCTGTTCTGCGTTGTCATCGAGTTCCCTGGCGGCAAGGGATATCCCGTGACCGCCCGCGACATGACCACCAAAGAGAAGCGGCGCTACGCCGACTGGAAGAACCGATGATGGCTAGGATTCCGAGAACTGACTCCATTCAAGAGCTTGCCGCGTTCTGGCAGAACCACGACGTAACCGACTTCGAGGGCGAACTCGAGGAGATGTCGGGACCAGTGTTTCATCGTGCGCACGTTGTGGGCGTTCCGCTGACCAGGGATGAGCGTCAAGCAATCAGGCATGCAGCGGCTGAGCGTGGCGTCGATGAGGCGGAGTTGATCCACGAGTGGGTGAAAGAAAGGCTTGGCCGGATGTAGGGCCGTCGAACTTCCGGCTTCAGCGGACGCGCTTCGCGCGCCGCTGAGCCGGCGCGTTGGGCCTCACGAGGCAGGTGCGGAACCCCCGCGACCCAGGAGGGAGACCATGAACGACGCATGGGCAACTGACTGGCTTCGCCGGTTCAGCGGCAGCGAACCCGGCGGCCTTATGGAGCTGTACGCTGAGGATCCACGGTTCGAGGATATAACGTTGAGCCAAGCGGTTCGCGGCAGGCCCGCGCTGCGGGAGTTCTTCGGTGGCTTCATGAATCCTGCCCATCGGCGGAATACGTTTACCTTGATCAGGTACTCGGGGGACGCCGATGGCGGAGCTATCGAGTGGACCTGGACCGCGAGGCACAGCGCGCCGTTGTTCGACCTGCCGGCGGAGGGGAAAGAGACCCGTATCAGGGGCGTCTCCGTCGTGCGGTTCAAAGCCGGGAAGATTCTCGAGCAACGAGACTACTGGGATGCGAGAACGGTGATGCAGCAACTGGGTGCGGCGCGTGAGGCCTAACGAGTTAAGGCTTTTTGCCGCGCGAAGCCGCGGCAAAGAGGTACACCTGGATGAGGCGCAGATTCACGCCGTCTTCCAGCAAATGCGTGGCGTAGGAGTGCCGGAGCGTGTGGACGTGCGCGCGTTTGTGGACTCCGCTCTGCTTGCGGGCGCGAACAAAGGCCGACTGCAGGCTCGAGCGGGAAATCGGTCCCGCCCCCGCGGGGACGAAGTAGCGTGTGCCCTCACGGACAGGAGCCGGAAACAGCCACTCCGGCGAGCGGTGGGTCCGCCAGTGCGCGCGCAGCATCACAAGCGCTGCCGCCGGCAGGGGCACGTAGCGGTCGCGCCGGCCCTTGCCGTGGACGTGCAGCACGCCCCGATCGCTGTCCACGTCGGCGACTTGCAGGTGCGCGCCCTCCAGCAGGCGCAGGCCGCAGACGTAGATCGTCGTCAGGCACGCCCGGTCGACCGGCAGCCTCACGGCGCCGAGGATGCGCTGCACCTCATCGCGACTCAGGATCACGGGGAGCTTCGTCTCGCGCACGGGCCGCACGAGCTCGAGGAGCTTCCACTCGCGGCTCAGTGTGCGCTCGTAGAAGAACTTGATCCCGCACAGCGCGATGGTGAAACTCGGCGGCGCGAAGTGCTTGACGTTGGTGAGGTAGAGGAAATACTCGCGGAGGTCCTCTTCCCCAAGCTGATCGGGAGACCGGTGGAAGTGAACGGCGAGCTGTTGGACGGCACGGGCGTAGGCTTCCTGCGTGCGCGGGGAGAACCCGCGGAGCTGCATGCATCGATCTCGGCGCCGTTGAGCACGAGGAATGTCTCCATGGCGGCATGCCCGACCCGTTTGTTGCCATCGACGAAAGGGTGGCTCTGAACCAACGCCAGACACAGCGCCGCGGCCTTCTCAGCGAGAGTCGGATACAAGTCACGACCATCGAACGTGGCCGTGGGCTGGGCAATTGCGGACTCCAGCGCCCCGAAGTCCCGGAGGCCGGGCGCGCCTCCGGTCGCCTGAAGGAGGCGCCGATGCAGCTCCACGACCTCCCCCAGCGTGACGTAGCGCATCAGGCGAGGCGCCGGTACAGCTCCTGGTTCTTCTGTAGTACTCGCTCGGCGGCGGCCTCGAAATCCTGGTCCCGGGTCGCCAGCAGATCCGCAACTGCGGCCCGGGCCAGGTCCTCCGGCGTGAGGCCGAGACGTTCCGCCTCCTGGCGCAAGCGTTCAGCCTGCGCCGGCGACAGGTCGATGGTCACTTTCATGGGTGTACTGTACCGTGTCGCCAGGCCGTCCAACAACATGGTAGAGCGGACCGGCCCAGGGCGGCCGGCCGCTCACCATGCACGTTCGGCAGATTCCGTCAGGCGAGGGGCCAGGCCAGGCATCGTATACTCGTGATACGGAGGGCATACTCGCTTGATCACGTTCAAGGTTGAACTCGAACGCGAGGACGACGGTCGCTGGTTGGCCGAGGTCGTTGAGCTCCCCGGGGTTCTCGCGTACGGCGACACGCAGGAGGCTGCCCTTTCACGCGTTCAGGCGCTCGCGCTACGCGTCATCGCCGACCGGCTGGAGCACGGCGAGGCGGGGCCTGAACTCCTCAGCATCTCCTTCAACGCGGCGTGAGCGCCTGGCCGAGTACCCGCGCTCGCCGGGTACTCGCGGCCCTCTTGAGGATTGGCTGGGTGATCAAGCGTCAATCGGGGTCGCACCGAACGCTATCACGCACGGGCTGGGCTGACTTCGTGTTCGCCTTCCACGACGACGAGGAGATCGGGCCCCGTATGCTGGCCGCATCGCGAAGCGCACCGCCTTGCGTCCCGAAGACCTGTGAGTAGCGGCTACTGCCGAACTACCCGCTCCAGCGGGCCGGCGGGCTCGCGATGCTCGCCTCGGCTGCTGACCGCGAGCGTTCGGCGAATAGTGCGAGGGGTCGGACGGAGACGACGGGTTGACCCGTGAGAACAGGGTTCCCGAGGACCCAGTCGGATTCATCCAGGGCGGTGTTCGTCGGGGCCGATATTCTGGACCTATCACGTCAATATGCGCCTCGCCGGCCGGTTTATCCCCCGCGAGGCGATTCTGGCAGCAGTGGAGACGTACGGGTTGAGGCGTACCCAGACGACAAGTACCTACCGAGCTACTTGCTCCTCGCTCGCCACGAGGAGGAAGCGTTCCGCGTGTTGTTTGCCGTGGACGTCGAAGGCGATAATGTGCGCCTTTGTGACATCGTATCGTCCGGATCCCGACGAGTGGCAGCCCGATCTCAAGACAAGGAGACCGCGCCGATGAGATGCACGGTGTGGGGAGCCGAGCTCAGGCCGACGAGGACGGATCTGCCGTTCAAGGTCGGGGACACTCGGATTGTGATCCTCAAGAACCTCCCCGTCGTCCAATGTGGCAACTGTCCCGAGTATCTCCTAGAAGATGGCGTGCTTCGCCGGGTGGATGAGATCTTGGCAGGAGTCGAGCGGGGCGCCGAGCTCGAGATCATTCGCTACGCTGCGTGAGACATGGCGGCTCTTTTCGTACATCAGCCGCAACTGGCGGGGGCAGCCGCGGGGCAGCGTCGAGAGCGCAACTGAGGCGCGGGCTACGTGATTGCGGCGGGCGCGGGTGGGGCGGGGCCGGGCGGCGCGGGGGGCCTGGACGGTAGCGAGGACGCGCAGCCGGCCGCCACAGCGCGGGCAGGCGAGGACATCGAGATCGAGCACGCGGTGCATCAGGGCGGCCCAGGTCCACGCGCCCGGGGTGCCGGCGGCGCGGGGGCTGGCCTCGCGCTCGGGCGCATGGAGGTCCGGGGCCGGGCGGCCGTAGCGGACGACGTGCGCGCGCGAGCGCGCATGCGGGGCGAGAACGCCGTGATACACGACGAGGTTGATCGCGGGGCGGGGGATGATGGCCGCGAGCTTCTCCAGGAACTCGATCGGCTCGAAGAGCAGATGCGAGGTGCCATCGCGCCAGACGGCAGCGTCAGGACCCACTGGCGCACCGGCACCTGTGGCAGCACCTCGTCGACCAGATAGGCGGCGCGCTCGGCCATGCGTCGCCCCCCACAGCTCGGGCAGAAGCCACGCCGCTTGCACGAGAAGGGCAGGAGGCGCTCGAGGGCGCAGTCGGCGCACCGCAGCCGGGTGAAGCCGTGGGCGAGCACGCCGCACGTGAGGAACTCGCGGAAGCATCCGGGCGAACAACCGCCCGCGGCGCTTCGATCCTCCAGCGGAGAAGTCTGGACGGCTTTATCTGACCCCTTGTCCAATCACCTGATCCGCCCGAATCAGGACCGACTGCGGGATCGTGAGCCCCAGCGCCCTAGCGGTCGCGAGATTGATGACCAGCTCGAACTTCGTCGGTTGTTCCACTGGCAGGTCAGCGGGTCTAGCGCCTTTCAGGATCTTGTCCACGTAGGATGCGGCACCCCGGAACATATCGGGAAGGTTTGGCCCATAGGCCATCAGGCCACCGGCGCCCGCAAACTCCCTGAACGTAGAAATGGCTGGCAACCGGCTGCTGAGCGCGAGGCGCATCAGCCGCCCCGAGTGCGCATAGAGCATGGGGTCCCAGAACACAAGAACAGCGGAAGCGCGCTCCCTCTTCATGGCTGAGAACGCGGTCTCAAAATCGCCAGGACGTCGCACTTCCAGGAGTTGAAGCTGGATCTCCAAGGCCCGGGCGGTAACATGGATTGCCTTCAGTGCTGTCGTGTGCCCGGGATTCTCAGGGTTCCAGAGCACCGCGACGCGGGAGATCCCTGGAACGGACGCGTTGAGCATCTCTAGCTGTTTCCCGACTAACTCTGCAAAGGGGAAGGATAACCCCGTAACGTTCCCGCCCGGCCGCGCGAGGCTGGCGACGAACCCCAGCTGGGCAGTATCCGCAAAGGCCATCATGACGATGGGGATCGTCTTGGTCGCGCTCTGGGCAGCCTGGACCGCTGCCGAATCTCCGGCGGCGAGAATGATGTCAACCCTGAGACGGACCAGCTCGGCCGCGAGGTCAGGGAGCCGCTCGTGCCTCGCCTCTGCGTAGCGAGGCTCGAAAACTATCTGGCCCTCAACGTAGCCGAGTTCGCGGAATCCATGGCGAAGGGCGTCCGGTACGGACCAAGTGTCAAACGGGGTTTGGCCGGACCATAGGAGACCTATCCGAGGGACCTTTGAGCCGGGGGACACGGCACGCGGCGAGACGGCCTCGGCTACAGTTGAGCTAATCACGATGTCCACGTTGGTGGAACCGACGACGACGGGATTATGGGAATAGGTCCCTTCGAGGGTGCCCGGTCTGGCCGCTCCCACCATCCCCGCCGGATCGATGCGCACCGTGACGTACACCTTGCCCTCAAAGGTTGACCCCACCAGGGTGATGTCCTCGGCCGCGAGCCTGTACCGATAGGGAAAGATGACGCCGGGAACCCGCTTCACAATGATGGCCGGCTGGTTCGGGTCGGGGGATTTCGAGGCCAGCACCATGAGAAGCGGCTCTTTCGCTACCCGTTCCTTGAGCGATGGGTCCAGGGTGATCGTGCCGGAGATGGCCGCCTCCTGGCCCGTCGCCATCGGCCCGGCCGCGTTCCCCTCCTTCTTCTCGCTGTCTCCGCAAGCCCCGAGGCTGATCATGATTGCGACCAAGCCTATCGGGATCCAGGAGGTGAAGAGCCGATCACTTCGCGCTTTCACCTCACCCATCCCCGTTGGCCGACAGGGTGAAGGCGAAAATCCCGGGGCATAGACCACTCGCGGGGATAGTGCAAAGGTGACTGGTGGTCACCCACGGTAGATCATCTTGAGCCGGGTCTCGCCCCACTTCAAGGATTCCTCAGGAGACATCTTCCCGGTGGCGACGTTCGCGAGCATGTCGATGAGAACATAGTCCTGGACAACGCGCGCGGCTCTGGCATCGGCCGGCCCCTTCCATCCCAGGTGCCGACCCTCCAACAGGTGATCCCGGTAGGGCTTCAGAGCCGGGAACATGTCCCACATCGGGTCTTTCATGTAGACCTTCAAAGCCGCCGCGTGGTAGGCCTGGGCCCGGCGGAGATACGTGGCGAGCTGGTTCTCCTCCATCAGCCAGCGGATGAGGTCCTTCGCGGCCTCGACGTTCTTCGAGTACTTCGGAATCCCCAGTTGTTGGCTGTAGTGGTAGTGAACGACGCCGGCAGGTCCAGCCGGGTGTGGCACGTGGAGGATGTCGTTGACCAGTGGTTGCCTCCTCTCATCCAGGATGACCTGGTTCGAGGCCGTGAGGTAGATGCTGGCCGCGTTGGTGGTCGCCGAGATGGCGCCCGAGAGGAACGCCCGGTTGTTGCTGACGTCGTCCCAGCCCGGGCCGGCGGGATCCATGGCGTCATCCCAGAGAGCCTTGAAGAACTTCAGGGCTTCCAAGGTCTGCTTGCTGCCGATGATGACCCGCCCCTTCTCGTCGCGCTCAGCTGCTCCGAAGCTCCAAAGATAGGAGTACGCGAAGACCACCGCGTCGCCAGCTGTGTGGCCGACCGTCTGTCCGATGGGATGCCCCGCGGACTTCCACTTCTTTCCCTCGCGGCGTAGTTCCTCCCACGTCTTGGGCCAGTGTTGCGTGCCCGCAGCCTCCAGGTACGACCTCCGCGCGACGTAGAGGTGGGGGACGATGGTGTGTGGGACCCCGGTGAACCGCCCGTCAAGCGTGGCGTGGGCCTTGGCGTAATCGATGTAGCCGCCATACTTCGATTCCAGGGCAGTGCAGATGTCCGTGACGTCAACCAGGGCGTCCGCATACTGGTTTTGCCAGTTATGAAAGAACTGGATGATGTCCGGACCTTGCTTGCTCTCCATGGCCGCGGCGGCCCGGGCTGGAATATCATTGAAGTTGATCTGCTCGATCTTGACGCGGACGTTGTTCTGTTTTCCCCACTCAGTCCCTTGCCGGAGGATCTCCACGTCGCCCGGCGGTGAGAACCCCCCCAAAAGCAGGAAGTGAATCGCGGTACCCGGCGCATAGGCTGGCGCCTTCCGGGCCGCCAGGATTCCCTCAAATCCCAGGCCAGCCGCCGCCAGGCTGGTGGCAAACGCGGCTGTCTTCACCAAATCGCGACGCGAAACCGCCCCAGCGAGGAGTTCGCATGGCCATCCAGGGGCTCGAACCGGGGGCATAACCGCCTCCCCTTGAGAGGGATCAGACAGGACACGATGCGGGATCTGCCCGGAGTATCGCCGGATTCTGGTAGGGCAGTCAAGATCGAAGGAGGCTCAGCGCTGTTGGGCCCCAGTGCCTTCGAGGATTTTAGTGACCGCTTCCTGGCTGGGACTGATACTGCTCACACGCCGGCGCTACGATTCTACGAGGAACGCATCAATGCCTTCCGGCAGATGCTGTCACAAATGAGTCCCGCTACAGCCAAGCGCATCGCGTACGAGAACGCCGAGCGACTCTTTGCCGCACGACGGATACCATGAGCGCGTAGCAACGGTCTCCAGCAAACTCTCTCTGGTCAACGGGAGCGGCCGAACCACCCGCTCCAACCGACCGGGCACTCGCGATGCTCGCACCCGGCCGCTGAGCGGGAGCGTTGGGCCGACAGCAGGTGCGGACCACGATGATCACGAGTGGCGAGCACGCCGTCTTCGACCTCGGCGACGTCGTGATCGCTTAAGGAGACGTCGCTCGTGAAGTTCGTCGTCGCCAAGCTGGTCGCCGCCCTTACCCTTGGGCTCTTCGTCGCGCCGCTCGACGCCGACGCACAGCCGACGGGGAAGGTTCAGCGCGTCGGCCTGCTCGGCCTCGGATCCGCTGCCGCCGTCGCCGACGCGAATGGTCCTTTCGCGGCATTTCGCGCGGCGCTCCGCGACCGCGGATACGTGGAGGGCCGGAGTGTCCTGATCGAGTCCCGGTGGGCCGAGGCCAAGCCCGAGCGGCTGCCCCAGCTCGCCAAGGAACTGGTCGACCTGAAGGTCGACGTGATCGTCGTCGGAACCGTGCCGACGGCGCGAGCGGCGAAGCAGGCGACCTCGACTGTCCCCATTGTCTTCGTGGCGATCGGAAACCCAGTCTCGGCCGGTCTCGTCTCGAGTCTCGCCCGTCCAGGAGGAAACGCCACCGGTCTCTCGTTCCAGGTAACGCCGGAGCAGGCCGGGAAAGAGCTTGAGATCCTCCACGAACTCGCCCCGAAAGCCAACCGCGTAGCCGTGCTGCAGGACCCCACGTTCAAGTCCTACGCGGCACCGTACCGGGAGCGCGTCCAGCACTCCTGGTGAGGGCCTGCGACACGGTTCGTGCAGAGCTCCATCGCCTCAATGAACCAGTCAGTGGAGCGGACCCGCCTGCGGCGGGCCGCTCACCGGCACCGCTAGAAGGCGCGGCCCCAGCGGTCGGCGAACGCGACCTCGGCGACGGGGCGGCGCGGCGGGCGCCCGAACTTCCCGAGCGGGTGGCCGAGCGGGATCAGCGCCGCCGTCTCGACCTCGGGCGGGATCCCGAGCAGCTCCTTCACCTGCCGGTCACGGAAGCGGTGGATGGTCGTGAGGCAGCTGCCGACGCCGAGCGCGCGCGCCGCCAGCATGAGGTTCTGCACGGCCGGGTAGATCGAGGCGCCGGTCGTCAGCGTGGGCGGCACGCCGTCGGTCGCGACGCAGGCGAGGATCAGCACCGGCGCCTCGGCCAGGTGCTCGGACAGGCGCCGCGCGGAGGCGACCATCTTCCCGACCGGGCTGTCGGGCGGCGCCGCGGAGGCGTCCCGGTAGTACGGGAGCTTCATCAGCTCGCCCCACGCCTCGCGGTACAGCTCGCCGAGGCGCGCGCGCGTCCCCGCGTCGCGGATCACGACGAAGCTCCAGCCCTGGCGGTTGCCGCCGCTCGGCGCGCAGATCGCCGCGTCCATGATCCGGCGGAGCACGGTATCGAGGATCGGGTCGGGCTTGAGGCGCCGGATGGCCCGCTGCGTGGTGACGACCTCGAAGAAATCCATGGTCCCTCCATTGATCGGCCGTTTCGCGGGCACTACCACATACCACGAGGACCGGCGGCGGCCGCCAGCCCGCCTACGAGCTCGAGCGCGCGGCGCCGAGCGTCTACAGGGTGAGGCTTGGGCACGCGCGCCTCGGGCTCCCGCAGGAGCCCGACACTCTGCTCCGGCGCCTCGGCGTCGGGCGGCCGCTCGCCGCCTACTGGGCCCGGGTGCGCGCCCGCTACTCGATCACGCCGCGTTAGCCCGCGCCCGCGAGCGCCTCGGCGATCGCGATCAGCTCCTCGTACTCCTGCATCCAGTAGCGGTGCTCGCGGAAGTTCGGGAAGGCCGGCGGGAACGAGGGATCCTCCCAGCGCCGCGCGATCCAGCCCGACATGTGGACGATGCGCAGCGCGCGCAGCGGCTCGCAGAGCGCGAGCGTCGCGCGGTCGAACTCGCGGAACAGCTCGTAGCCCTCCAGGAGGTCCGCGCGCGCCCGGCGCGCCTCCTCCGAGTCGCCGCGCGCGAGGAGCCAGAGGTCCTGCACGGGCGGGCCGACCAGGCAGTCGTCGAAGTCCACGAGGACCGGGCCGTCGGTCGCCCAGAGGATGTTGCCCATGTGCAGGTCGCCGTGGATGCGCTGCACGCGGGCGGCGGCGAGCGGCCCGGCGACCGCGTCGGCGATGCGGAGCGCGACGTCGCGGTAGCGCGGCCCCAGCGTGCCGGGGATGAAGTCGCCCTTCGCCAGGACCTCGAGCGGCTCGTGGACGTAGCGCTGCACGTCGAGCCGCGGCCGGTGCGGCGCGTCGCGGGCCGCGCCGACGGCGTGCATGCGGCCGATCGTGCGGCCGATGCGCCGGCGGGCCTCGGCGTCCAGCTCGTCGAGCGTGCGGCCGCGGACCTTGGGGAACGCCGCGTAGGAGATCCCCTCGATCTCGTTCAGCGTCCGGCCGTTGCCGAGGTCGAGCGGCGCCACCGCCGGGATCTCGGCGGCGGCGAGGTCCAGCAGGAACGCGTGCTCGTCCAGGATCGTCTCGCGCGACCAGCGGCCGGGGCGGTAGAACTTCACGATGAGCCGCCGCTCGTCTTCCAGCTCGATCTCGTACACGCGGTTCTCGAAGGCGCGCAGCGGCAGGCAGCGCCCGGTGCAGCGCAGGCCTCCGACCTCCACCGCCTCCAGCACGCGGTCGGGCGTGAGCGCGAAGAACGTCGCGTGGGACTCGCCGGCCATGCCCGGAGATCGTACCACCCGGCGCGCGGCCGCGCGGCGCTTGACACCGGTGGGGGCGCGCGACTAGTGTGCCGTTCTCGAAGTCATGTGAAGCGCCGTCGCACGTGGAGTCCGGGCCGCCCGCGCCGGGCGGCCGGTCGCGCGGCGACCGTTGACATGAGTTCGTGGACGAAACACGAGCCGCGGTGCGCCCGACGGAGGCCGACGACCCATGGAGCTCGACCGCCCGCTGCCGAATCCGATCACGCCCGAGGCCCGGCCCTTCTGGGACGGCCTGCGCGAGCACAGGCTGATGCTGCCGCGCTGCGGGGCGTGCGGCCACGTGTTCTTCTACCCGCGCGTCCTCTGCCCGCGCTGCCACGCGCGCGACGTCGGCTGGATCCAGGCGAGCGGCCGGGGCACGCTCCACGCCTTCGAGATCGGCTACCAGGCCTTCAACCGCGCGTGGAAGGTGCAGCCGCCGTGGGTGCTCGCGATGGTGGAGCTGGCCGAGGGGCCGCGCATGCTGACGAACCTCGTCAACGTCGAGCCCGACCCCGGGGCGCTCACGTGCGACATGCCCGTGCGGGTCGTGTTCTCGAAGCTGACCGACGAGATCACGCTGCCGCTGTTCGAGCCCGCCCGGTGAGCGCCGCGGCGGACCTGCGCGCGCTCCGGAACACCGCCTGCATCGTGGGCGTGGACGAGAGCGACGAGATCGGGAACCTTCCGCACAAGAGCCAGCTCACGCTGCACCTCGAGGCGGTCAGCAACGCCGTGCGCGACGCCGGGCTCCGGATCTCCGACGTGGACGGCATCTTCACCGCGGGCCAGCACTCGCCCGCGCTCCTCGGCGAGGCGCTCGGCATCACCCCGCGCTACGTGGACGGCACGAGCGTCGGCGGCTGCTCGTTCATCATCGAGGTCGGCCACGCGGTGGCCGCGCTCCACCACGGCCTGTGCGACGTGGCCGTCGTCTCCCACGGCGAGAGCGGCCGCTCGGGCGTGGGCGTCTCCCCGCGGCGCGACACGAGCCTGACCGGGCAGTACGAGGCGCCCTTCGGCTTCGGCGGCGCGCCCACGTTCTTCGGCCTGCTCACCACGCGCCACATGCACGTCTACGGCACCACGCTCGAGCAGTGGGCGCAGGTGGCCGTCTCCACGCGGCGGTGGGCCATGCTGAACCCGAAGGCCCTCCGCCGCGAGCCCCTCACGGTGGCCGACGTGCTCGCCTCGCGCCCGGTCGTCTACCCGTTCAACGTGCTCAACATCTGCCTCGTCACCGACGCCGGCGGCGCCGTCGTGCTGACGCGCGCCGACCGCGCCCGGGACTGCGCGAAGACGCCCGTGTACGTCCGCGGCGTGGGCGAGGGCACCGAGCACGTGATGGTCACGCAGATGAGGGACCTGACGTTCAGCGAGGCCACGCGCCTGGCGGGCGACAAGGCCTTCCGCATGGCCGGCGTCGGGCCGCGCGACTTCGACCACGTCATGCTCTACGACGCCTTCACCTCGGGGCCGCCCCTCATGCTCGAGTCGCTCGGCCTCGCCAGGCGCGGCGAGGGCGTGCACTGCTTCGCCGAGGGCCGCGCGACGCCGGGCGGCTCGCTCCCGATCAACACGAACGGCGGCGGCCTGTCCTACACGCACTCCGGGATGTACGGCATCTTCCCGATCATCGAGGCCACCCGGCAGCTCCGGGGCGAGTGCGGCGCGCGCCAGGTGCCGGGCGTGCGGCTCTCGCTGGTCAACGGCATGGGCGGCATGCTCTCCGCCGCCGGCACGCTCGTGCTGTCGAACGAGACGGGGCGCTAGCGCCCGGCTGCCGACCCGCGGAGCAGCAGGGTGGGCACCGGCGCCTTGCCGGCGACGCGCTCGGCCACGCCGGCGACGAGCGCGCGGCGCAGACGGCCACGGCGCGACGCCGTGAGCGCGATGAGATCGGCGTCGAAGGCCTCGGCCTCGAGCAGGATCTCCTCGGCCGCCTCGCCGAAGCGCACGACGCTCTCGACCGGGATGCCCTCGAGCTGCGCCTCGACCCGGCGGAGGTCGTCGAGCCCCTCGGCCGTCAGGCGCGCCATCTCCTGGTCGCTGTAGGCGACCGTCCGGCCGTTGGTGCCGATCACGCGATCCGGGACCGGAAACACACGCAGGAGGCGCACGGTCGAGCCGGCGCCGCGAGCCAGCGCGGCGACGATCGGCGCGATCGCCTCGCTGTGCTCTCGCGCATCGAGTGGGGTCAGAATCCGCTTCGCCATCACGATAATCCTCCACTGTTGCGATGGCGCGGCGGCGCGGGTGGATTCGCGGAAAACGCGGGCGACTCGACAGGTGCGACACCTGTCAGGGCGCCGGCACTCTACACGCGCAGCGGGTCGACGCGGCCGGCGAGGGCGAGCAGGCTCTCGAGCAGGTAGTAGCTCCCCACGATGAACTCGCAGCGGTTCGCGCGGTCCTGGGGCCGCGCGTCCACGCGCTTGTTGAAGCACGCCTCCGTGAGCATTCCCGGCGCGCGCCGGTCGGCCGGATGCGTCGGCGTCAGATAGCGGGCGACGAGCGCCCGCGCGGTCGCCTCGGCCGCCTCGCGGTAACGCGCCCGGCCGGCCTCGGTCGGCGCCACGCGGCCGAGCTTGACGAGCGCGGCCGTCGCGATGGCCGTCGCGGCGGTGTCGCGCTCGGTGTTCGGGATCGCCGGGTCGTCGAAGTCCCAGAAGGCCACGCGGTCGGCCGGCACGTGGGCGAGCCACCAGTCGGCCCCGCGCACGGCCGCCGCGAGCCACGCCGCGTGCCCGCGGTCGGCGAGCCAGCTCTGCGTCGAGAACAGCGTGCCCCACGCCTGCGCCCGGCCCCACGTGCTCGTGTCGCTCACGCCCTTGTGCGTGTAGTGGCGGACCAGCCGGCCCGTGGCGGCGTCGAGCGAGCTCGACTGGATGAACGAGCCGTCGGGCCGGAGGTGCAGGTGGATGATCGTCTCGGCGTGGTTCGTCGCGACCTCGCGGAGCCGCGCGTCGCCCGTCGCGCCGGCCGCCCAGAACAGGAACGGCGCCGCCTGCAGGCTGTCGATGCTGGTCTCGGTGCCCCCGATGTGCGCGCCCTCCTCCGCCGCGGCGCCGAGCGGCACGAGGCGAAGCGCGGGCGCGTAGAGCCGCGCCAGACTCCGCGCCGTCGCGACCGCGATCTCGCGCGGCCCCGGGGCGTCGTGCAGGATCGCGCCGAGCGCGGCGCCGTAGTAGACGGGGAACGACTTGAAGACGGTCTCCGCGTCCACGCGCGCGCGCAGCCGCTCGGCGAGCGGCGCCGCCCACGCCCGGTAGCGCGCGTCGCCCGTCGTCGCCGCGGCGAGCCACAGCATCCCGAGCCAGTACCCGCCGGTCCAGTCGCCGTCGGGCGTCGTGTGCCACCGGCCGGTCTCCGGATCGGCCCAGTGGGGGAAGCCCTCCGTCACGCGCGCCGCGGTGTCCTGCACGCGCCCCAGCATCCGGTCGATCGCCTCGCTCCACTCGCTCACGCTCATGCGACCTCCTCCCGCTCCGCCTCTACTTCCGCCGGCGGCCCTTCTGCCGCTCGATCGCGGCGCCCCAGCGCGCCAGGAACACCGTGACGAAGGCGTGCTCCTTGGCCGGATCCACGGCCAGCGGCGCGAGCGCCATCGCCACCGCGAGCGCGACGTGGTAGCCCTCCGAGCGCGAGGCGACGGCGCGCCGATACGCCGGGTGCGCCTCGTTCACCCACACGGTGGACTCGACCAGGCGGCTCAGCTCGAGATCGTCGGGACGCGCCTCGAACTGGATGCTGAGGCCATAGCGCGCGGGCCGGCGCACCTGCGGGCCCGCGGCGAGATGGCCCGTCGCCGGCGCTGGCGGGGCCTCGGCGGCCGCGGGCCCGCCGGGCGGTGGCGGCGGCGCCGCGGGTGCCGCAGGCTCGGCTCCGGCACCCGGCGGCGGCTCGCCCGTCGGCGGCGCCGGCTCGCTCAGCGCGAGCGCCGGGCCGGCAGACTCGCCGCCGCCGCGCCCCGCGCCCGCGACGGGCAGGCGCCGCTGGCCGCCCGCGCGCTGCTCCACGAGGGTCGCGAGCAGCGGGAACTCGCCCGCCAGGTCGGCGAGCACGGCCTCCAGGTCGCGCTCCACGGGGCGGGCGGCGCGGCGGCGCGCGCGCTCGGCGGGCTCGCCCGTATCGCCCCACGCGGCGAGCTGGCGCGAGACCGCCTCCTGGATCGCCTTGCGATACGCCAGGTACGTCGCGCCGCGCGCGCCGGCGCGGATGAAGTCGGCCTTGTTCAGCGTGAGGCACTCGGCGAGCGCCGGCACCTCGATCAGGCCGCCCACACGCTCGGGCGCCGACGGGACGATGCCGAGCCAGTCCCAGCCGCGCTTGATGACCTTGCCGAAGGTGCTGACCGCGAGCCCCCGAAGCTCCTCGGGCAGCGGCGCCGCGTCGCGGACGAGGTAACCGGCCCCCGCGGGCCTGCGCTTGCGCGCGACGCGGATGGCGATGGGCGCGCGCTCCGCCGCGCGCCAGCCTCGCCGCTCGAGCGGGCGCCCGTTCAGGACGAGCGCCACGCCGCGGGGATAGTGGGCGCGGAGGATCTCGTCGAGCGCCGGGTCCAGAAGGGGCTGGAAGTTCCGGCGGAGCACACCCTCGATGAAGCCCGGGTCGAGCAGCGGCGAGAGCGGGTTGGTCGGCGTCAGGCGCACGGCCGTCCCGCGCGCGGCGACGAGCCCCGGCGGCGGGGTCCACCGCCACGGCGCCTTCTGGCGCGAGGCGAGCCGCCAGGCCGAGGCCACGTGGTGCTTGCCGCGCCGGGTCTCGGTGACCACCTCGGCGCAGACGAGCAGCGCGACCTTGATGCCGACGCCCGCGAAGCCGATGCCGGCGCCGCGCACCTTCGCGCTCGACGCGATGTCGTGGTAGCGGGCCAGCTCGCGCCGCCGCATGCCCGCGCCGTCGTCCACGAGGGTGAGCGCGGGCGCCGCCGCGTCCGTCGCGATCGTCAGCGTCGCCGCGCCCGAGTCGAGCGCGTTGGCGACAATCTCGGTCAGGATGGTCTCCTCGGTGGACCCGGGATAGGCGTCGCGCAGGTCCTCGAGGAGGTGGAGGAGATCGACCCGGGTCTCGCCCACGGGCTACGCGATCCGCTCGAGGTACTCGTGGACGAGGACGATCTTTCGGGTCACGAGGTCGCGGTCAACCATGCGCGGGGGGGGGTCCGCGACGGCCCTGGCGACGAAGCGCCGCTCGAGGTCGAGGTATTTTCGGTGGTCCTGGTAGCGCCTGAACGCGTAGAGCTTGAGGCGCTGCAGCGCCGACGGCTCGCCGTGGAGCAGGCGACAGCTCTCCGTGACCTTCCCGAGGAAGAGCGGACCGGCCCGGTTGAGGATCGCCAGGTCCACCTCCCGGTCCGGGAACAGGCCCTGCAGCTCGTGGAGAAGCCCGGCGCGTTCCTCCAGCGTCGGCGCGGGCCGATCGAGCAAGACCGCGAGATCCACGTCGCTCGCCGGGTGGAGCTGCCCCGTGACGGTCGATCCGAACTGGAGGATCAGCCGGATCCCGTACGTCCGCGCGATGCGCTCGAGGTCGGCGGCGGTCATGCCCAGATTATACGGCCCGAGACGGGATACGGTACTCTCCGGACGACGACACCCGACATCACCCCGGAGGCGAGAATGCCAGAGCGGCCGCTCCCCACCGAGCAGGAAGTCCGGAGCTGGCTCCGCGAGCGCCGCAACTGGGGGCGCTGGGGCGCGGACGACCAGGTCGGCGCGATCAACCTGATCACGCCGGCCAAGCGCGCGGCGGCGGCGCGCCTGGTCCGGAGCGGGCGCAGCGTGTCGCTCTCCCGCCCGTTCCCGACGGCGCCGGGCCCGAACAACGCGCTGCCGGCCCAGCACTACATGAAGACGCTCGCGCGCGGCACGGG
>Ga0209751_10002560_pt1 | contig 18018 bp, 15 predicted proteins | sample RifCSP13_1_FD_184019 | JGI IMG/M metagenome (GOLD analysis project Ga0209751, IMG submission 184019) | Soil microbial communities from Rifle, Colorado - Rifle CSP2_sed 13_1 (SPAdes) (version 2) | ecosystem: Environmental > Terrestrial > Deep subsurface > Rock core/Sediment | place: Rifle... | reverse complement strand
GGGTAGTCGGGCCGCATCTCGAGGGAGTGATGGTTCCCAAGGTTCGAACGGTCGACGAACTCCTCGCAGTGGACGATTTACTGGGTCGCCGGGAGTCATTGGCCGGCCTGCCGCTCGGCGGACTCAAGCTGCTGCCAATCGTGGAGACGGCCCGCGGGTTGCTGGCGGTCAATGATCTCGCCGGGGCGCCGCGCGTGCATCAGCTGATGATCGGCGAATTCGACCTCGGCGCCGAACTGGGGGTCGATCCATCCAATGAAGCCGCCTTCGTCCCTCTCCGCTTGCAGGTGGTGGTAGCTTCCTCCGCCGCCGGGATCGAACCTCCGCTCGGTCCCGTTTCACCCGACTACCAAGACCTCGAGTCGCTTGGCGAGGAAACCCGCCGGTTGGCCCGACTCGGTTTCGGCAGCCGACCGGCCATTCACCCTGCTCAGGTCGCGGTGTTCAACCAAGTGCTGACCCCTGCTCCCGAAGAAGTCGAGCGTGCCGGGCATCTTGTCGAACTGTACGATCGGGCGCTCGCCGAGGGGAAGGGAGCCGTGACGGACGACGACGGCCATATGGTCGACGAAGCCGTCGCCAAGGTTGCCCGCCGGTTGCTCGATAAGGCTCGAGGATCGGCAGGGCGGCCATGACGTCGGTGGCCCGCTCCGCTCATCGGGGACTGGAACCTGGGTCCGGAGGCTCATGAAGGCCGGATCCTCCAGTTCGCGCCGGACAACCGGTTAGCGCCGACCATCACACCGGGTGTGCGCTTGGGTCACGGTCTCCCGACCGCCGGGTAGAAGCGCCCGCGGGCCCACAGCGCTACGTAGACGAGGCCGACCAGGACGGGTACCTCGATCAGTGGCCCGACCACTCCCGCCAGGGCTTCGCCGGAGGTGACCCCGAACACGCCGATGGCAACGGCGATGGCCAGCTCGAAGTTGTTGCTGGCGGCGGTGAAGGCCACGCTGGTGTTCTTTTCGTATGACAGCTCCAGCCGGAGCCCCAGCGCGAACGAAACCACCCACATCAGCGCAAAGTACGCGAACAGAGGTAGGGCGATGCGGACTACGTCGAGCGGCCGGGCGGTGATGGTTTCACCCTGGAGGGCGAAGAGGATTACCACGGTGAACAGAAGCCCGTACAGGGCCCAGGGGGCGAGTTTGGGGAGGAACCGGGTTTCGTACCACTCGACCCCCCGGGTGCGTTCCCCCCAGCGCCTGGTCAGGTAACCGCCGGCGAGCGGGATACCCAGGAAGACCAGCACGATCTTGGCGATGTCCCACATCGACACATCCAACGAAGCCGTGTCCAGGCCCAGCCACCCGGGCAGAAGTTCCAGGTAGAAGTAGCCGAGCAGCGAGTAGGCGACGATCTGAAAGATCGAGTTGAGGGCGACCAGCACGGCGGCAGCTTCCCGGTCACCGCAAGCGAGATCGTTCCAGATCAGCACCATGGCGATGCAGCGCGCCAGCCCGATGATGATCAGCCCGGTGCGGTACTCGGGGAGGTCGGCCAATAGCAGCCAGGCCAGCGCGAACATGAGCGCCGGGCCGATCAGCCAGTTGAGGACCAGCGAGGTGACCATCAGCTTGCGGTCGGTGGCGATCTCACCGATCTGCGAGTAGCGGACTTTGGCCAGCACCGGGTACATCATGGCCAGCAGCCCGAGGGCGATCGGCATCGAGACGGTGCCGATCTTGACCGTGTCCAGCCAGTCGTTCAGGTTAGGGATCAGCCGGCCCAGACCGAGTCCGAGGGCCATGGCAGTAATGATCCAGACCGGAAGGAACCGATCAACCACCGACAAGCGGGCCAGGGCCGGTTCTGCGGACGGAGGCGGAAGGCCGGTCACGGCGAAGCTTCCATCAGCGTGAAGGGCGTACCGCCGAGCAGCGCTTGCAAATCGGCGACCTTGGGGACCCGTCCGGCCAGTACCACCCGTTCATCGATCACCAGCGCCGGCGTAGTCATCACCCCGTAGGCTGCGATCGCTGCGTAGTCGGTGACCTTCTCGATGTGAGCATCGAGCCCGAGCAGTTGTACGGCTTGGGCGGTTCGCTTCTCGAGGGTCTGGCAGTTGACACAGCCCGAACCGAGCACCTTGATGTTCACGTGAGTCTCCTTTACACAATCAGATTGAACAAGAAGCCGACCACGAGGATCCCGACTCCAACCACGCCGACGAACACTCCCAGCAGGCGCGGTTTCAGCACCCGCCGCAACAGGACCAGTTCGGGGACGGACAGGGCGACCACCGACATCATGAAGGCCAGCACGGTGCCCATGGCCAGCCCCTTGGCATGCAGAGCTTCGACCAGGGGCAGGATCCCGGCGGCATTCGAATAGAGAGGAATACCGAGACCTACCGCGACGGGAACCGCCAGGGGGTTGTCCGGTCCGGCGTATCGAACGAAGAACCCCTCCGGAACCCAGCCGTGGATGGCTGCCCCGATGCCGATCCCAACCACCAGGTAAGGCCAGATCTTGCGGATGATGGTCCGGACCTCGTCGCGGCCGATGGCGAAACGGTCGGCCCAGCTCAACGGTCCGGACAGGTCGACCGGTTGGCCCCGCAGGGTGTTTTCGAACACGAACGGTTCCACGAAGCGTTCGAGGTGAAGGCGTCCGATCACCCAACCGGCCAGGATGGCTACCGCCAGCCCGGCGGTCACATAGAGGGCGGCGATCTTCCAACCGAAGAGCCCGTACAGCAACACGATCGCCACCTCGTTGACCATCGGGCTGGCGATCAGAAAGCTCATCGTTATGCCCAACGGAACTCCAGCCGCTACGAACCCGATGAACCCCGGTACCGCACTGCACGAACAGAATGGCGTAACCACTCCCAACCCGGCCGCGGCCACGTTCCCCGCCCCTTCCCGACGGCCGCCCAGCAACGATCGAGTGCGTTCAACACTCATGAAGGAACGCAGGACGGTGACGGCGAAGATGATCCCGCCCAGGAGCAGCAGGATCTTGACGCTGTCATAGGTGAAGAACTCCAGCGCTACCCCCCAACGGCTGTTCGGATCGACACCAACAAGGTCGTCAACCACCCACTGCCACAATGGTCCATTCGCCCGGTAGGCGACCACCCACGCCAGGACGGCGGCGCCGAGACCCCCCCACAGGCGCCATGGCGACTGCCGGAGCGGGGCGGCGTGCAGATCGAGGGTCACGATCCACGTCCGGGCGACAACTCGACGGGGAGAGACTCGTGCACCAGTTCCCCGGCGGCCGGGGCGAGTCGGTAGTCGACCCACCGTCCGCGCTTGGACGCCTCGACCAGCCCGGCCTCTCGCAACACCCTCATGTGATAGGACAGCAGGTTGGGGGCGACATCGATCGTCGCTTGCAGGTCACACACACACTTCTGGCCGGCGGTGAGCTGATCGAGGACCCGCAACCGGATCGGATCCCCCAGCGCCGAGAACACACCGGCCCGCTCTTCAAGAGTTATTGATTCAAACTTTGTTGAATCCATGCCGGTATTCTCCAGCCTGAGGACGTGCCCGACTAGGGCCTTTGGTCCTTCAGACGCGGACGGTCGACTCTCGGTGAGAGTCGACCGGTGTTCGGGAGTCATGGTGAGGCCGGCCATGTGATCTGAAGGAACAGTCGTCCGATGAGACCCGGCGCGGCCGAACTGCACTGATCGTTTGGAGAGATGGCGTCGGTCAGACAGTTCTCCAGAGAGTCCGGTTGACCAGGTTCTCGAGTTCCTCCTGACGTCCCGAGACCGGTGCAGGATCGACGTCTCCGCCGGCCACTTTCTGTTCGAGGTCGGCCAGTGACACATTCCCCTCGAGGATCTGGGTGCCGAGCGTTTTGGACCATCCGGCGTAACGGGCATGGCGGGCTGCTTCGAGTGTGCCGTCTTCGATGAGCTGGGCCGCCACCAGCAGGGACCGGGCGAGCGTGTCGATAGCACCGACGTGCCCGTGGAAGAGATCGGTGCGGTCGAGGCTCTGGCGGCGGAGCTTCGTGTCGAAATTGAAGCCGCCGGTGGTGAATCCACCCCCACGCAGGATTTCGTACATGCCCAGGCTCATGTCTTCCACCGAGTTTGGGAACTGGTCGGTGTCCCAGCCATTCTGCGGATCGCCCCGGTTCGCATCAATGCTCCCGAAGATGCCATTGTCGACGGCGTAGGCGACTTCGTGGTGGAAGCTGTGGCCGGCCAGTGTCGCGTGGTTCACCTCGATATTGACGAACAGCTCCCCGACCAGATCGTACCGCTCGAGAAATCCGTGCACCGTGGCGCAGTCGTAGTCGTACTGGTGCTTGGTGGGCTCCTGCGGTTTCGGTTCGATCAGCAGAGTCCCCTCGAAACCGATGGAGTGCTTGTACTCGACGACCATGGTGAGGAAACGGGCCAGCTGGTCGGCTTCCTGACGCATCCGGGTGTTGAGGAGCGTCTCGTAGCCCTCACGCCCTCCCCACAGGACATAGTTCTCGCCGCCCAGTCGGTGGGTGGCGTCGACGGCGTTCTTCACCTGGGCGGCCGCGTAGGCGAATACTTCCGGATCCGGATTCGTCGATGCGCCCGCCGCGAAGCGGGGATGGCTGAATGCGTTGCTCGTACCCCACAGGAGTCTGACGCCGGTGCGGGCCATATGCTCCTCGGCGTAGGAGACCATCTGCTCGAGGTTGTGCTTGGTCTCGGCGAAGGTAGCCCCGGCGGGGGAGATATCGATGTCGTGGAAACAGAAGAAGGGTGTCCCGAGCTTGGTGAAGAACTCGAAGGCGGCGTCCATCTTCTGCTTGGCCGCCTCCAGATCGTCCGGACGCGCCAACCAGGGCCGGTCGAAGGTCCCGGAACCGAAGACGTCACTGCCGGGCCAGTTGAAAGAATGCCAGTAGCAGACCGCCATGCGGAGGTGGTCTTCCATGCGCTTCCCGAGCACGGGTCGATCGGGGTCGTAGACCTTGAACGACAGGGGATCGGTCGAATCTGGTCCGCCGTAGGTAATCGGTGCTTCTACTTCAGTGAAGAAATCGTCGCTCACGCTGGAGCCTCCTGCGTTCACCTGATCGGTCGGAATCTCCGGATCAACCGACTGATCCCCAGCGAGGCGAGCCTATCACAGGGCTCTGAGGCCACTGAGGTGCGGTGGAGCGTTTCGATGCTGTCGATTGGTTCAGCGGCTCGAATTCGCTCAACTCCGAGGTTCGGTCGGTCATGACCGGCAAGATGCCGAACCGCCCGGAGGCCGGCTGCGTCGACCGACATTAGGGACCAAAGCCACATGGTCGCCACCGGCGATTCGGCATATGGTTGAACGAGATTGGTCGCTGGTCGCAGACCATCGACGACCGTTGCCCGATGACTCGGCCGGCGGCCACGGAGAACCCGATCGGGGGTGGTCAGATGATGTCGGTATTCGTCAACCCGGAGATGTGTATCGGCTGCCTGCAATGCGAATTTGCCTGTGCAGTCGAACACTCCAAGAGCCGGGATCCGTTCCTAGCGCTGTTCGAGGACCCGCAACCTCACACCCGGATCCACGTCGAGCCCGGCCCGGTCGCCAACACTTCGTTCCCGAACCGCTGCCGGCATTGCAGTCCGGCACCCTGCCAGCAGGTGTGTCCCACCGCCGCCATCACCCGTAACGTCGATCTCGACCTGGTGTTGGTCGATCCCGGCAAGTGCATTGCCTGCGCCATGTGTGCCATGGTCTGCCCGTTCGATGCGGTCACATTTTTCCCGACCGTCAACGGCGCCCCGGCGAGGATCACGGCAACCAAGTGCGACGGGTGTATGCGGAGAGTTCAAGCCGGTGAGATCCCGGCCTGCGTCGAGGCATGCAAAGTCGGGGCGCTGGTCTATGGCGAAGTGAACGAGATAGTCGCTCGAGGCCGCCTGCAGCAAGCAGGCGCCGTGCTGGCGGCGGCTGCCTCGATCGAGGTTCCGTCCGAACCCGACCCCATCGAAGGCTGGCGCACCTTCGGTCGCGAACTCACGAGTGTGACAGGGAGTGTCTGATGTCGAGCCATGCGAAGACCTTGAAACAGATGAGCATCAGTAACGACGCGCAGGAGATGCTCCGTCGCGCCCACGAAGAAGGCATCGACACGGTCTGGGAGCGCCTCGCCGCCCAGCAGCCACAGTGTGGCTACTGCTCGCTCGGGGTGAGCTGTCGGATCTGTTCGATGGGCCCCTGCCGTATTGATCCCTTCGGCGAGGGTCCCCAGGTGGGGGTGTGCGGAGCTAACGCCGACACGATCGTCGCCCGCAACCTGGGCCGCACGATCGCGGCCGGAGCCGCCTCCCACTCGGACCATGGACGGGACATCCTGGAGGTGTTCGCGATGACCGCGGCCGGGGAGACCACCGGCTACGACATCCAGGATGAAGCGAAGTTGGCTGCACTGGCCGCCGAGTGGGGGATCGAAGCTGATGGACGCCCGGTCGGCGAGATCGCCTCGGATCTCGCCGACGCGATGATGGAGGATTACGGAACCCGTAAGGAGCGCCTCGGATTCCTGGGCAGGGTACCGGATGTCCGGATCGCCAAGTGGGACCAGTTGGGCATCACACCGCGCGGCATCGACCGTGAAAACGTCGAGATGTTGCACCGGACGCACATGGGGGTCGACAACGACTACGTCAACATCTTGCTCCACGGGTTGCGGACCAGCCTGTCGGACGGATGGGGCGGATCGATGATTGCCACCGAGCTGTCAGACGTGCTGTTCGGCACCCCGAAGCCGGTGATGTCAGAAGTCAATCTGGGAACCCTCAAAGCCGACCACGTGAACGTGGCGCTGCACGGTCACAATCCGATGCTGTCAGACGTCATCGTGCAGGCCTCCCGGGAGCCCGAGCTGATCGAGCTGGCAACAGCCAAGGGAGCCGCCGGGATCAACCTGGTGGGATTGTGCTGCACCGGCAACGAGCTGCTCATGCGGCGTGGAGTACCCATGGCCGGCAACCACCTCATCCAGGAGCTGGTCATCATGACCGGTGCTCTGGAGGCGATGGTGGTCGACTACCAGTGCATCATGCCGGCGGTCACGGACGTGGCTAAATGTTTCCACACCCAGGTGATCTCGACGGCCGACAAGGCCAAGTTCCCCGGGGCCTTGCACATCTCCTTCGATCCCAAGCAGGGGATGGAGATCGGACGTCAGATCATCCGCACCGCCGTCGATGCCTACGACAACCGCAATCCCGACCGGGTTCGTATCCCCGACGGAACGGTCCCACTGATGGCCGGCTTCTCGGTGGAAGCGATTCTGGGCGCCCTCGGGGGAACTCCCGGGCCGCTGGTTGATGCGATCAAGGAGGGAAAGATCCGCGGCGCGGTCGGGGTGGTGGGCTGCAACAACCCGAAGTTGCCGCAGGACTACGGGCACGTCACCCTGACTCGGCGGTTGATCGAAAACGACATCCTCGTGGTGGTGACCGGCTGCGCGGCGGTGGCCAACGGCAAGGCGGGCCATATGGTGCCCACGGCGGCAGACATGGCCGGCGAAGGGCTGGGGGCCGTGTGCCGGGCGCTGGGTATTCCCCCGGTGCTGCACATGGGATCGTGTGTCGACAACACTCGCATCCTGGTCCTGGCAGCTGCCCTGGCCGACTACCTGGGGGTCGACATCGCCGACTTGCCACTGGCGGGTGCCGCCCCCGAGTGGTACTCGGAGAAGGCGGTGGCGATCGGCACCTATGTGGTGGCCAGCGGCATCTTCACCGTGCTCGGTGTACAGCCTCCCATCTTCGGCAGCCCTCATGTCGTCAACCTGCTGGCCGGTGGACTGGACGACGTGGTCGGCGCCAAGTTCGCGGTCGAGCCCGATCCGGAGCAAGCCGCGGTGCTGATCCGCAAGCACATCGAAACCAAGCGGCAGGGGCTGGGTCTCCCCTTCATCGAACCGGACACGATCAAGGTCCCCGAGTCGGTTCCGGTCCGCGTATGAGCGGCCACGAGCACGGGCCTCCGGCCGAACCACCGGCCGGAGGGTTGCGTGTCGTCGTTACCGGGAAAGGCGGGGTGGGTAAGACGAGCCTGACCGGGCTGTTGGCCCGGCTGTTGGCCCGGCGCGGGATGGGAGTGCTGGCGGTAGATGCAGACCCGCAGATGAACCTGCCTTTCGCGCTGGGGATTCCGGTTGACCGAGGCCGTGAGCTGGTCCCGCTCAGTCGCAACGTCGACTACGTGGAGGAGAAAACCGGGGCACGCCCCGGGGAGGGATGGGGTCTGTTGTTTCGCCTCAACCCGGTGGTAGACGACGTCGTCGCCAGATTCGGAGTGATTGGGCCGGACGGGGTCCGTTTGCTGGTGATGGGCACGGTGGTCGTACCGGCGGCCGGTTGTCTGTGTCCCGAGAACACGGTGCTCAACGCAGTGGTCGGTCACATCGGCCTTCGCGATGATGAGATCATCCTGATGGATACCCAGGCGGGGGTTGAGCACTTCGGACGAGCGCTGGCGCGCGGCTTCCAGCACGCGGTCGTACTCACCGACCCAACCTTCAGCGGGATGCAGGTGGCGGTCCACACCGCCCGGTTGGCCCGGGATTTGGGCATCCCGGGCATTCACCTGGTCGTCAACCGAGTGGCCACTCCGTCGGATGTCGATCGGGCATTGGCGCTTCTCGAAGGCGAAGGAGGCTTCGCGTTCACGTCGCGGTCGTTCCTGCCGTATGACCCGCGCCTGTTGGAAGAAGAACCATCGGTTGGCCCATTGCTCGACGGTCGCTCGTCACCGCTCCTGGAAGCCGTGACGGACCTGGCAGGTCGGGTGCTTCGCACGAAGGTGGTGGTTGGCTCATGAAGACGCTGATTATCGGGTCCGGCCCGGCCGGGTTGACCGTCGCCGAAGAGCTGCGAGCGCTGGCGCCGGAATCCGACATCGTGATGGTTTCTACCGAACCGTTCGCCCCGTACGCGCCTCCGGCTATGGCGGACTACTTCCTGACCGGGCGGGAGGAAACCCTCTTCTGGAAAGGTCGCGACATCTGCGACCGTCTGGAGATCGACTTCCGGCCTTCGACCCCGGTCGAGGGACTGCGGCCGGGTTCCAACGAGGTCTTACTCGGTGCCCGACAGACCATCGGGTATGACAATCTGGTGCTTGCATCGGGCAGCAGACTTCACTCCCCCATCGGGGGTAGCGATCTAGCGGGCGTCTTCGATTTCAAATCGTTGAGTGCGGCCACCGCCCTGGTAGACGCGGTACGCAAGGGAACCGTCACCAGGGCTGTGATCGTCGGAGCCGGGTTCATCGGGGTCGAAGTAGCTCTGCTGTTGCGAGATCTGGGAGTGGAGGTCACCCAGGTCGAGATGAGCGATCGGGTGATGCCTCGAATGCTGGACCCGGAGACGGCTGAGATCGTGCTGGCTGAGATGCACCGCCGAGGCGTTGAGGTCCTGCTGGAGACCAAGGCCGTCGCTTTCCAGGGTGCCCGGCCTGTCGAGGCAGTCGAACTCGAGTCCGGCCGTTTACTGGCCGGAGATGCCTTCATCGCAGCTACCGGCGTGAAACCCAACGTCGAGTTCATGGACGGATCGGGTGTCGACATGGAGTGGGGGATCCGGGTCGACGACCATCTTCGCACCAACCTGCCGGGTGTCTACGCCGCCGGCGATGTGGCCCAAACGATGGATCGGATGACCGGCGAGTCCTACGTGCACGCCATATTCCCGAACGCCGTAGCCCAGGCCCGGGTGGTGGCGCGCAATCTGGCCGGTATCGAAGAGACCTACGCCGGCTCGGAGAACATGAACAGCCTCAAGCACCTGGGTGTGCAGGTCATGGCGGTCGGCGCGCTGAGCGGTGACCGGGAACTGCGGATGCGGCGGAACGGCATCTTGCGCAAGGTCTTCCTGACGGACGATCGTATCGTCGGGTTCCGGCTGGCCGGCGACATCAGCGGTGCGGGGGTGCTCCGGTCACTCATGCTCAAGGGCGTGGGCGTCGGCCCCTACGAGGATCGGCTGGTCACGCCGGGGTTCGGCATCGGCGACCTGGTGCTGACCGTCCCATCGGTCGTCCGCTGAGGCCGCACCGTCGAGCCTGCCGCCTGACAGGGTGCCCGTTCCCGCCGGAAGGGGCGATGATGGCGGTCCGTTGAACCCGCCCATCCGGTAGAGTCCGCACGTCCCTAACGCTCCGAGTCGCAAGTCGTGTACAGAATATTCGGCCGGCCCTCGACCCTCTCCCGGCTGCGTCCTTGTCCTCGACGCACTTGTCCGGTGCGCCTTCGTCTTGCGTCTTTGCGGGGAGGGCGGGCCGGGCCCGATAGCGCCGCATGGCTCATCGAAATCAGCACGGATCAACGACACAGAAAACGAGGAAGGCAATCATGTCACGAACCATCCTGGTATCCGGCGCCTCGGGCCTCATCGGTTCGGCACTCGTAGCCTGTCTGCGCGCACGAGGTGATCGGGTCGTTGCTCTGGTCCGTAGAGTTGCCCGCTCGGAGGACGAGGTCCGCTGGGATCCGGCCGCCGGGAGCCTGCCCGAAGGATTGGTGGACGGCTGCGACGTCGTCGTGAACCTGAGCGGAGCCGGTATCGGCGACAAGCGCTGGTCGGAACAACGTAAGAAGGAGATTCTGGACTCGCGTCTCGACTCCACCGGCCTTCTCGCCCGAGCGATCGGCTCCTCGTCGCATCCGCCGTCGGCCTTTCTGTCGGCCTCGGCCATCGGCATTTGAAATCGACTCCGGGGCGACGAGCCACTCGACGAGACTGCCCGCGCCGGAGTCGATTTCCTGGCCCAGGTCAGCGTGCAGTGGGAGCAAACTGCCCAACCGGCGGCGACGGCCGGAACCCGGGTGGTGCTGTTCCGGACGGGCCTGGTCCTGGCCGGAGCGGGGGGCCTGCTGGGCCCACTCGTCCCCTTGTTCAAGGCGGGTCTGGGCGGAAAGATCGGCTCAGGCAACCAGTGGATGAGCTGGATCTCCCTCGATGACGAGGTGGCCGCCGTTGCCCATCTGATGGATTCCGCGCTCTCCGGTCCGGTGAACCTGGTGGCACCCAATCCGGTCACCAATGTGGACTTCACAAAGGTATTGGCCAAGGTTCTGGGGCGTCCAGCGCTCCTCACGATCCCCCGCTTCGCCCTCAACGTCCGCTTTGGCCGAGAAATGGCGCACGGTACGGCGCTGGCCAACCAGCGGGTCCGGCCGGAGCGGCTCACCTCCGACGGGTTCGTGTTTGCCCATGAGGACCTGGAGCCGGCCCTACGTCACGTGTTGGGTCATTGACGGGGGCGATCCCTGCCGCCCGTACTTCGACGCATGCTTCGCGCAGGGCCGGCCTGGTTTCGGAGGCGGGACACTGGCCAACTGGGATGGTTCGTTCCCGTTGATGTTGGCCAATGAGTTGACCGGGGATCGACCCTGGTTGGGTGAGTACTGTCTGGTGGCCATCTACGACAAGGCGCTCACCCCCGCCGAAGTCACCCAAAACCACCAAGCAGGCTGCCAGTTGCCAGGCCGTAGCTCAGGCGGCTTTGCTAGTGTTCCCCAGCACCAGAAAGTGTGCCTACTTTCGGTGGGAAAACGATCGGTCGGCGGCCACCATTGGTGTTTATTCGCGGGTATTCTGGTGGAGAGCCGCTCTGGGTGGATCGGGGAGCCTCCAATTGCTGACAGGGGTGAGGAACGCGTATCGAAGCGTCGGTAGCGTCGTTTTGGCGACGTTGTTGGTGGTCGCCGTCCTGCCCGTCGGCGCCCTGCCCGTCGGGGCCGCTCTCACCGGGACGGTGGAGGTCATGCCGCTCGGAGACTCAATCACCGTCGGAGTGCTGGGCAGCAGCAATGACACGGGTTATCGCAGGGAACTGTGGCTCTCGCAAGCAGCGGCGGGACATACGCTCAATTTTGTGGGTAGTGGTTCGACCGGTGTTCCCGGTGATTTCGACAAGCGCCATGAGGGTCATGCCGGTATGCGCGCCGATGAGATCCGCGATGGGGTCACCGGGTGGCTCAATGCCAATTCAGCCGATGTCGTGCTGCTGCACATCGGCACCAATGACATCAGCCAGGGCCAGGACGCGAGCTCGACGGCCATCGAGATTGGTCAGATCCTCAACAAGATCAAGGCGGTTGACAGCACTACCTGGGTGATCGTTGCCAAAATCGTTCCGCGGAATGACGGCAACAATGACCTTCAACTCCGCACGAACGACCTCAACAACAGGATTGCCAACCTTGTTACAGCCCGCAGCGCGGCCGGGGATCGAGTCAGACTGGTCGACATGAACTCGCCGCTCGACCCGGCCGACCTCGCCGACGGTGTCCATCCCGGCGATAGCGGATACTCGAAGATGGCGACGGCGTGGGATGCCGCGCTCGATGAACTGCTGGGGCCGGATACGACCCGGCCGGTGATCACCCTGGTGGGCGCCAACCCGCAGACGGTTGAGGTTGGCCGCGCCTATGTGGAATTGGGAGCGACGGCCACGGACGACGTTGACGGTGACTTGTCCGATGCGATAGTCATCGACGCCTCGGCGGTGGATACGGGCTCACCGGGCTCCTATTCGGTAACCTACAACGTGTCCGACTCCGCCGGGAACGATGCGGTCCAGAAGGTACGGACGGTGCAAGTGGTAGAGGTGCCGGTGCCGGATACGACCCGGCCGGTGATCACCCTGGTGGGCGCCAGCCCGCAGACGGTTGAGGTTGGCCGCGCCTATGTGGAATTGGGAGCGACGGCCACGGACGACGTTGACGGTGACTTGTCCGATGCGATAGTCATCGACGCCTCGGCGGTGGATACGGGCTCACCGGGCTCCTATTCGGTGACCTACAACGTGTCCGACTCCGCCGGGAACGATGCGGTCCAGAAGGTACGGACGGTGCAAGTGGTAGAGGTGCCGGTGCCGCCGGTCGGCGGTGGAGGTGGAGTGGGGCCGAGCGTGCTCCCGGTGGTCATAGTCAACTCGTGTCCGGACACGATTCCGGCGGCCGGCTTCACCGACCTGGGCGGCCTGTCAGGCGAATCGAAGCATGCAGTCGACTGTCTGGTCCTTCACGAGATCTCGCAGGGGACCAGCACCGACACGTTCTCGCCGCTTCATTCGGTAACTCGCTGGCAGATGGCATTGTTCCTCACCCGCCAGTTGACGGTGCACGGGGTCTCGCTGCCGGTCGCCATCGATCAAAGCTTCTCGGATATCGGTGACCTTCCGATCGCGACGAAGGATGCGATCAACCGGCTCGCCTCGCTTGGTATCGCCAAAGGAACCGGCGAGACGACTTATGATCCGGGTGCTCCGGTGAGCCGTTGGCAGATGGCATTCTTCCTGACTCGCCTCCTGGCCGTAGTCGGAGTCTCACTCGAGACATCGCCGCCGAGTCAGTTCCTCGACATTGGTGAATTACCCGCGTCGACGCAGTTGGTGGTCAATCAGCTCGTGGCCGCACAGATCATCAACGGAACGAGCGCCACGACGTTCAACCCGCATGCCGATGTTCTGCGGTGGCACATGGCGCTGTTCCTCACGCGGGTCCTTTCGGCAGGTGGTGTGACACTCGAGTAACATCAGCGTGGTCGGGGTAGCGGTCGCAGTCTGTTCGCCGGTATCGTTGATCGGGTGACAACGCCCGGTGCGGTGAGGGCTATCAAAGCATCTATCGCTCCGGCCACCACCAGGAGTCCGGTGAAGAAGTGCACCCATCGGCCGGCTCGAGGCGGCTCCGCAGGTGCCTCCTCAGCCCCCGACCCGCGTAATACGCTCTAGCGGGCGAAGTGGTTTTGATACCAGTCGACGGTTGCTTCGATGGCCACTCGGAGTGGGGTGGCTTGGAAGCCGAATGCAGCCTGCAGTGGCCGATTGTCGACGACAAACGGTTCTTCGAACTCGTAGCGCATCTCCAGCAACTCCCGGACCTCAGTATCCGCAGGTAGGTCCCTGTCTGCCGATACGAGACTATTGCGGTTCAGACGATGCGAAGATGACCGGGTGGAGGTAGCCGGTCGAATACCGGGAACGCGACGCCTCCATCGGCTTCGACCTTGAGCAACGCTCCGATGGCCTTGGTACTGAGGGGCTCGGCAAACAGGAAGCCCTGACCGTGCAGACAGCCGAGTTGTTTGATCTGCTCGTATTGCTCGACCGTCTCGATGCCTTCCACAATGGTTTCGAGCCCGAGCGCGTCGCCGAGTTGGACCACCGTCTTGACGAGCTGGGGGACCTCGTTGGCAAATCCCAAACGGGCCGTGAATGACTTGTCGACCTTCACGATGTCTACCGGCAGCCGGTCGAGGTAGCTGAGCGATGAGTACCCCGTCCCGAAATCATCGATGGCGAGCTGCACGCCTAGCTCCTTCAGCTCCTTGAGTTTACGGATGGAGGTTTGCATCATCACCGTCTCGGTGATCTCGAATATGAGCCGGTCGGCCGGTACTCCCTCCTCCAGCAGGGTTCTCCGCACCTGGTCCACGAGCCCATCATCCGTCATCTGGGCGGGCGACAGATTGACCGCCACCCGGAGCGGGGATTCGCCGTTGGGGCTGATCCGTTCCCATGCTCTTGCCTGGTGGCAAGCCTCGCGCAGAACCCAGCGGCCGATCGGACCGATCAGACCGGTCTCCTCGGCAAAAGGTATGAACTGCGACGGTGGGATGTCACCGCGTTCGGGGTGGTTCCAGCGGAGCAGCGATTCCACTGCAACGATCCGGCCTGTTCGGAGGTCGACGATCGGTTGATAGCAGAGCGTCAATTCCTCTTGGGCGATCGCCTCTTTGAGGTCATGACGCAGTTCCAGACGCTTGCGGACCTCGGTGTGCATAGACGACTCGAATACCTGCCAGGTCCCCTTGCCGTTCCGCTTGGCGGCGTACATCGCCGCGTCGGCGTTGCGCAGAAGCTGGTCCGGGTCGCCGTCCTGGTCGGCAAAGGCGATGCCGATGCTGGCTCGTGTGCTGACCTTCTTGCCCTCCACCGAGAAGACGGCGTTGAGTTTCTCCGTAATACGGTCGGCGACGGCGAGCGCTTCCGAGGTTTCGGTGATGTCCTCCAGGAGCACCGCGAATTCATCGCCACCCAGCCGTGCCACCGTGTCGCCCGGGCGGCAGACGCCTTGCAGGCGTCCGGCCACTGCGATGAGCATCTGATCGCCGGCTGCGTGGCCCAGGCTGTCGTTGACGACCTTGAAATCGTCGAGATCGAGAAACAGCACCGAAACGAACCGGATGTGGCCCTGGCAGTGCTCCAACGCTCGCTCGACCTTCTCCCGAAACAGAGTGCGGTTGGCCAGCATCGTGAGCGAATCGTGAAGCGCCTGGTACCGAAGCTCCTCCTTCAGCTCCGTCAGCGCGGCCAGTGAGTCCTCCAGGCGGCCGTTCTGCAACGAGACACTGACCTGCCCGGCCAGGGTCATGAGGATGGCCAGGTCATCTTCGGTCAGGGCGCTCACGTTCCCGAGTTTGTTGGCAGCGATGAACACGCCGAGGACGTCGTCGTTCCCAGTCAACGGAGCGGCGATGTAATCGGTGATGACGGGCCCATGCTCTCGAGCCAGGTTGGCCCCTTCGGCAAGGAGCACTCCACATCGAGAAGGAACGACCTCCTTCCAGATCGGGTGCTCCTGAGAGAGATCGAGGGGCACCATCACTTCGAGCCGGTCCCCCGGCCCAACGGCAGTGCGGAAGGCGTTGCCCGTCGGTCCGGTCGGAAAAACGAGGATCTCGGAGAACTCGGCCCCGAACATGTCACAGGCGTGGCGGGCGGCGGCGACGAGCGCCGATTCGATCTGCGGAGATTGATGGAGATCGCGGGTCGCATCGTAGAGAGCCTTGAGTCGCACCCTTTCGTGACGCTGGGTCACATAGGCGCGGTATCCCATGAACATGACGATCGGGGGAACGAAAGCTACGGCTGCCGTAGAGGGAACACGGACCAACAGGGTGATCCCGATGATGGCCAGGCCGGTGTTGAGGGCGGCAGCCAGCGTACTCAGACCGTACACCTCCAGGATATCGCGGGTTTTCAACGTGCCACCGGTCATCCGGATGGCCATGTTGATCAGGATGTTGGCGATGGTGAGAGCAGTGATCGCCGCGGCGATTGCTCCGACCCAGCCGGCCGGACCGAGCGGGTCGGCAACGGCGACTACTACCCGGAAGGCGGCGATGGCGAGGGCGGTTTGAAGGGCGAGTTGGGCAAGGTTGAAGGTGAGCTTTATCAACGGACGGCGCCGGCTGAAGGTCAGCACCAGAAGGTTGCCGACCAGCTGCCCGAGCACGAGTTCGAGTGGCGCCACCAAGAAGAGGCCGATTACCAGAGGGATCTCGCTCATGGAGAACGAGTGGGCATCCCTACGGAGCCGAAGATGGACGACGGTCACCCGTGAGAGAAAGAAGCCGATGGCAAGATGAAACCAACGAAGCTGAAAGTTCGGGTATATGACCGGTAGGTCGCGAGCCGCATAGATCAGGACGGCTGCAGCCAGGGCGACGATGCCGGTCAGGATCCACACGCGGTCGTTGCCGGCCTCCGCTGCTCGGCGGCGCCGGCGCTCGAAGAGATGGGGTGGGGTCATCCCCCGTGCCATAGGGAGCCTCTGGATTGTTTCCTCATGAATCGGCAGATGGCGTGAGAAAATCCAGCGCGTTCTGCGGTGCCGCCCAAATGACCGGTCGGCAGAATCGAAACCGTCACCCGACAGCCTTGGACCCACCGCCGCGATCGAAGGGAGGCCGACTCTCCGGCGGCCTCCCTTCTGGTTGGCTGGGTGGTTGTCCCGTATGGTCGAGATGCGTGACATGGGGCGCTCACCCGCCCCCAGCATCCGGGCGATGTCATTAGGCACCGTGGTGTTGTTGTTGACCGGATGGTCGCCGGCTTTGTGAACACCGTGGCTGGAGGCGGGTCTGTGGTGACGATCCCGATCCTGGTCGAGATCGTGGGAGCAAGCGTCGCCAACGGCGCCAACCGCATCGCCATCCTCATGCAGAATCTGGTCGGAGCAGCGGGTTTCCAGCGCGGCAAGGCGATCCCGTGGTCCGAGGTGTGGCCGCCGGCTCCCCGGTCATCCTGGGAGCACTCGGCGGAGCGTACGTGGCCATCACCATTCCTCCGGAAGCAATGCGGCGGGTGCTCGCGTTCGTGGTGGTGCTGGTAGCCGTCTCGGTGCTGGTCAAACCGTCCCGATGGATGGGCGGCACCGAACCGCGACTCCATCAACCCTGGCGGTGGCTGGCTTTCCTGGCGGTTGGCTTCTACGGCGGTTTTGTGCAGGCGGGGTTGGTTTCCTCATGCTGGCCGGTCTGGTGCTGGGAGGCGGATACGGCCTCGTCAAGGGCAAGGCCGCCAAGGTCACCCTCATCTTGTTGTACACGCCGCTGGTGCTGACCCTGTTTGCGTCGGCGAACCAGGTGGATCTGGCCGTCGGTCTGGTGCTGGGCGCCGGCAACATGACCGGGGCTTGGGTTGCGTCCAACCGGGCCATCAGGAAGGGTGCCGGGTGGACTCGCTGGGTGCTGATTGTCGCCGCCGTTGGCGCAGCCCTTCGGATGCTGTTGACATGACGCTTCAGATCCGGATGCTCGGCGGTACCGGAGGGCGGTGGTGCACCATCTCAAGCGTCGCCTGCCGCAGCGTCGCGACATGGTCGCCTTCGTCGGTTTTCAAGCGTCCGGGGGCTCGGGGACGCTCGGTGGTCGACGGCCCTCCCGCGTCAGGATCCACGGCGAATGGGTACCGGTTCGGGCCGAGGTAACTCGCCTCGACGCTTTCTCGGCCCATACCGACCGCGAAGAGCTGGTCCGCTGGGTGGCCTCCTCAGACGGTCTCCCCGAGTGCATCGCGCTTGTCCACGGCGGGCCGAACGGCCGCCGTGCCTTGGCCGGGGTGCTGCGGGATCGCCTTGGTGTGAAAGGTCGTGGGTCCCCGACAGGGTTCAACGCTGTCTGTCTGAGTGCGGATTCCCCCCAACGACGTGGGGAGGGGTCGCGTAGGTTGGAATCCGAAAGAGCCGACTCCATGGCGTTGATTGGCTCGGCGTCGCTTGTTCCACGTACCATCGGCCATGAGGACTCCATGACCGGAATAACCAATACCAGGGTGCCCG
>Ga0209751_10002559_pt1 | contig 18020 bp, 18 predicted proteins | sample RifCSP13_1_FD_184019 | JGI IMG/M metagenome (GOLD analysis project Ga0209751, IMG submission 184019) | Soil microbial communities from Rifle, Colorado - Rifle CSP2_sed 13_1 (SPAdes) (version 2) | ecosystem: Environmental > Terrestrial > Deep subsurface > Rock core/Sediment | place: Rifle... | reverse complement strand
GACGCCGATCTCGTGGAGTTCACGACAACCCGGTGGCACGATTCGGATGCCGGTAGCACACGGCGGTGGGGGTCGTCACCGGTTCACCGTAACCGAAAGGGGCAACTGGCCAAGGTCCGGATCCCCGAGCGTCGCTAGGAACTCCACGAGATCGGCGTCCGGTGGAGCTTCTATCTCCATCGCCGCGCCGGTCTTTGGATGCGGGAAGGCCAACCGCCAAGCGTGGAGCCAGAGGCGGGGAGCATCAATCCGAGCGCCGTAGGTGCGGTCTCCTGCCACCGGATGGCCGATTCCGGCCATGTGGACCCTGATCTGGTGGGTCCGTCCTGTTTCCAAGTCAACTTGGAGTAGCGAACAGCTCGGTCGATCCCAGCCCGCCAGTCGGCGGTAGTGGGTACGGGCCGGTTTGCCATCCGACACCATCGCCCTTCTGGTCGGGACCCCCGGGTCCCTTCCGATGGGGGCATCGACGGTCCCCCGGGGGGGGTCGACGCACCCCTCCACCAATGCCAGGTAACTGCGATGGATGCGCCGCGCCGCCAGGGCCGTAGCGAGGTCCCGATGACTCTGGGCGGTGCGGGCGATCAACAACAACCCGGAAGTGTCTTTGTCGAGCCGGTGCACGATGCCCCAGCGGCCCGGTTCACCCACCCCGACCAATTCGGGCCAGTCCGCCGCCAGCGTATCGGCGAGTGTGCCGCCAGGCCGACCAGCGCCCGGATGGACCGTCACCCCGGCGGGCTTGGCGATGACGAGGAACTCCGGCTCCTCGACGATCACCCGGTAGGAGACCCGTCGTGTGGGAACCGGTTCAGCCTGCATGGGTTCGAACTCGATCACCGAGCCGGCCGCCACCCGCTCAGCCGGGGCGAGTACCACCCCCCCCCGACGAACAGCGCCTTGTTCCACCAGACGGCGGGCCTCCGTGCGGCTGAGGCCGGCCAGGACAGCCACCACTTTGTCGGCGCGCTCCCCGTCGAGCCGGTGCGGCACCTCAGCGATCATGACCGAAGAGCGATCGGGCCAGCAGCAGCGTCACTGCCACCGTCACGGCGGAGTCGGCGACGTTGAACGTCGGGATGGGCGAGAGTCGAATCCAGTCGATGACCTTTCCGTCCAAGAATCCGTCACCGCGAAAGATCCGGTCTGCCAGATTGCCGACGGCACCCCCAAGGATGAGGCCGAAGGCGGTCACCTCGGTTCGGGACTTGGCCGACAGCAGGGCATGCCCCACCACCCCGACCGCCACCGCCGCTGCCAGACCGAGGAACGGACCGGCATTGCGAAACAAGGAGAAGGCTGCGCCCGGGTTCTCCGCGTATTCGAACCACAGGAGACCCGGCACCACCTCGACCAGCCGCCCGGCGAAGTGAGCGGCGGCCCACCGCTTGCTGACGAGGTCGACCACGAGCACCGCCGCGCCGATGAGGGAAGCGATGGTCAGCGCTTGGCGGCGCACGTCACGCACAGGGTGGCGTAAGGGAGCACCTCCAAACGCGCCACCGGTATGCGTTGGCCGCAGGATTCACACGTCCCGTAGAGCCCCGCGTCCATACGAGCAAGGGCGTGCTCCACCTTCTGGAGGAGGTCCACCGAATTCTGTTCGATGGACAACTCCTTCTCATATTCGAACGCCATCGAACCTGCCTCGGCGGAGGCCGGGTCGGCGCTGCGTTCGGCCGAGGTCTCGGTGAGGCGGGCCTCCTCGCGTTCCTGAACGTGTTCGGCGATCAGGTTGGACAGCCGTTCCCGCTCGGATTCAAGGGCGGAACGGAGCTTCTTCTTGGTGGTTCCTGCTAGCTCGCGTGCCATGAGGACCGGCAAGATACCAGCCCCATCACGCTATCCCGGTAAGAGTCGAGCCGCCTCGGCGAGCGTGAGCGGCTCGCAGCGGAACACCTTGCGACGACTGGCGCCCCCCGCCGCTAACTCGACCTTGACCCCCAGAGCCGCCGCCAGCAGGGTCGACACCTCGGCCGTGGCCCGGCCGCCCTCGGGTGGGGCCGCCACCCGCACCTTGAGCATGTCTCGACCGTAGGGCCCGACCAGCTCGCTCCGCGAGGCCCCCGGCACCACCCAGACCTTCACGAGCACCGACCGTCCTTCGACCGAGAGATAGCCCGCCACCGCACGAACCTAGTGCACCGTCTGGTAAAGAGCACTAGCCACGGGTAAAGGCGCGTCGGCGGAGCCACCGCGCTCTTAACATCGACGGTCATGCCCGGTGACTTCCAGCGCGTCCCCTCCGAGGTCGAATTCCCCGCCCTCGAAAGACAGGTCCTCGACCTGTGGGACCGCCTGGACGCCTTTGCCGAATCGATCCGGATGAGACCGGCAGGCCGCGAATACACCTTCTACGACGGTCCTCCCTTCCCCACCGGCAGCCCCCACTACGGAACTCTGCTGGCGAGCGTCATCAAGGACATCGTGCCCCGCTACTGGACGATGAAAGGCTTCCGAGTCGAACGCCGTTTCGGTTGGGACACCCACGGACTCCCCATCGAGATGGAGGTGGAAAAACAGCTCGGCATCAGTGGACCGCGGGCCATCGCCGAACACGGGGTCGGCAACTACATCGAGGCATGCCGGGCCCTGGTGCAGACGAACACCGACACCTGGGAACGGATCCTCCGACGGCTGGGCCGCTGGGTCGATTTCCGCAACGACTACAAGACCATGGACCTGTCGTTCATGGAGACGGTCTGGTGGGTGTTCAAGAGCCTGTGGGATTCGGGCCTCGTCTACCGCGACTTCAAGGTGCTGCCCTACTCATGGGGAGCCACCACGCCGCTCTCCAACTTCGAGGCCGGGCTCGACTATCGCGACGTCGATGACCCCGCCATCACCCTGCGCTTTCGAGTGCTCGACGACCACGGTCCGGCCCGGCGGGGCGACTGGCTACTGGTTTGGACCACCACACCCTGGACGCTCCCCGGCAATCTGGCCGTGGCGGTCGGAGAGGACATCCGTTACGCACGGATCGCCGACGGCGAGGACCATTACTGGGTGGCCGAGGCCCGGGTGGGCTCGGTTTGGAAGACTTCCTCTCACCCCCCCCCGGCTGGCGGTCCTGTACCGCCTACGACCGTAGCGATGGCCGCCGGCTCCGGCCTGGTCGGGCTCTCTTATCGACCCCCCTTCGACTACTTCGCTGAGGAACGAGACCGGGGTGCGTTCCGAGTCATCAGTTCCGACGCCGTGACCACCGAGGAGGGCACCGGTCTCGTCCATATGGCCCCCGCCTACGGCGAGGCGGACTTCCTCGCTCTCCAAGCGGCCGGTCTCGACGTCCTCGTCGACCCGATCGACGCCGAAGCTCGGTTCACCGACGTCGTCCCGGAGGTGGCAGGACTGAACGTCAAGGACGCCGACCCGATTCTCATCGATCTGCTCAAGAAGAGCGGTGCCCTGGTTCACCGCGGCCAGATCCGCCACTCCTACCCATTCTGCTACCGAACCGGCACACCTCTCATCTACAAGGCCATCCCCACCTGGTTCGTGCGGGTGGAGCGGATCCGCGCCCGTATGGCCGAGCTCAACCGGCGAATCCATTGGGTGCCCGAACACGTCGGTAGCAAACGCTTTGGGAATTGGTTGGAGGACGCACGGGACTGGGCCATCTCTCGAAACCGCTACTGGGGCTCGTGCATCCCGGTCTGGGAGTGCGAGGGCTGCCACCGGCAGGTATGCGTAGGGTCGATCGACGAACTAGCCGGGTTGTCGACAGTGCGCCTGAGCGACCTGCACAAGCACTACGTCGACCCGGTGACCTGGGAATGCGATTGTGGAGGAACCATGCGCAGGGTGCCTGAGGTGCTCGACTGCTGGTTCGAGTCCGGTTCCATGCCCTACGGCCAGGTGCATTACCCATTCGAGAACCGAGAGCGCTTCGAAGCCACCTTTCCGGCCCAGTACATCGCCGAGGGCCTCGACCAGACCCGCGGTTGGTTCTATACCCTTCTCGTCCTCTCCACGGCGCTCTTCGACCGGGAACCGTTCGAGAACTGTGTCGTCAATGGGCTCATCCTCGCCCCCGACGGCCGCAAGATGTCCAAGAGCCTCAAGAACTACGACGACCCCGAGCTGCTGATCGAGGAATTCGGCGCCGATGCTCTCCGTGCCTACCTGATCAATTCGCCGGTGCTGCGGGCCGAACCGTTGCGCTTCTCACGGGATGGTGTGCGGGAGGTGGTCCGCACCGTCCTCCTGCCGCTGTGGAACACGTATTCGTTCTTCACGACCTACGCCGAAGCCGACGGCATCACCTTGGCCGATCTCGCCGCCGCTCCCCCGAAGGCTGAGCGGCCCGAACTGGACCGTTGGATCCTGTCGGTGCTGCAAACGCTGATCGCCTCGGTCAACCGGGAGATGGAGGGCTACTACCTCTACGCCGTCGTACCACCCGTGATCGGATTCATCGACGATGTGACCAATTGGTACGTGCGCAGGTCTCGCCGCCGGTTCTGGCGTTCCCGGCAGGCCGGCGACCAAGACAAGCTGGCAGCCTTCGCCACCCTCTACGAGGTATTGGTCGCCTTCTCCAAAGTGCTGGCGCCGGTTCTGCCGTTCGTCACCGAGACGATGTACCAAGGGATGGTGGCAAGGTTCGGCGGGCCGGCGAGCGTCCACCACGTTGATTTCCCGGTGGTGGAGGAGAGTCTGATCGATCCGGCTCTCGAACAAACGATGTCAATCGTTCGGTCGGTGGTTGCCCTTGGCCACTCGCTACGCAAGACCCACAGCCTACGGGTGCGCCAACCGTTGCGCCGTCTCACGATTCTCACTCACGATCCGCTGGTGATGGCGGCCGTCGAGTCACACTCAGACCTGCTGGCCGAAGAGGTCAACGTGAAGGAAGTGGCAGTGGGAAGCGATGAAGGGTCGCTGGTGACCATGGCGGCCCGCCCCGACTGGAAACGGCTCGGGCCGCGCCTCGGTGCCCGGATGAAGGAGATGGAAGCCCTCATCGGAGAGCTGGACGGAAGCCAACTGAGCCGTCTCCTCGACGGGGAGACCTTGACGCTGGGCGGAGAGACGATCCAAAAGGACGACGTGGTCATGATCCGCACACCCCTCCCCGGAAAGGTGGTCACCTCCGAGGGCGAGCTGGCCGTCGCTCTCGACATCACCATCGACCCGGCCCTCCGCCGGGAGGGGTGGGCCCGTGACATCGTCAGCCGGCTCCAGCAGGTCAGACGTCAGCTGGACCTGGACGTCACCGACCGCATCCTCGTGTACTGGTGGTCCGACCATTCCGAGGCGGAGCACGTCCTGTCCGAGTATTCGACCTTCATCGCCGCCGAGGTGCTGGCCGAAGTCGTGGCCAGGGACTCTGCGCCGGCTGGGGAAACCCTGGTGTTCGACGGCCACGCCCTGTCGCTTCGGGTGGTGCCCACCCGTCGTCCCAATGGAGCTTCCAATGCTCCGTCTGGGAAATAGCGTGAGGGTATCGGCGAGGCCACGGCGTTCCTGGCCAGGACGCACGACGAAGGCGCAGCCCGTGCGCTGCGTCGAGGAGGAGGACGCCGCCAGGGGCGTCGTGGGCCGACGAGACCCCACGATTATTTACCAGACGGTGCACTAGCCGTTACGCTCCCAGGGACGGCTGCTACGTCGGCCGGGGCGGTCGGCAAAGGCCTGTTCAGCCTCCTCCTCGTCGTCGGTCACCTCGGACGACGCCTCGACCGGTTCGACCACTTCTTCCTCCGGGCCCTCTTCTAGGTCCACGTCCAAGCCTTCCTCCAGGTCTTCGCTGGCCTGCTCGAGTGCCTCTTCCAACTCGTCGGCAGCTTCCTCCGCCGGTTCCAGCACCTCCGCCACCGCCGACCGGTCGAGGTCGAAGCCACCGAGCTCACCGGCGGTCCGTTCCGCGAGAGCGGCCAACCGCCGCCGAATATCCCCGACCGAGGTGCGCAAACCGGCCAACTCGTCTTCGAGCACCTTCTTCTCCTGGAGCTGGGATGTTGAGAGCTCCGTTGCCTCGACGCGGGCGCTCGACAGGATTCGATCGGCCTGCTGGCGAGCGTCGGTAACGATGCCGTCGGCGGACTTCTGGGCTATCACAAAGGCTCGAGTGATGGCGTCGCCGGTTTCCCGCTTGGCTTTCAGCTCGGCATCCAACACCGACGCCCGCTCCTCAGCATCTCGCAACCGCTGGTCATAATCGCGCAGCGTGGTGACGACATCGTCGAGGAAATCGTCAACCTCATCGAGGTCGTAGCCGCGCAGTGCGGTGGTGAATTTCTTCTGTTGAACGTCGATGGGAGTAAGCATCCGGCCCTTCCTAGTCAGCACGGAACGCCCCGAGCTTAATGGGTCGTCCGCCTACAACCGGGTCAACGGCAGATGATCTGCTGAACGATTTGGACGCCCAACAACAGCACCAGCGGCGACAGATCGACGGCCGCTCCACCAAACCTAAGCGGTGGCAGCACCCGGCGAAGCGGCAGGATCAGCGGGTATATCAAGCGATCCAACAGCACCTGGACGCGACCAACCGGATGGGTCGAGGGCACTCTCACCCACGACAGCACGACCCACGCCAGGACGAGGAGGGAGTAGAGGGTGAGAAGCCAGCAAATCAGACCCATCAGCCGTCGCGGGCCTCATATAGGCCGAGGCTCGCCAGCCGCTCCTTCTCGGCGCGGCTGAGCCCAACCCGCGGCGGCAGCACCAGCACCACGCCCTCGGCTGTCTTGGTCATGGTCCCATCGAGGGCATAGATCAGCCCGGAGGCGAAATCGATGATCCGGCGGACCAGATCGGGATCGGTCCTGCGCAGGTCGAGGACTGCCGGAACCCTATCTCTGACCCGATCGGCAAGGATCTTGGCGTCTCCGAACTCCTCCATGACGATGATGTCGCTCTGCACCTCGTAGGCCGGACCCGACCGGTCATCGGCGCGGAAGGCGGTGGTGCGGGTCGTCGCCGGAGGCGGCTCCACCCGGCGACCCTCGATCGCATTGGGGGGCTTGATCTGGAGGTGCTGGTTGCGCGCCGAAATGGTGGCGGGCACCGGTTCCGGTTCCAACTGGTCGCTTGATTGTTCTTCGTCCACCAGACCCAGGTACACCAGGGCCTTTTGGAAAAGGGACGCCATCTAACTGACCCCTATTGCCGGGACCGGGCCAAAGATAGCCCGTCCGACGCGTATGAGGGTGGCACCCTCTTCCACCGCCACCTCGAAGTCGTCGCTCATGCCCATCGACAAATCCGACACGGTGGGGAAATCTTCAGCCAGCCGGCGGCGCAGATCGGCAAGCTCGACGAAGTACCGGCGCGATTGCTCCGGTTCTTCCGCCACCGGGGGCAACGTCATGAGACCTCTCACCGTCAGACCTAGGCCAAGCAGCTCCCGGCAGGTCGACGCCGCGTCCGCCGGATCGACGCCGTGCTTCTGGGGCTCCCCGCCGACGTTCACCTGCATCAGCACGGGGGGGGGAAGGCCAGGGCCCTTCACCCACGCCGCCCCCAACTCGACGCGGTCCATCGAGTGCAACAACTCGACGGCGGGCCGGACTATCCGGACCTTGTTGGTTTGGAGTGGACCGACGAAATGCCACACCACGTCGGCGGGGAGGGCGCCCACTTTCCCGGCCAGCTCCTGGGCCCGGTTCTCTCCGAAATGTCGGTGACCGGCGTCGTACAGCTCCCTCAACTCGGCAATGGGACGTCCCTTCCCGATCGCAACCAAGGTGATCGAGTCGAGGGGCCGCCCGGCCCGCCTCGCGGCGTCCGCGATGCGCTGGGTGACCTCTGCGAGCCCTACCCGAGCCAACCCAAACCCGCCTGCCGCCGCTCGGTATGTTCACGCCGGTGCGAAAAAAGATCGACCTCGTGGAGGGTGCAGCGATCCCAGCTCCACACCGACAGCCCCTCCAACTGAGCCTGGGCTGCGCCCACCAGATCGAGAAAGATCGTCCCCCCACTGGTTCGCTGGGTCCGAGCCGGAAACCGTAGCGCCACTTCCGCACCGACCTCATAACAGCAGGGTCCGGCGGCCGGGCCGAGAGCTGCCCAGCGGGGGTCGAGACCGGCCGCGGTCATCGCCCCCAGTAGTGCGGTCACGACCCCGCCCGCCAAACCCCGCCAACCGCCGTGGGCAACTCCGATCCCCCCTGTCCCACCTACCACCAGGACCAGACAGTCGGCGCCGAACACTGCCAGGGGCAGCCCGGGCGTCGAGGTGTAAAGGGCGTCGGCGTCCCCGGCCGGGCCGGGCCGATCGACAGCCAAAACCGCCGCCCCGTGCTGCTGGTGAACCGAGGCCCATTCCGGGCTGATGCCCAACTCGGCCGATACGCTCCGACGAGCTTCGGGGTCACCTTTGACATCGCCATCACCGGCGTCGGTGAACGCCACCCCCGGTCGGGGACGGATCATCCCCTGACGAAGCTGGGGATTTCGAAGTCGTCGCCGGCGGACTTGCCCGGCAGAGCCGTTTGAGGCCGGCCGCGCTTTCGTTCGAAGCCGGCGGCGATGACGGTCACCCTCATGTCTTCGCCGAGGGAATCGTCCACGCTCGCCCCGAAGATTATCTGGGCGTCGTCGTCGGCATGCTTGCTCACGACCTCGGCGGCGGCCGTGGCCTCATGAAGGGTCATCGACGACGGACCGGCGATCGACAGGAGCACCCCGCGGGCGCCCTCCATCGAGGTTTCAAGCATGGGGCTGGCGATCGCCCGCTGGGCGGCCTGGGTCGCCCGTTCCTCTCCCGAGGCTCGGCCGATTCCCATCACCGCCGTGCCGGCCTCGGCCATGATCGTTTTCACATCGGCGAAGTCGACGTTGATCAGACCGGGTGTGGTGATGAGGTCGGTTATTCCAGCCACCCCGTTGGTGAGGACGTCATCGGCCAGACGGAAGGTTTGCATCATGGGGGCCTTGGGGTCGCCGACCTCCAGCAGGCGGTCGTTGGGGATCACGATGAGCGTGTCCACGGAATCGCGCAGGGACTGGATGCCGGTCTCGGCTTGGGAGGAGCGCCGACGACCCTCAAAACCGAACGGCCGGGTCACCACCGCCACCGTCAGCGCACCCAGGCTCCTGGCCACTTCGGCGACGATCGGGGCGGCCCCGGTTCCGGTTCCGCCTCCCTCGCCGGCAGTGATGAAAACCATGTCGGCGCCCTTCAAGACTTCCTCGATCTCGGACCGATGAGCTTCGCCGGCCGCCCGGCCGATCTCGGGGTTGGCACCCGCCCCCAGCCCCCTTGTGATCTCCCGGCCGAGGTCAAGCTTGACATCGGCGTCAGACATCAAGAGCGCCTGGGCGTCGGTGTTCATCGCTACGAACTCCACGCCGCGGACGCCGGATTCGATCATTCGATTGACCGCGTTCACACCACCGCCGCCCACTCCGACGACCTTGATGACCGCCAAGTAGCCGTGCGGTGAGGGTGGGGCGCTACGCGCCGGCATGGCAAGCCTCCTTCGTTGATCTCGAGTTCGTCCCGACAGGGCGTGAAGCTTGACAGGAGGATGAGCGTTCGTAAAGTCCGCTGACCTAACCCTCAACCTGATATTCAGGGTTGGGCGGTCGGTAGGGTCGCCGCAGTCATCGAAGCGTAGGGGGTCACGGCCGGATTGTGGGGCGCGACCACCGTGAGTGTCGCCCCCGTCTGCTGGCCGTGGGCGATGAGCGCGGAGACAGCCGCGGCTTTGGCGGCCAGCTCGAAGGGGCGGCCGAGCCGAACGGGGAAACCGGCCACCTCGGCCCACAACTCACCATCGCTTTTCCATACCGACACCCCCGCGAGAAGCGTGGCGGGGAGCGACTCGAGGAATTCGAGCGACCCGGTCACGTAGATGTCGCCGGCAGGCTCACCGGCCACCATCTGCACGGTGGGTTCGTCGCCCGCAGGGGCTTCCTTCACCGTTAAGATCTTGCCGTCGCCGCTCAGCAACGCCCAACCCTCGGCGGTCGTCAGCCAAGCGACACCCAGGCGTTCTTCGATCTCCACCCTCACCGTTCCCGGCAGCTCGATCCACACCGAGGCCGAGCCGATCCATACGTCTTCTTCCAGTGCGGTTTCCGCCCGCCCCGAACGCACGAACAGTATGGGCCGACCCACACTGACGTTGACCTCGTCGAGTATCTCGGCCGCCCGGCTTTGGCTGGCGCCGGTCAGATAGATGTACTTCACCGCCAGGACGGGTGAGCGCACCAGCCAGGCGAGGGCGCCGGCAAGGGCAACCAGAAGCAACCATTTAGCGAGTGAACGAACGGCAGCCACCATGTTGTTGTCGGTCACCTCCCGCCGCCGCTCGGCCATACGAGGGTCGATCACCAATGTCATCCCTGTCTCCTCTCCTCGCCACCGAAATCGCCGACGAAACGGACCTCGGGGACCAGTTCGATGCCGGTGGCGGCCAGGACTCGATCCCTGACGAGCCGGACCAGATCGAACAAGTCCGAGGCGGTGGCGCCGGGGCCGGCTACGAAGAAATTGGCATGCCGAAGCGAAACCGTGGCCCCTCCCACTCGGGTGCCCTTCAAGGAAAGGGCGTCGATGATCCGCCCAGCGTGGTCACCTGGCGGGTTCTTGAAGATGGAACCGGCGTTGAAGGTGCCACCCGGTTGATTGTCCTTTCGCCAGGCGCTGATCTCGCGCATTATTACCCGGCCTCCCTGGGTTGAACCGGGCGCCGTCCGGAATCGGGCGAAGCACACCACCTGACCGTCGGTGAGTGCCGAGTGGCGGTACGACAGCCCCAACTCGGCAAGAGAACGGACCGACAAGGCGCAGCTGCCGAGGTCGAAGATGTCTGCCGAGATGAGGTGCTCTGCGGTGTCGGTGCCGTGACAGCCGGCGTTCATCCGCACCGCCCCGCCCACGGACCCGGGGACACCGACGAAGAACTCAAGGCCCCGCCGCTGCGCCGCAACCGCCTGCCTCGCCACCAAAGGAAGTGACACGCCCCCCCCTGCTGCCACCGGACCGTTCTCGAGCATCTCGATGCTGTCGAATCCCGGCCCCAGCCGGACCACCAGGCCGTCGAAGCCGCGGTCGGCGACGATGAGGTTGCTCCCCCGCCCGAGGACCAGCACCTCGCCCCGCCCCCCCCAGGCCGAGCCCAGTTCGGCTAGCTCATCGAGCGAGCCGGGGACGCTCAGGTAGCGAGTCGGCCCACCGAGCTTGTAGGTGGTCAGCGGAGCGAGCGCCACGTTGGTACGTACCACCCCTTCATCCACCAGCCGCTCCCAGCCCCTCACGCCCGGACGTCCTCACCCACCGGCCCCGGCGCCAGCAGAGACGCAAGCTCGGCGGGAACAAGTGTGATGTCTCCGGCGCCCATGGTCAGCACCAGGTCGCCCGGGCTCACCTCGTCGGCCAGAAAGGCCGCCACGTCGGAACGATGCGGAATATAGGTGACAGCGCCGCCCGCCCGGCGAGCGGCCTCTGCCACCAACTCGCCGGTCACCCCCGGCTCTGGAGACTCACGCGACGCGTATACGTCGGTCACCACCACCCGGTCGGCGGCAGCCAGCGCCTCTCCGAACTGGCGATGGAACATGGCCGTGCGCGAGTAAAGATGAGGCTGGAATACGGCCCAAGTCCGCGCCCAGCCGCCGTGGGAGGCGGCCTGGAGAACGGCGACTACCTCGCTCGGATGGTGGGCGTAGTCGTCGATGATGGTGACGCCGCCCACGCTCCCCCGCATCTCGAACCGACGCCGCACCCCTTTGAACTCGCTGAGCCCACTGGCCGCCCGCCGCCAGTCGAACCCCATCTCGCCAAGCAGAGCCAGCGCCCCGGCGGCGTTGCGGGCGTTGTGGATGCCCGGCCGGGCCACTTCGACGGCCATGCCGCCGTCGGGACCGGACAGTAGGAAACGGACGCTGTCGGGCCCGTCCGCCAGGTCACGGATGCGCCAGCGCGCCTCCGGGGCAACCCCGAAGGTAGGTCTGCCGGTTCGGCGGGCGACTCTCCGGGCGCCGTCGTCGTCGGCGCCGAGCACGGCCGGGCCGTTCACGGCGTTGACCACGCCTATGAAGGAGTCTTCCAGGTCCGCAAGGGTCCCGAAGTGATCAAGGTGCTCGGCCTCAACGTTGGTGACCACCAGCCCGGAGAAGGAGATCCTCTCGAACGTGCGGAAGGCCTCGTCAGCCTCCAACACGAAGAGAGCCCTCTCCCCGAGATGGGCGTTGGTGCGCAGCTCGAGCATCTCGCCGCCGAGTACGAACGATGGATCACGACCGAGAGCCCGCAGCGCACTCACCAGCATGGCGGTAGTGGTGGTCTTGCCGTGGGTGCCGGTGACGCCGATCGCCGGCATCGTGAACGTGAGGGCTTCCAGCAGGTCGGGCCGCTGCCAGCAGACCGCCCCCAACCGCCGGGCGGCCTGCCATTCGGGATCGCGGTCGGGCACCGCCGAAGAGGCGACGACCACCTCGACACCGGAAAGGGCCTCGGGCCGGCTGGATCGCCAGACGTTGAGCCCCAGGTCGCCCAGCTTGGCCAGCTCTTCCCCGCCGGCCAGGTCCGAACCGCTCACGGTGTGTCCCAGTTGGGCCAGCAACTTGGCCAGCGCCGACATGCCCGCCCCCCCCACCCCGATCAGGTGGATGCGGCGGGCAATCGCCAATTCATCCATGAGCAGCCACCAGAGCCTTGGCGATATCGACTGCGGCCTGCGGTCGGGCGAGGGCGCCGGCCGCCTCCGCCATCGTCGTTCGCCGGGCCGAGTCGGCGGCCATCGCCTCCACCACCGTGCGCAGGCGGTCGAGCTCGGCTTCCTTGACCACCACCGCCGCGCCGGCCGCCTCCAGGACGGAGGCGTTGGCCTGTTGATGGCGTCCGGAGCCGAAGGAACCAGGGACCAGCACGGCCGGCGTCCGGGTCGCGGTCAGTTCCGCCACCGAACCACCAGCTCTCGCCACCACCAGGTCGCTGGCGGCAAAGAAGAACTCCATGTGCTCCTCATAGTCGACCACCACGTGACCTTCCCCGGCGGTGGGCGGCGCCTCCCCGACGGATCTGCCCGCCAGGTGGAGAAACCAGGCGGGTGGGCCCGCCCACCCGGCCAACATCTCCTTCACCGCTCGATTGAGGGCACCGGCACCCAGGCTCCCCCCGAACACCCCCACCACCACGCGGTTGCCGTCGAGCCCGTATCTTGCCAGCGCGGGCCCTCGTAGAGCGAGGCGATCGAAGTTCGCCAGCGAGGCCCGGATCGGATTCCCGGTCCACTCCGCCCGGGGCAAGCCGGCTGTGGTCGGGAACGAACCGAAGCAACGTTTGGCCCGCCGGCCGATGAGGCGGTTGGCCAGCCCGGCCTCGGCGTTCTGCTCGGCCACCATCACCGCAGCGCCACAACGCCGGGCCGCCCAGCCAGCCGGAACAGTGACGTAGTTGCCCATCCCGAGAAACACCCTGACTCCGAACTCCCTCATCTCCTCCTCTATGCGGCGGGCCGCCCGCCACACGACCGCTGGGAGAGAGAGATTGGAGAGCCTGAGGCCGCGGTGCAGACCCCGCAGCGGCACCGACAGGAACGGAAAGCCATGCTCACGGAAGACTTCCTTTTCGATACGGTCCCCTCCCACGTAGAGAACCTCGGTCCGCTCGACTCCATCGGCGACCAACGCCTCCCCCACCGCCAGACCCGGATAGACGTGGCCGCCGGTGCCGGCCGCGGCGACCGCAAAGGTCATCTCCGGCCCTTCTCTACCGGCCGGCCGGCCAGCGCCACGTTGATGAGCAGGCCGATCCCACCCATGGCAGCGATGAGCGCCGTACTTCCGAAGGACATCAACGGCAGGGTGATACCGGTGATGGGTAGCGCTCCCACCACCCCTCCGATGTTGACGATGGCCTGCAAAGAGAGCCAGGTAACCACCCCCATGGCCAGCATGGCCGCGTACCGATCCGGAGAGCGGCGGACCACGGCAACTCCCGCCGCCGCCAGCAGCATGAACAGAACGACGATGGTCAGCCCTCCCACCAGACCGGTCTCTTCGCCGACGATGGCGAATATGAAGTCGGTGTGGGCGTTGGGAAGAAAGAACCAGCGGGCCCGGCTTGCCCCTAGCCCCACCCCGGAAACCCCGCCGGTACCTAAGGCGGCGTAGCTCTGGATGAGCTGGTAGCCGGCGTCAAGGCTATCGTTCCAAGGGTCGAGAAAGGCCTTCAGCCGGTCGAACCGATAGGGAGCCGCCACCGCCAGCAGGCCGGTGGCGCCCAAGGCGGCCGCTCCTGCCCCCAAGATATATCGAAACGGAGCGGCTGACGCCAGCAGCACGCCCATCGCCCCGGCGCCGATCACGATGGTGGTACCAAGATCGGGTTGGAGCATGACCAGAGCCACCACCAGACCCACCACTCCGACTACAGGTGCGAAGAAGTGGCGGATATCGATAAGCAGGCGGTCTTTCTTGTCGAAGATCGTGGCCAGGGCAATGATCACCACCGGCTTGGCCAGTTCTGCCGGCTGCAGGTTGATTCCCGCGACAGTGAGCCAGCGTGTAGCGCCGTTGACCCGTTCACCGGCGACCAGCACCGCCACCAGCAAGACGATCACCACGAGATACATCAATCCGGCCAGGCGCCGGTAAAGGCGATACGGCAGGCGGGCGGCCGCCACCATCGCCACCGCTCCGATCCCCACCCCCAGGAGTTGGCGGCGGAAGAAAAGGAAACGATCCTGAGCCCGGTCGAGACCCATCACCGACGAGGCCGAGAGGGTCGCCCCCAGGCCCACCACAATCAACAGACCCGACACCGTCAACAGGATGAAGGCGAGACGACGATTGGCCTGGCCGGTGGCGGCATGGCGGCGGGTCGCCTGGCGGGCCGAGACGATCGAGGTCACGTTGGTGGTCATGCGGAGAGGGCTCCCGGAACCACATTGCGCACTGCGGCGACGAAGGCTTCACCTCGCGCCGCGTAGTCAATGAACATGTCATAGCTGGCGCACCCCGGGGCGAGCAGTACCGTGTCGCCGGGTTGGGCGAGCCGGGCCGCCGTCTCAACTGCTTCGCCCATGGATCGCACCAGCAGGCCCCGCCCGGGGCCGGCCGCGTCAGCCAACACCGGACCAGCTTCCCCCATCGCCACCACCAACCTCACATTGGGTGCCGCGGCCAGCGGGCGTACATCGAGGCCCTTGGCCAGTCCACCACAGATCAGCACCACCTGGGGGTAGGAGTCGACAGAGGCGCGGGCGGCGTGTGGGTTGGTCGCCTTGGAGTCGTCGATCCAAGTGACCCCCCCCCACCTGGCCACCACGGTACGACGGTGCCGGCCCGGTCGGAAGCCCCGGCACGCCGCTGCCACCCCCTCTGGAGACGCACCCAGGTGGGATGCCGCAACCGCCGCAGCTGCCATGTCGACAAGCCAGATGGGGTCTGGATGAGCCAACTCGGTCAAGGGAACGCTCACCCCCGGAAGCCGCAGAGCAGGGCCCTCCACTCCGTAGCCGCCCTCCGGAGCCTGGCGACCCGAGACTGGTACCCGGCGGGCACTTGCGGCGGCGCAAGTTCGCACCGCCCCGGGATCGTCGGCGTCGTAGACGAGGAGATCAGCTTCGCTTTGGTTCTCGAAGATGCGGGCCTTGGCAGCCACGTAGGAGGTCTCGGACCCATGCCAGTCGAGGTGGTCGGGAGCGATGTTGGTGATCACCGACGCCTCCGGATGGAAGCGGTCCACAAAACGCAGCTGGAAGCTGGACACTTCCACCGCCACGGCGCGGCTGCGGTCGCCGGCAGCGGCCAGATCGGAGAGAGGGAGACCGATGTTACCGCCGGCGGCGGCCTCGATTCCGCTCTCGTTGAGCATTGTCGCCACCAGTTCGGTAACCGTCGTCTTGCCGTTCGTGCCCGTCACAGCTGCCACAGGAAGGTGGAGGTGCTGCCAGCCGAATTCGATCTCGCTCCAGAGGGTGACGCCAGCCTCCAGCGTCTCCACCACCGGGAGGCTTCGCTCCGAGAATCCCGGGCTGGCCACTACCAAATCGATCCCCTCCAAGAGATCGGCGCTCCACTTACCGGTGACAACGGAGAAGCCCTCCTCCAACAAGCCGACTCCCCCCCCCATCTCCTGGTCGAAGACCGTCGCCGAATGCCCCAAGCGACGGGCCAGGCGGGCGGCGGCGGCCCCCGAGACAGCTGCACCGAGAATCAGGACCCTCATTGCACGCCCTCCGGCACGAAGCCCGAGAGGAAATCGGCGTAGAACAAGCCGAGGCCCAGCGCTACGCCGATCCCCGCCAGGATCCAAAACCGAACCACGACGGTGGTCTCAGGCCATCCCAGCAGCTCGAAATGGTGATGGATGGGCGCCATGCGAAAGATCCGCCGACGTAGCAGTCGGAAGCTGGCTACCTGAAGGATCACCGACACCGTCTCGGCCACGTAGATCCCTCCGATCAGGAGCAACAAGAGGTGAGTGTTGGAAAGGAGGGCAAGGGCCGCCATCAAACCACCGATGGAGTGCGACCCGACGTCACCCATGAAGATCTTGGCAGGAGCGGCATTCCACCATAGGAACCCGAGCAGACCGCCGGTCATGGCAGCGGACGCCGTGGCTAGCTCGAGCGGATCGAGCGCCGTATAGAACGAGCGATTGCGGAATTGCCAGAACGTGATGATGGTGTAGGCGCCGAAGACCAGGGTGGCCGAGCCGGCCGCCAGGCCATCGATCCCATCGGCGAGGTTGACCCCGTTGGCCGCCCCGGTCAGCATGAGCAGGACCCAGACCACGAACAACACACCGAGGTCGATGCCAAGGGGGCGGGCGAAGGAAAGCTCGGTCTTAACCCCCATCTCGCCGGCCGCCCAGGCAAATCCGGCGGCCACCACCAGCTGGCCGGCAAACTTGGCTCCCTTCCTCAACCCAAGGCTCCGCCGCCGGGTGAACTTGACAAAGTCGTCGAGGAATCCGATCAGCCCCATGCCGACCAGAGCGAGCATGGCGAGCAATCCCCCGCCCCGCAGCGGAATCAGCTGGAGGGTGAATCCGCCGATGGGGCTCCACACTCGAACATGGGCGAGAAGGTACGCGGCCAGCACCGCCCCCACGATCACCAGCCCGCCCATGGTGGGGGTGCCCTGCTTGTGATGGTGCCCGGTGACCTCCTCCTGAATGAACTGCCCGATCTGGCGGCGCCGCAGAAGGCCGATCAAATATGGGGTGGTGAAGATGGCCAATCCGAACGCCAGCGTGCCGGCCGCCAACATGCGAATCACGCTCGCACCTCCTGTCGGAGTGCCGTGAGCTCTTCGGAGGCCACCTGTCTGTCGTCGAAGGGAGTGACGACGCCTTCCCGCTCCTGACCTTGCTCGTGGCCTTTGCCGAGGATGAGTACGACGTCCCCCCCCCGCGCTTGGGCCAGAGCGGTACGAATCGCCTGGCGCCGGTCCGCTTGTATGACATGACGCGTCCCAGCGAGGATCCCCGCAACGACCTCGGAGATGATGGCGTCGGGGTCTTCGCTCCGCGGGTTGTCGGAGGTGATGACCGCCAGGTCCGCCCCCGACGCCGCCGTCCCCATGGAGCGCCGCTTGCCCCGATCGCGGTCGCCGCCTGCGCCCACCACAATCATCACCCGGCCGGAGGTGGTTGCCCGCGCCGACCTCACCACCGCCATCATGGCTTGGGGGGTGTGTGCGTAGTCCACGATCACCGTGACCGGGTCGTCGCCGGAGACCACCTCCAGCCGTCCCGGAATGCCGCGCAGGTTCTGGAGACCCTCGGCGATGACGGTCCCGGGGATGCCCAAAGCCACCCCGCACCCGGCCGCCACCAGGGCATTTTCGACGTTGTGGTCGCCGCCGAGATTCAGCATCACCGGATACGTCCCGTCCGGCAGGCGCACCGCCAACTTCGAGGAGCGGAGTCCCACCGTAACCGAGCCGGCGCCCACCTCGGTCGAGCCCGAGCGGCTGACCCGGATGGCGGGGACCGCTATTTGAGCGGCAAGGCGCTCACCGGCCGGGTCGTCAACGAAGATGACCGCAAGTCCGGTGCGCTCGGATTGGAAAAGCGAGGCCTTGGCGGCCTCGTATGCCTCCATGGTCCC
>Ga0209751_10002557_pt1 | contig 18026 bp, 29 predicted proteins | sample RifCSP13_1_FD_184019 | JGI IMG/M metagenome (GOLD analysis project Ga0209751, IMG submission 184019) | Soil microbial communities from Rifle, Colorado - Rifle CSP2_sed 13_1 (SPAdes) (version 2) | ecosystem: Environmental > Terrestrial > Deep subsurface > Rock core/Sediment | place: Rifle... | reverse complement strand
CCCCTGGGGACAGATCGATTCATACCAATTCAACTTCCAGATCTGGTTTCTCATCGTCCTCATTGCCGGTGGCTACTTCCTCGCCTTCTCCCGATCGGCGCTGCTCAAGTTCCGCGTCGCTCTGGAGGTACCCCAGGAGGAATTCGACCGCCTGGCGCATCAATTCACGCAAATCCCGGCGCGCACCGGCTGGTTGATTACGCTGGTGGCGGCGCCGTTCTCTATCCTGACGACTTCGTTCTCCTCCTCCTATCAACGTTCCGGCCTCTCGGCCATCCTTTTCCTTTTCTCTAGCGCCTTCATGTTCTCGCTGGTCTTCTTCTTCTTCTACCTGATTCATGCTCTCCGGACGACCGTACGACTCTACGCGCGTGTGGAGCGGGTCAACATCTTCCATCTCGAGCCATTGTATGCGTTCTCCGGCCTGACGTCGCGCATCGGGATCTTCCTTGTCATCGTCAGTACGCTCTCTTACCTCACAAACATCGCCTTCAGCGAGAGCCCGCAGGTGGCCGGCTTTCTGTTCTTCACCTCGCTCAATCTGGCCCTAGCCATCCTGGCGTTCATCCTGCCGCTAGGCGGCATCCACCGCAAGCTCGAGGATGCCAAGGAACGCACCAGTCACGAGAACGACCGCCGGCTGGACGAGGCATACCAGGCGCTGCATGCGAGGAATGACCGCGAAGATTTCGCCGGTATGGCCGACTTTCATCATTCCATTGAGGCTCTCCTCCAGTTTCGCACGGAGATCAAGAGTATCTCCACGTGGCCGTGGGGGCCAGGAACCTTGCGAAGCTTCATCACGGCGCTGCTGCTGCCGATCGTTCTGTTGGTTACCCAACAGCTGATCTCTAGGTATCTCGCTCTCTGAGAAGGGCCGGCTCGCCCGTCGGCCCGGCTGGCTAGGCGGCATTGGTCGGGCCTTCGACAGTCTGCGAAGCTGCCTAACAACTCGATGGAGCCGACCCGGCCAGCTGCGGCGAATCGGGTTCGTGCTAGTATCGAAGCGCTGGCCGGGCGGCTCATCTCGAGGCCGTTAGGCAGGCAGAGAGCGTGGTCCAACTGCCTAGCCCCCATCTCTTCCACGCATCGAACACCTCAAAGGACCAAGATCGAATTGAGGAGGTCCCGCTCATGTCCGAGAATGCCCCCAAGGGCACCAATCCCAAAGACAGTAGGCGCAACTTCATCTATACACTTGCAGGAGCCATCATTGCGGCGGCGGCCGGCTTGATTTCCGGCGCCTTGCCCAAGCCCCCTGCTGCGACTGAAGGTGGGCCGCCTACACCTGCGGCTGACTCTTCAAGGATCTCCGCACTTGAAGCTGATGTCGCACGCCTATCGCAGCTCCTTGGCCAGTCCGCAGGTATCCAACCCTTGGCTGAGCTGGAAGGTGAATTCCAGGAGCGGGTCGTTTTCAACAAGCGCGAAATGACGGTCGCCAACCCTGAAGGCGTTCTTGTCAATTTGGTCGCAACCAATGGCCACGTCGGCTTTAGGTTCTATAAGGACTTCACGTTCGGGAACGAAACCGAGGATAGCCCTTGGAGTCTCTTTATCGAAGGCGTCCCCGGCTATCAAGGTCTCGCTTTGCTCCGCGACTGGCGCTTCACCGCAGCACTATGGGACGATGACGGCAAGCTCCTCCTCGGCAGGCTCCATCCTCACCCTCCCGCCAATGAACCAGCCAAGGCTAGGCTCCACGTGAGAGGCACCGTCGACGAGGTCCAGGCAATGATCGAGGGCTCTGCCGACCAAACTTCCCCCGTTTTTCAGGTAGTCGGCGGACAGGCGGATACTCTGTTTGTCGTCGACGCAGGCGGCAACGCAATCGTAGGCTCCGGCCAAAACCCGGGGGCGCTCATCCTCTACGACGCAGAAAACGGCGTCGCCCACTCCCTGATGGTCTCAGGTGGCCAACTTACGCTATCTCCCCTCTAGCCCAGACTTGCCTCCGCCTGCCTAACAACTCGATGGAGCCGACCCGGCCAGCCAGGTGTTTGGCTTTGGCGCGATACTTGTCTTGGCTGGCCGGGCGGCTCATCTCTTCGCCGTTAGGCGCCCGAGGCGGTCCTGCCTTGGAGTCGGGGTCTCAGCTTAGGAGGCACCTTGAGCATCTCAGCGAAGTACGTCCACACAAATCTGATAGCACAAGATTGGCGAGCCCTCGCGAAGTTCTATCAGGACGTCTTCGGCTGCATCCCTGTCCCGCCCGAGCGGGATTTCAAAGGGAGCAGCCTCGACGCAGCGACTGGCCTCGTTGGTGCTCACCTGACGGGCATGCACTTGCGTCTGCCCGGCCCCTCAGACGCGTCCCTAACCCTGGAGATCTTTCATTACGATGTCCTCGAGGCCCGCCCCCCTTTGGCCGTCAATCGCCCAGGTTTTGGACATATGGCCTTTTCCGTCGATGACGTTCCGTCCTCCCGCGAAGATGTCCTTCTGGCGGGTGGACACCAAGTCGGTGAGATCATCACGCTCCAGACCTCGGATGGCCGCAAGGTGACTTGGTGCTACGTCGCCGACCCGGAAGGCAACCTGCTTGAGCTCCAATCTTGGTCTCAATAGGCGCAGGTCCGACAATCCCGGGCGCCTAACAACTCGATCGAGCCGACCCGGCCAGCCCGGTGTTTGGCTTGCGTTCGATAGTATCCTTGGGCTGGCCGGGCGGCTCATCTCGAGGCCGTTAGGCGTCGCCAGCAAGGTGCCCAATAGAGGGGAGTGCGCTCCTGCTTCACCAGCCGTCCTCCTCCACCACGCTGCCCACGGGGGGCTGAAACGCCAGATTTCCAGGAGCCAGAGGATGAACAAAGATCCATCGGATTTCATGCTTGAAGAGTACTCACAGACTAATCTCGGCTTCTTCCATCTTCAGGACAAGATCAACGATTGGTTCAAAGCCTTCATAGCCCTCTACGGAATTCCATCTACTGTCCTTGCCGCAGTTATCGGACTCGGCGATGCGATTGATAGCCTGGATCTGTTCGCTTTGCCCGCGATCGTGGCTTTCCTGCTTGCCGTGATAGCCCTTCTTGGATTGTTCGTGGCGATGATGATTGTAAGCATGCGAATGGAGATGATTCTCTATAAGCGAGCTGTCAACGACGTTCGAAGGTACTTCGCTGAGATTGACACAGGCAAGAGTGGTATCTTGGGTATCTTACGCATCTCGGACTTTCTCATTCTCCCGACCAGCGACCTCTATCCGCCCTTCTACGAGCCTTGGCGTGATACCTTCTGGCAAGTCTTGTTCATAGGATTTCTCGACAGCCTCACCTTGTATGTCGCTATCGCAAGCCTGGTAAGTCTTGATCTCGTAGTCTTGACAATACCTGCTGCGCTCTATTGGGCATTGCACTGGTTCGGGTACTGGGCCACGGCACGCCGGCGCGAAACCCAATGGCATGCGTTGCATCCGGCAAACCTGCAATCGGCGAACTACTGACGAACACCCAGATCAGGCGAGGAAGCGGTGCCATAAGGGCGCCGCCTAACAACTCGATGGAGCCGACCCGGCCAGCTGCGGCGTAGGCTTATCCGGTAATATCGTAAGAGCTGGCCGGGCGGCTCATCTCGAGGCCGTTAGGCGCCGCCCCTTCACTTGAGGGAGTTGTCCTATGCCCAAGCAACGAAACACGAAGCGAAGGCCGCCCACAGGGAGCAAAAGCGCTTTCGTGCCGCCTTATCCTCCCAGCTGGTTTGACCGTTTCGCCGCCTGGGTAGACGGCCTGCCCGGGCCGCCGTGGGGCTTCTACCTTCTCGTGGCTATCGGCGTGGCCGTTGTAGGGTCAGCCATCGAATGGATTGAGGGTGCCTATCCTGCAGGCACCTTCAATGCTTCACACGTATGGACACTCGGGAATTTCGCCTACCTGCTCGCCCTCATCCACTACCTGGACAAGTCTGCCGCATCCGCCATCGCGTCTTTCCGGCCCATCCTCGCTACCGCAGCGAGCGGAGCCCACCCATCCCTGCAAGTCGAAGCCATCTTCGCCCGGCTTTCCTACCAGCTCACAACGCTTCCTCCTCGGCCAACGATCATAGCTACAATTGCCGGCGCCATCTTCGCTATCGTCACTTACATTCTCCAAACCTCAACGGGGGGCGTTCCCTCCTACCTTGCCGGAACCGCCGGCACCACGATCTCGAATGCCTCGGTGCTAGCGCTGCTCATCGTACAGAACGCGATCACCGGCGTCCTGGTCTACCACACCGTTCACCAGCTCGCTCTGATCAGCCGGATCTACACTCAGCACGCTCGAATCAACGTCTACCAGCTCCAGCCTCTCTATGCCCTTTCCATGCCAGGAGCATTCACGGCCATCGGTATCATCCTCTACATATATGTCTGGGCCGCCACGTCAGCGTCCGCGCCTCAAGCAGTGGGGCCGGTTGAGATTGCGCTCAGCGTGTCATTTACCGCTATTGCCGGCGTGACATTCGCCTTGCCACTGCTCGGAGCCCACCGCCGCCTTGTTGCCGAGAAGAACATACTCTTGAGAGAGGCCTCCTCTCGCTTCCAAGCAGCCGCAGAACAACTCCTTCAAGACCTAGACGGCCGACGTCTCGGTCAAATGGACAATCTCAACAAAGCCCTGGCCAGCCTCGAGATCGTCCAGGCTGCCTTGCGCAGGGTCCCCACCTGGCCATGGCAGCCCGGAGCAGTCCGCGGCCTCCTCGCCGCCTTATTCCTGCCCTTGGCAATTTGGGCTATCCAGCTTTTCCTCGGGCGTTTTCTAGGAACCTAACTGGCCCTTTCGGAAATGCGGGCGGCGCCTAACAACTCGATGGAGCCGACCCGGCCAGCCGGACGTTACGAAGTATGCGATACTAGCCTTGGCTGGCCGGGCGGCTCATCTCAAGGCCGTTAGGCGCACATCGGTATCGCTGGTGACCACGCGCTGGGACAAGGAGATTGAGCAATGGCGAACTCGTCCTCCGAAGACCCGCTCGCAATAGGGAGGGGTTTCGTTTCGGCCCTGGAGCGTCAAGATTGGGGAGAACTTGCGGCACTCCTCGACCCTGCGGTCCAATTCCGCGCGCTGACCCCGCGTGGTTTCCGGAATGCGGATGATCGCGCCGCCGCCGCCAACTATGTTCAGAAGTGGTTCGGGGACGCCGACCAACTGATTCTACAATCCTCGCAAGTCTCACTCATGCATGACAGAGTGCACATCGCCTACCGAATCCGCGAGCACGAGGATCAGTGGTACCTCGTCGAGCAACAGGTTTACTGTACGATCCGCGACGGACAGATCGAGAAATTGGACCTTCTCTGTTCCGGGTTTCGCCCAGAAGTCTCCCAGGACCCCTCCTGTTAGAAACGAGCCTCGAACGAGACCCCTGCAATGAGCCAGCATGCATTGGACCTTGTGCGCCTAACAACTCGATGGAGCCGACCCGGCCAGCCCGGTGTTTGGCTTTGGCGCGATACTAGTCTTGGGCTGGCCGGGCGGCTCATCTCGAGGCCGTTAGGCGTCTCCTTGCCTCTCCGCTTCCCTGGGAGTTTGTGCCCCGCTCATCCCTCCTACGTCTGGTCCCGCTCAGTCACAGTGAGGACGATGGACGTCTTGCCTGCCGAACCGCGCTAAAGTCAAATGCCCGCGCCAAGTTACACCCGCGATGGTGTGCTACCTCGGCAGGTTATACTTCGAGGGCTAGCCCCGCCTTGAGCGAGGCGCCGAACCACAGGGAGGGACGATGCCACTCTATCTGTCGAGGTTCAGCTACACGCCGGAGACTTGGGCTAGACTGATCGGCAACCCAGAGGACCGCCGAAGGGCCGCTCAGACGTATATCGAATCGGTCGGTGGCAAGCTCCATGGGTTCTGGTACGCCTTCGGCCCACACGATGGCTACACTCTAATGGAGGCCCCCGACAACGTATCCATGGCTGCAGTCGCTTTGGCAATTACCGGCGGCGGTGCACTTAACTCGCTAGAGACGACAGTTCTCCTGACGGTGGACGAAACAATGGAAGCCCTCCGGAAGGCTAAACAAGTTCGGTACCAACCCCCCGGCGCGTAGCCCCGCGCGCAACCGGTCTCTTTCACGCGACCTGGATATCGGCACTGAGGCCCAACGCGCACCTGGGCGCGTAATCGGAGCCGCCCAACCACTCGATCGAGCCGACCTGGCCTGCCGGGTCCCGTTGCCAACGGCAGGTGATTGACTCTAGCCTAGCTGCCGGCGTATCCTCTCGTTGAATCTGGTCATTGGCCGAGCGCACGGAGTCCTGGTAGCTGGTTGCTGCCCGGGCTGCCCTGCCCTCGCCGGCTAGGCGGCTTATCTCGAGGCCGTTAGGCGTCAATCGTGCGGGGCGTGTGGTGAGAAGCCCGTCGCAGCTCGGTTCGAGCTCGCTTCATTGACCATTGCGTCGCGCACGGATAATGGTGCCTAAGAAGCCATTCGCTCGGAGGTAGCTATCATGGCAACGGTTAGATATCTCGTCACCGATGTTGAGCGATCTATAGCTTTCTATGCAGAGAACCTCGGGTTCAAGCTTGATCAGAGCATGGCTCCTGCCTTTGCTCGCGTTTCCACAGCGGACCTCACCCTATGGCTGGCCGGGCCACAGAGCTCGGCCGCTCGGGCTATGCCCGACGGACGCCGTCCCGAGCCGGGCGGTTGGAACCGCTTCGTCATCGAGATCGGCAACATTGAGGCACACGTCGAGGAGATGAAGCGCGCGGGGCTCCGTTTCCGCAACGAACTCGTGACAGGGCCGGGCGGAAAGCAGATCTTGCTCGAAGATCCAGATGGCAATGTTGTGGAACTGTTCGAGCCGGCGCGGCAGCCAAGCCCATAACGAAGCCGGGATCCTAGAGGATTGCCGCATAACAACTCGATGGAGCCGACCCGGCCAGCCAGGTGTTTGGTTTCGGCGCGATACGAGCCTTAGCTGGCCGGGTGGCTCCCCCACTGAGGTGCTTCGCGAATCTCGAGGCCGTTAGGCGCACCTACGCTGGTCCCGGGGGGGCTCCATCAGTGGAGATCAGTGAATGTCAGAGTTGAGCGAATCAACATGGGAGAAAGTCCGCGCGCTCTTCCCACCTGCCCACCACCAAGCCGTTGCGGACCTCCTTCTATCCGAGTGCGGCAACAATCTCCCTTACCTTGAGAACCTTGACAAAGAAGGCCTGGAACGCTACCGCTTCGCTGCGCTCAAGATGAGCAATGGAAGTCTGACCAGGCTCCGTGAGGCGATCGAACTCGCCAAGAGCGACTGGCGCGATCTCCTCGTCGCGGCTGGTTTCGCTGCATCTGCCGATGCCCACAAGCGCTGGCGCGTCAGCAAGCCCAAGTGAGTTCGAGCCCGAAGGCGTCACTAGAAGAGAGGTTCGCCTAACAAGTCGATGGAGCCGACCCGGCCAGCCCAGTGTTTGGTTTCGGCGCGATACTAGCCTTGGGCTGGCCGGGCGGCTCATCTCGAGGCCGTTAGTCCGCTGCCCGTCGACGTGGGAGGTTCCACGTGAGCAAGGTATTCGTAAACACTGTGCTAAGTCTTGACGGCTACATGGCGCCAGAAGGAATGGACCTCGAGCATTGGGACAACCCCGAATACAAGGACTGGGGTGCCAAGTGGGGCGCTCTGACGGCGTGGATCTTCAATCAGGAGTATTTCCGCACGAACCTCAAGCTCAGCCCCGGAGGAGAAACCGGCCCGGTGAACGACATGCTTCGGCGCACGACGGAGCGCATTGGTGCCAACATCATGGGCAAACGCATGTTCGAGGGAGGCGAGCGCAGTTGGCCGGAGGAAGCTCCGTTTCACACTCCCGTGTACGTGCTGACGCACCAGAGGCGCGAGTCCTGGATCCGTCCCGGCGGCACCACCTTCCACTTCGTGAATGACGGCGCCGAGAGCGCGCTCGTGCAGGCAAGGCAATCCGCAGCCGGCAAGGACATTCGCATTGCGGGTGGCGCGGACGTCATCCAACAATACCTGAACCTGGATGTCATCGAGGAGCTCGAGATAGCCTTGGTGCCCGTCCTGTTCGCCAGCGGGAGACGCTTGTTCGAAAACCTCCGCGAAGCCGTACCACCTTTCCGGATAGACAGCATTCTGGATACTCCCGCCGCCACCCATCTCCGGTACGTGCGGGCGTAGGGCAGCGGCCTAACAACTCGATGGAGCCGACCCGGCCAGCCAGGTGTTCGCGTTTGGCGCGATATTAGCCTTGGCAGGCCGGGCGGCTCATCTCGAGGCCGTTAGGCGCCCAACTCCTCTTGAATTCGGAGGAGCTTCTTGTTAGAATGGCCTGTAATACGTCAGCCGTTTCGATAGGAGGCTCGTATGGATACGAGCACGGTCTCCACAAAGTTCCAGGTCGTCATCCCCCTTCGGGTCCGCAGGGCTCTAGGCCTTCGCCCCGGACAGAAGGTCCAAGTCATCCCCTACGAGGGGAGGATTGAACTCATCCCCTTGGAGCCCATCAAGAGGACACGAGGCTTCCTCAAGGGTATCGACACACGGGTTGAACGCGAGGCCGATCGGCTATGAACGTCGTCGACTCCTCCGGCTGGCTCGAGTTCTTCGCCGATGGCCCAAACGCTTCTTTCTTCGCGCCTGCGCTCCAGAAGCCGGCTGAGCTGCTCGTCCCTACGGTCAGCATCTATGAGGTTTTCAAGAGGATCCTCCAGCAGAAGGAGGAGACTGACGCCCTCCGGGCCGTCGCCGCCATGCAGCAAGGCTCAGTCCTTCCGCTCGACGAGGGCCTCGCCCTTAGCGCTGCCCGGCTGTCCCTCGATGCTAAGCTCCCTTTGGCCGACAGCATCATGCTCGCGTCCGCAAGAACAGCTGGCGCTACTCTATGGACACAGGACAAGGACTTCGAAGGGATGGAAGGGGTCCGCTACTTCGAGGCGCCGAATCGACGCCCGGGCGCCTAACAACTCGATGGAGCCCCCTCCGCTTCGCTCCGGGGATCTTCGACCGATCCCGGCCAGCCAGGTCTTTGGCTTTGGCGCGATCCTAGTTCTGGCTGGCCGGGCGCCTCCCCTCTGGGGTGCTTCCCTACGGGACGCTCCGCGGTCGCGAATCTCGAGGCCGTCAGGCAGCGGTGGTTCTGCCGAGAGAGGTGCCCTTGCCTCCGCGCGTGCCTGAATTGACACGGGCTTTGGGACTCAAGGCCCATCCAGAAGGAGGATCCTTCTCCGAGATCTTCCGCTCGCCCAGCTTTGTACAGCCATCCGATGGCAGAGGCGAAAGGTCGGCGGTCACCGCGATCTATTTCTTGTTGACGGCGGCCGAACGAAGTCGCTGGCATCGAGTCCTATCGGACGAGCTCTGGCACTATTGTGAAGGGGCTCCCCTCCACCTTCACTTGATCGATCCTCGGACGTGGGTCACCGAATCTCTGCTTCTTGGTCCGGAAGTCGGCAGCGCACATGCCGTTCAGGTCATTCGTGCTGGCTACTGGCAGGCGGCCTGCTCGACCGGGCAATACACACTTGTCGCATGCACCGTAGCCCCGGGTTTCGAATACCAGGACTACAGGCTTTTCGAAGCTGGGTCAGCCGAGGCGGAAGAGGTACAACGGCGGTTTCCTGAACTAGCAGGGTTCCTCTAGCGCTCTGCCGCAAGCCGTGCAGCGCTACCCAACAACTCGATCGAGCCCCCTGAAAGGGCCGGGATCTTCGACCGGGCCGGCCGGCCTGGTGTTTTTCCTTCGGCGCGATACTCGCGCTGGCTGGCCGGGCAGCTCCCCCACGGGGGTGCTTCCCTACGGGAGGCTGCGCGGTCGCGAATCTCGATGCCGTTCTGGCGATCAGGGATCGATGCAGTCCAGGAGGGTTTGCCGGATGGAATTCGAACTTGAAACGTCCATTGCCGTCCTCCAGACCACCCCCTCAATCCTTCAAGCTTGGCTAGGGCACCTTCCTCCCGAATGGGTCCTTGCCAATGAGGGCGAAGGTACTTGGAGCCCCTTTGATGTCGTCGGCCATCTCATCCATGGTGAGAAGACCGACTGGATCCCCCGCGCGGTGATCATCCTCTCGGATCGCCAGAAACAGGGAATTCGAGCCGTTCGATCGATTCGCGATGTTCACGGTCGGCAAGGGGAAGTCTATGCAGGGTCTTCTCGATGCCTTCTCTGGGCTTCGTCAGGGATCCATTGAGAGGCTTCGCGGGTTCGACCTCAAAGAGAGTGACTACGCCAAGACCGGCATCCATCCATCCCTTGGCCGAGTAACGCTGCGGCAGCTTCTCTCAACATGGGTCGCTCACGACCTCAATCACCTAGGGCAGGTTGCCGAAGTGATGGCACGACAATACAAGATCGAAGTCGGACCTTGGAAGGAATCGTTACCTATCCTAGGTCCCTGACATAACCCAAAGACCGCGGTTTTCCCCCGATCCGCCTAACAACTCGTTGGAGCCTCCTCCGCTTCTCTCCGGAGACCTGCGACCGGCCCGGCCAGCCGGGGGTTTGCTTGGGCGCGATACTCGCTCTGGCTGGCCGGGCGGTCTATCTCGGGGCGTCAGGCGGTCCACCGTAGGTGACCACTCCATCAAGTAGTATCCTTGCGTTCGTCGGACCCAAGCCCTCGCCGGAGCCCTCTATGCGCCGTACCCTTGTCCTTCTCTCACCAATTGCGGTCATCTTACTCGGCACCACCGTGATTAGGCGGCCAAGCGGTCCATTCTGTGGCATTCAGGCAATGCCCGGAGCGGTTGCGCTCCTGCTGGTCCTTCTTGCGAGGCCGTAGGGGTTCAGGCGCCGTCGGTCCGCGCCAACCCGCCCCCTGGCGGAGGGAGTACCACCGACGAAACGTCGGCCCCCGGGTAACAACTCGAAGGTCCCCCTCCCGCGTCGCTCCGGGCTTCGACCGATCCGGTCGGCCAGGTGTTGGCTTTCATGCGATACTAGGTTAACGTGGCCGGGCGGCTCCCCTATGCGGGTGCGTCCCAACGGTCTCTACAGACCGCCAAGGGCGGGACGCTGCGGGCTCGCGAATCTCGCGGCCGTTGGGCCGCCATCCCTTCCCTTGCGTCTGGCGGGTTATCCAGGCCCTTGCGCCCAAGGAGGCAGTTGTGTTCCTGCTCTACAAACCAGCTCTCTTCATCCACATCTTCTTCGGCTTCCTCTACATGCTCTCCCACGGCACGTCTGCCACGGTCGCCTATCGCCTCCGCCACGAGAGTAACCTCGATCGAATTCGGACCCTTCTCGATCTCTCGAGGTCGTCTTTCACTCTCATGTACCTGGCCCTTCTGGCTATGGCCCTCGGAGGCGTCGCGCTGGGTTTCCTAGGCCACTTCTGGTCATCCGGGTGGATTTGGGCATCCCTCGTGTTGCTCGTCGCCGTCCTCGTCGTTATGGGACTCATCGCATCGCGGCACTTCCACCGGGTCCGCAAAGCAGCCGGTTTGCCATATCTGGATGGGAGCAAAGAGCATCCTCCGGTAGCCCCCGCCTCCCCGGAGGAGCTCGCCTCTCTCCTTCAGTCAGGAAGACCACATCTCATCACGCTGATTGGCATCGGTGGATGGGCCGTCATTCTATGGCTCATGATCTTCAAGCCCTTCTAAGGCAAGGATGTGAGCCAAGATGGCGGCAGCTGACAACTCGCTGGAGCCCCCTCCGCTTGGCTCCGGAGATCTTCGACCGAGCCGGCCAGCCCGTCCTCTGGCTTTGACGCGAGCCTAACCCTGGCTGGCCGGGCGGCCCCCTACGGGGGGTTGCTTCCCAACGGTCTCTACAGACCGCCAAGGGCGGGACGCTGCGCGGTCGCGAATCTCGAGGCCGTTCGGCAGCCTGGCAGCTTCTCGCCGCCTGGGCGATTAGCAACCATTCAAACCCAGCTTGCCGCATCCCCAACTCCTTGCGACAAGGCTGGGCTACAATACCCACGGCAAACGGAGGAACAAATGACCATAGAACAGGTTGTCCTTTGGATCATCATTGGCGGAATCGCCGGCCTCCTGGCCGATGCGCTTGTTAAGGGGATCCGCGTTGGTCTTGTCGGCGCAATCCTCATCGGCATCCTCGGAGCCTTCATCGGCGGATGGCTCTTTGGGATGCTCAACATCAGCATCGGAACCGGCTTCATCAGCGACGTGATCACCGCCTTCGTTGGTGCGGTTCTCCTCCTCCTTCTGATGCGAGTCCTTAGAAGGCTTTGAGTCAGCCTGATCGTTCTCGAAAACGCCTCCTGTGCCAGCCTGCCTGCGAGTTGACCCTTCGCCAGGTCCAGGCGGCGTAACAACTCGATGGAGGCCGTTCGGCAGCGGCGCTGTGCCGCTCTCCGAGAGTCCCATCCCTGGGAGCGACTCGATGGTCCTTGGCCTCCGCACGGTGATATATCACGTTCCCGACTTGGCCGCGGCCAAAGCCTGGTACACGAGGGCATTTGGCGTCCAGCCATACTTCGATGAGCCGTTCTACGTGGGGTTCTCTATCGGGGGCTACGAGCTCGGCCTCGATCCCGATACGAGCAGGGTCGCGGCAGGCATCGGCGGCGCCGTTGCATACTGGGGTGTCGCGGATATCGACCTGGCCGTAACACATTTTCAGGAAGTGGGTGGCGGCCTCGCAGCACCGGTTCAGGAGGTTGGTGACGACATCCGAGTGGCGACCGTTACGGATCCCTTTGGCAATCTAGTAGGTTTGATCGAGAATCTTGACTTCGCCGCTGCCTAACAACTCGCTAGATCCCCCTCCGCTTCGCTTCGCGAAGCACCCTGAAAGGGCCGGGGGTCTTCGACCGACTCGGCCGGGCGTCTGGCATTGGGTCGATACGAGCCTCGGCCGGCCTGGCGGATATCTCGAGGGCGTTAGGCCGCCTTGGTCCCGCCTCGAGAGATTGCGGAGGGCCAATGCTGAACGAAGTTGACCTTGGACATTTGCGCCGGGCGATCGCGCTCGCACGCTCGGCTCGGGACCACGGCAATCATCCTTTCGGCGCGCTCCTGGTAAGTGCCGAGGATCAAGTCCTTGCGGAAGCTGAGAATTCCGTAGTCACCAGCAGGGACTGCACCGGACATGCAGAGCTCAATCTGGTCAGACTGGCGTCAACACAGCATGACCAGCATGCCCTTGCGGGGAGCACCCTTTACACCAGTACCGAGCCTTGTGCGATGTGCGCGGGCGCAATCTACTGGAGCGGTATCCGCAAAGTGGTTTATGGGCTATCTGAGGATCGGCTCTACACGTTGACGAGGGCAGACCAGTCGAGCGAGGCAATGAGGCTGCCCTGCAGGGAGCTGTTTGCGAGCTGCGGACGCCGCATCGCCGTTGAGGGGCCTGCCCTGGACGCGGAAGCCGAGGAAGTTCACGTTGGATTCTGGGAGACGGGAGTCTAGAGGAACTTGGGATCGTCGGCGGCTGATTGTGCCCGCCTCAAGCTTCGTGGGGCACGCGATCGTGGAGCGCTCAGGAGCTACAGGGGAAGGATCATGGGTGATCGTATGGACTTCGGAATGCCTCTGGGTGAGGCTATGGACACGCAGCGGGCGATCCGTCGTCTGAAGACGGATCCGGTGGACGATGGGGTAGTCCTTCGCCTGATAGACTTGGCTTTGAGAGCGCCGACCGGCAGCAATGCCCAGAGCTGGGAGTTTATCGTAGTTAGAGACCCGAAGATCAAGAAGGCACTCGCCCGCCTTAACTGGCAAGTATGGCGACTCTACGCCCGGATCGGTCGCTGGGCCACACGACACGACGCCAAGAGGCGCAGAATGTTGGGTGCCGTTCAATGGCAGGCGGATCACCTCGAGGAGACCCCGGTCATAGTTGTCGCCTGTCTGAAAGGTACGTACATCCCATTCTTGCACATCTCCACCGCAACCTACTTTGGATCCATTTTCCCTGCTGTCCAGAACCTCCTCCTGGCTGCACGCGCCGTGAACCTAGGCGCCGCCCTGACGACCATTCCCTTGTGGAACCTCATCGCCATGCGCAGAATCCTCGGCCTACCCTGGAACATCACGCCCTGTGCAGTCATTCCCCTCGGTTGGCCAGTCGGCCGCTACGGGCCTACGACACGAAAGCCCGTGCATGAGGTGGTCTCATTTGACCGGTTCGGGAACCGACCAGCCGTCTAGCAACTCGACGGAGCCCCCTCCGCTTCGCTTCGCGAAGCACCCTGAAAGGGCCGGGGATCGACCGACCCGGCCCAGCCAGCCGATTGGCGTCGGCGCGATACTCCTTCGCTGGCCGGGCGGTTCATCTTCGGGGCCGCTCGGCGGCCTCCGCCCTGTAGAGGTCTGCTCATGACGGACGCATCCGAAGTCTTGCTCAAGTTCTTTGATGAGGACTGGAGGCAGGCCAGACAGTCTGAGGATCAACGTACGGCCTTTTCCAACATCATCCTGTTGATCGCCTCTGTCGTGTTTGGGTTCCTAACTCAATCCGCCCTGTCCCGCAACATGCTTCCCCTAACCATCCTGTTGATCGTCTTGGGCATCTTTGGTGCAATTGCATCCGAGAAGCTCTATGAACGGAGTAGGCTTCACATGGAGCTGGCTTGGGCCTGGCGTAGGCGCCTCCATGAGCTTCACCCAGACATCCAGCTGGACAGATTGATAGGTGAGGCAGAAGAAGTCCATCGCAAGCACTTCCGGCGCCTGTTCGGCCTTCGTTTGCACCGTGTCTGGCTCACCCTGGACGTGGGCATTGCCATCACTGGACTCATCTTGACCGTGGTCGTACTGTCTATTCGATGAGCGCCCTTTCGGCTATGCAGCTGCTGAGAATCATCATGCCAGACTCGCCAGACCTGAAGCGTCCTCCCATCAACTCGATGGAGCCGCCCGGCCAGCCCAGGTGCGCCATTTCATGCGATACGGGCCTGGGCTGGCCGGGCGGCTCATTTCGAGGCGGTTAGCGCCCTCCAGGTTTCGCCTCTCATGGTTACCGTTCTCCTCCTCGCGTGCTATTTGCCCCTGGGCTTGATTCCAGCGCTCCTTCCATCCCGGGTGCTTCGCCCTATCACCCCGATCTTCCCGTTCCTTTCCATTGCTCCCCTCTCCTCCGCGGCCGCCGCATTACTGCTAGCCCAACCCCTCACGAATTGGCTGGGGTATGCCGTCGCCCTGATCCCCCTCCTCATTAGTCTCATTAGCCTTACGCTTGCGGTTATCGGGGTTCGCCTTACGCTGATCGCTCACCGAGAAGGCCGCCCAATCGCAAAGCAGGCAATCCCAACCATCCTCGCCGCGATTCCGTTTGCCCTTACCGGCCCATTCCTTGTCTCAGCCGCGCTAAGCCTTGTGGTAGGTCTGTCGGGTGCTTGACAACTCGATAGAGTCCCCTCCGCTTCGCCCTGGGGATCTTCGACCGACCCGGCCAGCCACGGTTGGCCATTTCATGCGATACGAGCATTGGCCGGCCCGGCGGCTCCCCCACTGGGGTGCTTCCCTACGGTCTCTACAGACCGCCAAGGGCGGGACGCTCCGCAGTCGTGATTCTCGAGGCCGTCAGGCGTCGACGGCGTCGAAGATGCCAGCTTTCTCTGTCGGCTACAATTCCCACATCGCGTGGATGCTCCAGGTCCTCTCTCGATCCTGGTTTATGCTGTCGCCCCTGCCTCCTCCGGCCACGAGTACCTCCTCTTGAGGCGAATAGAGCCCCAGGGGGGATTCTGGCAAGGCGTGACGGGCGCTGTAGAGCCGGGGGAAGCTCTTGACGAAGCAGCGATTCGCGAGCTCACAGAAGAGACCGCGCTCGCCCCCATTCGGCTATTGGCGGTCAACTATCAGTACACGTTTCCGATTCGCATACGTAGCGCCGGTAGGTCTCACCTCCAACACGTCACCGAGCACGTCTTCCTCGCCCTCTTGAGCGCCAAGGTCGATCCCACAATCGATCCAAGTGAACACGACGCTTGGGATTGGTACTCCTACGAAGAGGCGCTCCTGTGGCTTCGCTGGCCCGGGAACATCGAAGCAATCAGACGATGCGAGAGGCTTGTCAATCCAGCAGCGCCAGACCCACAACCATGATTTCCGTTCACCGCCTAGCCACCCGACGGCGCGTCCTCGGCCAGCCAGGCGCTGCGTTCCACGCGATACCGGCCCTGACTGGCCGGGCGGCACGTCTCGAGGCCGTTGGGCGCCTCGCGGACCTTCCTGCCAGGGAGGAAAACCAATGGCCGCGGTTGCGAAACCTCTGAAGAAGCCCTCCCGATCGGTTCCGAGCAAGAGCGGCAAAGCCAGGCCGCGTGCGTCACGCAAAGACCCTTCCGTCGATCTCTGGTTTGGTCGTCTCGACCACCCTCAGAAGGTCTTGATGCTCCAAGTGCGACGTGCCATCCTGGCCTCGGATTCCAGAGTGACAGAGTCCGTCAAGTGGAGCACTCCGACGTTCTCATTCAACGGCGATATTGCAAGCTTCATCCCTCAGGCTAAGAACTTCGTCAGCCTGCTGTTCCATCGAGGCGCCGAGATCCCTGGAAGGCACCCGCGCCTCGAGGGCATTTCGCGCCTTGCCCGCACCATGCGTTTCGCCTCCACGAAGGACCTCAAGCAGAACAGATCGCACCTCGAAAAGGCCATCCGTGCTTGGTGTGACGACAGATCGGGCTGAAGCCGCCGGTTTTACAACTCGCAGGAGCCGGCCCCATCTCAAGGCTGTTGGGCGGAAGGAGGGAGCGCGTTCCGAGGGGGTCCTTTCCGCATTCATGTCCTCGGACCAGCCTAACCTGTTTCCCAGGAGAGCTACGACCATCACCGTTGAGCCCGATGGCCAAAGCTCCACCGCTCTCAACGGCGGGCCAGTGTTCACATTCAATGAGGCCACCTCCCTTCAAGGAAACTGCCCTACCCAGCCGGAGATCGATTACTGCTGGGACAGGCTGCGTGAGGGCGGAGACGAGGCTGCACAGCAATGCGGTTGGCTCAGAGACAAGTTCGGGCTTTCATGGCAGGTCGTTCCCACTGCCCTCTCAGCCATGCTTAGCGATCCCGGTTCTGAGCGTACCCGGCGAGGGACCGAGGCGATGGTCAGAATGAAGAAACTGGATATCGAGGAGGTCAAGCGCATCTGCGCAACCTAGCTAGGGAGCCTGGGCCACCCGATGCGCGCATGCCCATCCGGGACGCCCAAGAATGCTCGCCCGGGATGAGCTGGCTTCACCCATCTCGCATCACGGAATCGGGGGGTCCCTCGTTGTCGCTCCCCCATTGACTTGTCCATCAGATCGCGTATAAAGATAGGCAATCCGTTTTCCCCTGAGGAGGAGCCCGATGGACCTACAAAACCTACTCGTATTCCTTCTCGTTGGCCTCGTTGCGGGGTGGCTGGCTTCCCGAATCATGAGGGCCGGCCCGTTCGGCCTGGTGGGAGACCTGATCATTGGCGTGATCGGCGCCTTCATCGGAGGCTGGCTCTTTGGCCTCCTCGGAATCTCGGCTGGCGGGATTCTCGGATTGCTCGTCGCGGCGGTCGTCGGCGCGATTGTCCTGTTGTATGTGCTCCGCCTAGTCAAGAGAGCCTGATCTCCGGACGACCGCGAACCGCCGTCGCCCCAAGTAAGGGCGGATTCGGCGTTGTCACAGCAGTGGGCTCGCGCCTCACGAGCCTGCCCCCACGTTGTCAGGTCCCGTCTCACCCGGATCATGAACGCGGACCACGTTCGCAGACACTCGATGTCAAAGGAGATATCGCCATGAAGCTCTCTGCGCCGAAGGTCATCACTTGGTGGATCGCCGTTGTTCTCGGGGTCCTCGGGCTCCTGGGACAAATGGCTATCGTGCCCGCACTAGGCGCCTACGCATTCTGGTTTGTTGCCGCCGGACTTGCCGTACTGGCGCTGGGGGCACTCATCAAGGATCTCTAGTTCCCCAACGCGCGTGGGCCCTCGGGTTGAGGCTCGCCCGTGCGACCGAAGGGCCCACGCCTCATCTCTGCCACTCACCATCCCTTTCGGATGGCCGCCTAACAACTCGATGGTACCCCCTCCGATTCCCTACAGGGCACTTCGCAGTCGCTCCGGGGATCTTCGACCGACCCCCGGCCCGCCGGGCTTGGATTCCGCCCGATCCTGGGCGCCCGCGCGGCTCATCGCGGGCCGTTAGATGG
>Ga0209751_10002556_pt1 | contig 18030 bp, 21 predicted proteins | sample RifCSP13_1_FD_184019 | JGI IMG/M metagenome (GOLD analysis project Ga0209751, IMG submission 184019) | Soil microbial communities from Rifle, Colorado - Rifle CSP2_sed 13_1 (SPAdes) (version 2) | ecosystem: Environmental > Terrestrial > Deep subsurface > Rock core/Sediment | place: Rifle... | reverse complement strand
CCTTCCTCACACCCTCGTCCCGGAATGGCCGGGCACGCCGCCGCGTGTCCCCCCGCCTCAGGCCGGCTGATCGGGGACACGTTCCCACACGAGGACCCCATGACCACCAGCGTCGACCTGTCCATTGTCGTGCCCGTGTACAACGAGGAGGAGAACCTCCCGGTGCTCTGGCCGGAGGTCCGCGAGGCCCTGGCGCCCACCGGTCTCGCCTATGAAGTCATCTTCGTGGACGACGGGAGCAAGGACCGCAGCGCCGAGCTCGTGCGCGGGTTCAGAGAATCCGATCCACGCGTCCGCCTCGTGCGGATCAAGGCCAACGCCGGCGAGACAGCGGCCACCGATGCCGGCTTCAAGGCGGTGCGCGGCCGCTATGTCGTGGTCATGGACGCCGATCTCCAGAACGATCCGCGCGACATCCCCGGCATGCTCCGGCACCTGGACCAGTGGGACGCCGTGACCGGCTGGCGCGTGAACCGCGGGGCCGGCGATTCGTGGGTCCGGCGGCTCTCGTCGCGCATCGCCAACCGCGTGCGGAACCGGCTCAGCGACGAATCCATTCAGGACAGCGGGTGCACGTTCCGGGCGTTCCGGCGGGAGTGTCTCCGCGACCTGGTGCTGTACAAGGGCTTCCACCGGTTCATCCCGACCTTGCTCAAGATGCGCGGCTTCCGGGTCCTCGAGGCGCCGGTCAAGCACCGGCCGCGCCGGTTCGGGCAATCCAAGTACGGCATCGGCAACCGCGCGCTGCGCGCCTTTGTGGATCTGCTGGTCGTTCGCTGGATGAAGAACCGCCTGCTCCGCTACGAAGTCGCGGAGGACCTGGGCGGCGACGGGAGATTCGGTCGATGAAGATTCTACTGATCGGGCTGGGCCGGTGGGGGGAAAAACACCTTCGGGTGTTGGGCGAGCTGGGGGTGGAGCTGTGGGTGTCGGACGTCTCCGAAGAGCGCCGCGCCTTCGCCGTGAAGGCCGGCGTGGCCGCGGAGCGCGCGGTGGCGGATTTTCGCGTCGCGCTGCCGCACGTCGACGCCGTGGACCTGGTGACGCCGGCGGACACTCATCTGGCGCTGGCCAGCGAGTGCCTCACCTCGGGCAGAGACTGCTTCATCGAAAAGCCGGTCACCCTGACCGGGGCCGAAGGGCGGGCGCTGGCGGACGTGGTGCGGCGCACCGGCCGCATCCTGCAGGTCGGGCACATCTTCCGCTTCCACCCGGTGGCGACCGCGCTGCGTGAGCGGATCCAGAACGGGTCCGTCGGGCGCGTGCGGTACTGCACCGGCCGCTTCACGGGCTTCAAGCGGCCGCGCACCGACGTGGGCGTGACCCAGACCGACGGCATCCACTACTTCGACCTGTTCGCCTACCTGCTGGGGCAGGCGCCGACCGCCGTGACGGCCACCCTGCGGGACTACCTGGGGCGGGGGATGGACGACCTCTCGTTCACCACGGTCGAGTACGGTGAGGTGCCGGCATTCATCGAGACCGGCTACTTCGCACCCGGCACGTATCGCGACTGCGTGATCGTCGGCGACAAAGCGACGCTGGCCGGCGACTTCGGCACGGCTGAAGTGCGGCTGCACGCCAACGCCCACGTGCCCGGCGCGGGCGGCTGGCAGGCGCCCGAGGGCGCGGTGGAGACGTTCAAGGCCAGCGGCCCCGAGCCGCTGCGCCGCGAGCTCGAGCTCTTCCTCGATGCGGTGACGCGCAGGGGGAAGCCCGCGGTCGATGTCGACGCGGGGATCCTGGCCCTGCGCGTGGTCGAGGCGGCCCAGCGCGCCTCGGCGCTGGGCAGGCGGGTCACCCTCGCTGAGCTTTCGTAGGTGAGTGGTGGTGCCGAAGGGGGGATTTGCTCGGCCCTCGTCCGAAAAACTCTCCAGTGCCAGTGATTCGGCAAGGTTTGTGACCACATCGGTGCGCGGGATGAATGACACTGGGTTGCACCGAGCGAGCCTGATTTGGCCTCACTGTACTCCCGTTTTACTCCCGTTCCCGGTGCGATAAATCGATCTCGGATTAGTGAGGCTCGAGTCATGCTGCGGGCCATTTGAGGCGACTTTCATTGCCCGGTCCCGCTGACAAGGAATCAGTGGGTCGAACGGGTCAGGACGTGATGCCTCAGAAGTAGGTGTTACCGAACGGCGAGGGTGATGCCTCAAAATTCTGTTACCCACGGGCGGCCTCCTGAAGGGCGCGACGAGTATGGGCGAGCTTCCACAGCACGTCCAGCGTCTGCTGGATGTCCCGGGCCAGGGCGATCGGATCCAGAGCATGAACCTGCTGCGCCAGCGCCTTCCGCTGCTCGGGGGTGAGCACGCCCGCGGCGAGCACCCGTTGGTAGGGCGTCTGCGCGGCGTCGTACCGCTTCAGGACCTTGCTGCCGACCCGGCGCTTGCTGCGGAGCTTGCGGACGGGCCGGAAGAAGTTGTGCTGCAGGCGGAGCAGGCCGTACAGCCGCTGCAGGACGGCCCAGGCCGCGCGGGAGCTGTAGCGGTCGTAGCCGACGAGGCGCCGCACGAGCAGGCCGTTGCGCTGCTCGACCCAGGCCTGGTCGTTCTTGCGATAGGGCCGGCCGCGGGTGAAGCGGATGCTGTGGCGCTGGCACCAGCCGAGCAGGCAGGCATTGATGAACTCGCTGCCGTTGTCGCTGTGCCACGCGCGCAGCGGGACGGGCAGGCGCTGGCGGAGGAGATGGATGCCGCTGGTGACGCGCCGGTGGTGGAGCCCCCAGACGGCCTGCAGCTCGGTCCACGTGGTGGCGACGTCGACCGCGACGAGGGTGGCGAGGTAGAAGCCGTCCGTGGACTCTCCGCAATGCAAGACAAGATCGCCTTGCAGGGCGCCGGGTGCCACCCCGCTCCACTCGCTCCAGGTGCGCAGCGGCACTTGGGCGCGGAGGGTGCCGAGGGCCGGGGCGAGGTGCCGCGGCTGCCGGGGGCGGCGCTGCCGCAGCGGGCGCAGCAGGCGATCGAGGGTCGCCGGGCTGGCGGCGGTGGGGGCCACGCGCAGGGGCGGGGCCACCACGAGGCCATGATGCTGCTCCAGGGCCGCCAGGAGGCGGGGCAGGATGGCGACGAGCAGCTTGCCGGACAGATAATCACTGGCGCGCCACACGCGCTCGAGGAGGGGCAGGAGCTCGCGGCCGTAGCGCCGGGGGCGCCCGGGGGGCCGCCCGGCCGGGCGCGGCCGCTGGCCCAGCCGCCGGATCGCCGCCTTCCGGTGGCAGTGCGTCGTGCGACAGTACTCGTCCAAAATCCTCCCTCGTTCACGCTTGTCGGCCACCACGTACCGCCGCCGCAAGACCTCGGCATACTCTCGACGGGCTCGCTCGGTCACGGGGCCTCCTTTCCGGTGTCCTTGGTAACACCGGTTTTGAGGCACCCGGGTCCGTTTCGGTAACACTTGTTTTGAGGGCGATCGGGGACTTGACATATTACAAGTTCAATCCTAGTATATCTGAAGCAACATGAGAAAAACCCTCCACAAGCGAGCCCAAAAGTCCTTAGCAAGAGAGTCCCTGCTATCGGAGATCGCGTATTCGGAAATCAGAAAGAGAGTTATCTTTCAAGACTTGCCGAGTGGGCAGTCGATCAATGAAATGTCGCTTGTCCGCGAGCTAAAACTCGGGCGGACGCCGGTGCGTGAGGCCGTCCAGCGGCTCGCTCGTGAAGGATTGCTGAAAGTTCTTCCCCGGAAGGGGATTCTCGTTTCCGAGCTGAGCGTGGATACGTTGCGGCAGGTCTTCGAAGCGCGGGCTCCCTGCGAAGCCCAGGTCGCACGCTGCGCCGCCCTGCGGGGGGAACCTTCAGACATAGACCGGATGGAGAAGGCGCTCTTCGGCGTAGACCACATGATTGAAGAGAGGCAGTTTCGGGCCCTCGTCGAAGCCGACGAGCAGTTTCACTTGGCCGTTGCCGATGCTGCCAAGAACCCGTTGCTCCGAGGGATCGTGTCGACGCTCTATGGGCTCGGAATTCGATTCTGGTACATGACCCTCGCGCAGCGTCCACCTGAGGATGTCAGGAACGAGATGTCCCTCCACCGTGAGGTTCTGTTGAGGATAAAGGAGCGTGATCCTGAAAAAGCAGCCGAGGCGATGCTTGTGGCCATCGGCGGCTTCCCCGACAGGGTTGCGGATATGCTGAGAGGTAACCTCCACGGTCTTGTCGTGGCAGGGAAGGGCGATGAGTGAGCGCTTTGTGAGTTTTCTCGACAGTTCTCTGGCCGATCTGGACCGTCGCGGCTTGACCCAGACTGTTCGAGTGCTCGAGGGGCCGGCGGACTCGACCGTGGTGGTGAAGGGGCGCCGCTGCGTTCAGCTGGCATCGAATAACTATCTCGGGCTAACCACTCACCCGCGTGTGCGTGCTGCCGCGGCGGCGGCGCTGGAAATTTTTGGCACGGGTGCCGGGGCCGTGAGGCCTATCGCGGGCACTATGACGATTCACGAGGAGTGCGAGGCCAAACTGGCGGAGTTTAAAGGCACCGAGGCGGCCTTGCTCATGCAGTCGGGCTATACCGCCAACGTTGGGGCGGTGACGGGCCTTTTGGAACCAGGGGATCTCATTATCAGCGACGAACTCAACCATGCGAGCATCATCGATGGGATCCGCCTGTCCGGTGCGGACAAACGCATTTACCCGCATAAGGATCTGGATGCTCTAGAGCGCTGCTTGCAGCAGTCGAAGAAATACAAGAAGTGTCTGGTGGTAACCGACGGGGTCTTCAGCATGGACGGCGACATCGCGCCCCTTCCCGGGATAGTCGCGCTGAAGGAACGTTATGGAGCTGCCCTCATGGTTGATGACGCTCACGCGAGCGGCATTTTGGGGGCGAGGGGCGGGGGGACTGTTGAGCATTTCAAGCTCCACGGCAAAGTCGAGATTCAGATCGGCACCCTGTCGAAGGCCCTCGGAGCGGTCGGGGGCTTCATCGCCGCCTCCGCCAGAACGATTGAATTGCTTCGGCGTAAGTCCCGGCCCTTCCTGTTCAGTTCTGCCCTCCCCCCGTCGGTGGCGGCGAGCGTGAGCGCCGCGGTCGATGTGATCGGGGCCGAACCCTGGCGGCGTCACCAGCTTTGGGAGAACACCCGGTTCTTTAAGGAGGGTCTGGGCGCTCTCGGATTCGACACGGGTGCTAGCGAAACGCCGATTACGCCTGTCATCCTTGGCGATTCCAAACTTGCTGGGCACATGAGCGAATGCCTGGCGGCAGAGGGGGTGTTTGCGAGCGCCATCATCTATCCGATGGTGGCCGAAGCCAAGGCGCGGATCCGAACGATCGTAATGGCGACGCATTCGCGCGAGGAGCTCACCTTTGCGCTCGACCGCTTTGAGAAGATCGGCCGAGTGCTGGGTGTAATCACTTGAGTCCAGTTTGCTGTTTTCCCGACACAAGGGAGCGCCCATGTATCTCCACCGGTGGACCGATCTCCCAATGGAACGACTCTCTCCCGAAATCACCCGGCAAATGGTCGTCGGAGAGCGGGCAATGATCTGCCTGTTCCGCTACAAACCTGGCACCAGTGAGCCCATGCACGACCATGAGAGCGAGCAGTTTTCCTGCGTCCTCAAGGGCCGGGTTCGTTTCCTTCTGCAAGGGCAAGATATTGAGGCGGGCCCCGGCGAGGTGGTGCATATTCCTTCCAACGTTCGGCACGGTGCGGAGATCCTCGACGAAGAGGCCGAAGTCTTGGAGGTCTTCAGCCCAATCCGACATGATTTCCTCAGCAAGGTAGGGGCCTGAATAAGGAGCGCCCAAGATGGTTACTGGGCTGGCAGGCAAGACGGCGTTAGTGACCGGGGGGAGTCAGGGGATCGGCGCGGCTATCGCGCGGGCGTTGGCCGGGGAGGGCGTGAACCTTGGCCTATGTGCCCGCGGCAGGGACGGGCTCATAAAGGCTGCGGAGGAGATTCGGGAGGCCACGGGCGTCAAGGTGGCCATCGCGCAAGCTGACTGCACCGATCCTCAACAGGTCAGGCAGATGGTGTCCGCCCTCATCAAGGATCTCGGAAGCATCAACATCCTGGTCAATTGTGTCGGCAGAGCGAAAGCGGGCCCTTTCGCCGATCTGACGGATGATGACTGGTTTCAAACAATTAATCTGAAGTTGATGGCGGCCGTCCGAGTGACGAGAGAAGTCTTGCCTCACATGATTCGAGCAAAGTGGGGGCGGATCATCATGATCGGAGGCGTGTTCGGCACGCAACCGAGCCCGTTCTCCATCCCCATGGGAGTTGTCAACGCCGGTCTGTTCAATTTTGCCAAAGCCTTGTCCCAGGATCTCGTCAAACACAACGTGCTTGTTAACGCCGTGAGCCCTGGACGCGTGGACACTCCGTTGTTCCAGCAGTTGGTCCAGCGCCAGGCCGAGCAGTTGAAGGTTTCTCCCGAGCGCGCCCGGATGGAAGTCCTCAGGGAAGTCCCGATCGGTCGGCCAGCCGAACCGGCGGAAATTTCAAATATCGTCGTCTTTCTCGCGTCGGACTTGGCCAGCTATGTCAACGGAGAAGTCGTGACGGTAGACGGGGGATGGACGAAGTGCGTGTAAAGCGCGGCGGACGGATATCTATGCTCTCGACGAGCCCTCCCGCGTGTGGTATTCGTTCCGGAGAGGCCGGATGACCACTCCCGCCGTGGAGATCCGACGCACAGCCTGCTCGCTCGACTGCTTCGACGCCTGCGGGGTGGTCGCCGAGGTCTCCGACGGGCGCATCCTCCGGCTCCGTGGCGACGCTGATCATCCGTTCACCCGCGGCGCTCTCTGCCAGAAGGTCAATCGGTATCTCGAGGAGCGCTACTACAACCCCGAGCGCATCGTGTACCCGCTTAGGCGTAGTGCGGCCGGCTGGCAGCGGATCGGCTGGGAAGAGGCACTCGACCTGGCGGCCGCCAAGCTCGAGGCCGCCCGTCGGCAGCACGGAAGTCTCACCACCCTCTACCACAAGGGTAACGGGTCGTTCGCGGCATCTAAGGTCCTAGGGGAGCGGTTCTTCAACCTGTTCGGCGGCGCCACGCATGCCGTCGGCCGTTACTGCGGTGGCGAGGGCGACCTCGGCACCACGCAGTCCTTCGGGGCCTGCCAGATCCACGACCCCTTCGACCTCTCCGAGAACACGCGCCTGTTCCTCCTCTGGGGCCGGAACCCCGCCGTCACCAACATCCACATGATGCCGATCATCAAGGAGGCCCGGGCGCGAGGGGCGTTGGCCATCGTCATCGATCCCATCGAGACCAAAACCGTGAAGTACTGCGATCGCGGCATCCAGCTGCGACCGGGGAGCGACGGCCATCTGGCCATCGGGATGGCCAAGGTGATCCTGGCCCGCCGCCCAGTCGAGCGGGAGCGAATCGCCTCCATCAGCGACTGCTTCGATGACTACCTGCGCCTGGTGGATGCGATCCCGATGGAGGAAATCGTCGGCCGGACCGACCTGCCCTTGGAGACGATCGAATGGCTCGCGCTAACGTATTACGACACGCGGCCGGCCACGATCCTACAGGGCATAGGCCTCCAGCAGTACACGCGGGGCGCGCAGACGTACCGCCTCATCGCGGCCCTCGGCATGCTCGCCGGCCACATCGGCATCCCCGGCGGGGGCGTGAATTTCACCAACTGGCCGTGGCCGCTGATGCGACACGTGGTGGCCGAGGGGCGGCGCACGGCGCCGCCAAGGACGCTGCCCGTGTCGCAACTGGCGCGGGGGCTCACCGGCACCACCAACCCGCCGATTACGGTGGCCTACTTCACGGGGAGCAACCTCGTCAATCAGATGCCCGACCCGCTCGGTGCCCGGGCTGAGCTCGCCCGGCTCGACTTCGTGATCTGCGTCGACCAGTTCCTCACCGACACCGCGGACACCGCTCACCTGTTCCTGCCGTCGACGACGTTCCTCGAGGAGGAGGATTTCCTCCCGAGCTACGGCCACCTCTGGATGCAGCTCATGGAGCCAGTCGTCCCGCCGCTGGGGGAGGCCCGGAGCGATCTCTGGATCTTCCAGCAGCTGGCCGACCGGCTCGGCCTCGGGCCGGAGATGGCGGGCACGCCGGCGGAGTGGATCGAGCGGCTCACCGAGCCGTTCCGCGCCCAGGGAATCTCGCACGCGGCGCTCAAGGCGGCCGGGGGACGTCTCTGGCCGGAGGGAACGCCCCGGGTGCCGTGGGCGGACGGAAAGTTCAAGACGCCCTCCGGGCAGTTCATCTTTCTGGACCGGTTCGACGACGATCCGGTGCTGCCATCGCCCGAGTACCCGCTGCACCTCGTGACGCTGGCCACTGAGAGAGCGATCAACTCCCAGATCCTCGAGGCGCGCCAGCAGGAGGAGGCGGTCGCCCGCGTCCATCCGCATGCGGCGCGCGCCGTCGGGCTCACCGACGGCGACCGGGCGACCCTCGTGTCCCCACGTGGACGCCTCCCGGTGTGCATCCGACTTGACCCAGGCACGCGGCCCGACACCGTGCTGGTGTCCAAAGGGGAGTGGCTCAAGCGCGGCCGCTGCCTGAACGTCCTCGTCGAGCCGCGGTTCACCGCGGGAACAGGCACTGCCTTCAACCAGAACTTCGTCCGTCTGGAGCGAATTTAACCCCTCACAAAGGAGCCGGCGATGGAACGACTCGGTGCGCAGAAGGACCGGACCAGGCTGACCATGGGCATGAAGCGGCGCGACTTCTTGGTTCTCACGATCGGCGGGGCTGTAGCCGCGGTCGTTTCGTCCCCGCCCGCCTACGGCGCCAAACTCGGCAGCGTCAAGTTCGGTGTCGCCAGCGTCGACCCCTACTCCTCGCCGATCTATGTCGCTGACAAGATGGGCTACTGGAAGGACGAAGGTCTCGAGGTCGAGTACTTCGACTCCCAGAGCGGTCCTCGATCAAAGCAGATGCTTGCCGCCAAGCAGATCTTCGCCACCTCGACTGGCATGAACGACGTGGTCGCCCTGTCCCTCGCCGGCAAGCCCTCGGTGGTCGTGCTTGGGATCGATAACCGTGTCACCTTTGCCAACATTCTCGTCAACAAGAAGCTCTACGATGCTGGAGTCAAGAGCGTATCCGATCTGGCCGGTCGCTCGATCGCCGTCACGCAGCCGCAAGCGGCTACTTGGCTGATGGCTGTCTACATCACCGAGCGCGCCGGCCTCAAGGACAAGGTGACGATCCGAGGGCTCGGGGACTTCACCACGATGATGGGGGCGGTGAAGAGCGGTACGGTGGATGCCTGCACGGCGACTGTTTCGATGATCAACAAGGCCCGGGAAGAGGGCTGGGGCGTCCCGATCTTCGACGTGACCGAAACTGAGGCTTGGAATAAGGTGTTTGGTGGCGACATTACCGGCGTGTGCGTGTGGGTCCTCAGGGAGACCCTCGAGAAAAGCGCCGATCAGATTCAGGCTTTGGTGAGCGGCGTTGTCCGCGGAACGGATTTTGTTCGTGATCACTCACCCGAGGACATTGCAGAAGTCCTCTACAAGGACTACCTCCACCAGTACCCGATGCCGGCGGTCCTGGCCGGCCTCCGCATCTACAAAAAGACCTGGAACTACACCAACCTCGTCACCAAAGAGGTGTACGACAGGCTCATCCGTGTCATGGGCGGCGGACGCCAGTACAGCGACGCGGAGCTGGCCACGTATCCGTACGAGAAGGGCTGCGAGATGTCGTTCGTCAGGAAAGCACGGCGCCTCTGAGCCGCTGACCGTGCACGAGACATTTCACCCGTGACGTTCGAGGGGAGCCTCGCGTCGGTCGGGACGGCCGGAGCGTTGGTACTCGGGATCGTCACAATATGGTCCTTCCGATGATCGAGGTCCGCGCTCTCGGTAAAGTATTCCAAGCCGAGACTCGAGAGGTTTGGGCGATAGGTGACGTCAGCTTTTCCGTGGGCAAGGGGGAGTTCGTCTCCATCGTCGGGCCGAGCGGGTGCGGCAAGAGCACGATCCTCAACATCGTGGCAAGTTTCCTGGCGCCGACGGTGGGCGAAGTCCGGGTGAATGGGGATCTGGTGCGCGAGGGCACGATTCCCAAGGGGTTGGGCTACATCTTCCAGAAAGACACGGTCCTGCCGTGGTACACGGTCCGCAAGAACATCAGTCTCGGCCCGTGGTACCGGGGTGCTTCGTCCGACTCGGTCGACCGAAAGGTGAGTTCGCTTCTCTCCATGGTCGGACTCCAGGGCTGCGAGGAGATGTACCCGCATCATCTCTCCGGGGGGATGCGCCAGCGCGTCGCCTTGTTGATGACGCTCGCCTGCGACCCGACGATTCTATTGTTGGACGAGCCCTTCGGGGCGCTCGACACGCATACGAAGCTCCTCCTGCATAAGCAGCTTCTGGAGATCTGGGAACGCCTGGGCCAGACGATTATCCTCGTAACTCACGACCTGGCAGAGGCGATCACGCTCTCGGAGCGCGTTCTCGTCCTCTCCGCGCCGCCGAGTCGTGTGATCCTCGATTATCGGGTAGACATCCCCCACCCGAGAGACGTCTTTTCGATCCGCGAGAGTCCGGAATTCACGGAGCACTTCCAGCGCGTGTGGCATGTCCTCGGTGAGGAATTCCGGCACACGGACATCGCGGTAAGCGCGGGGGAGGGGTCCCCACCACATGGCGAGAGTTGAAGCGACGATCGGCGCTGAACTTGCTGAGCATCTCGGGCGCAGACGGCGGGCCGCCCGGCGGGAACGGCTCCGCGTCAGCGGCGCGCAGTTGGTGATCCTGCTGGCGATTCTCGGGTTGTGGGAGTACGTCACGCGTATCCCGTGGTTCATCGCGAACACCATCTTCGATCCGTTCTTCGTGAGCCGTCCGTCATTGGTGGCCGCGAAGCTCTATCACTGGACGTTCGGCAAACAGGCGGGCTACCTGTGGCCGCATCTCTACTCGACGCTGGTGTCGACTCTGCTCGGCCTTATCGTTGCCGTCAGCACCGGATTCTTCGTCGGTCTCTTGCTGAGTCAGAAGCGACGACTCGCAGCGATATTCAATCCGTTCATCGTGGGACTGAACTCGCTACCCCGGATCGCGTTTGTGCCGCTCATCACGATGATCTTCGGCTTGGGCATTGCCTCGAAGATCGTGACCGCGTGGTTCATCGTGTTTTTTCTGGTGTTCTTCAATACCTTTAAGGGCGGCCTCAACATCGAACCGCATATCATCAACTTTTGTCGAGGGCTAGGTGCGAACGACCGGCAGATCACGAGGACGGTCAGGATTCCGAACGCGGCCGCCTGGGCGTTTGCATCCCTACCGAACGCGGTGGCCTTTTCGCTGATCGGGGTGGTTATCTCGGAGTTCGTGGGGTCGGTCACGGGCATGGGCTATGTGATCATCTCCGCGCTGGCGACCCTGAACGCGGCCGACATGTTTGCGGCAATCGTCGTGCTCAGCGTGACGGGGATCTCTCTGGTGACGATATTTCGCGCCGTGGAACGTCGTCTGCTCCGATGGTCCCCGGAGTTCCGGGATTTGAAATAATCGATTGGCACAGGACACTCGCCGACGCTAGAGGAACGTTGGTTCTGACCGGATTGCACCCGCACAACAATGGACGTTGTAAGGAAGGCCCGCCCAAGACCGCAAGCAGCGTGCGCGACATCGACCTGCTGCCGGCAGTTGCCGAGGCGCTCAAAGCCCAGAAAGCGCAACAGGCGGCCGAGCGTCTCAAGCGCGGCTGCGGAGCACCCGAACCAGGTCAGGATTACGTTTTCACCGGCCCGGAAGGGGCCTCCTGAACGTGAATGCCTTGCGGGACCGGGTCTGGTATCCAACGCTGACAAAATCGGCCCTGAGCCGCCGGACGATGTACCAGACCCGGCACACCTTCGCCTCGAATGCCTTGGCCGCCGGGGAGGCGCCGTCCTGGGTGGCGGCGATGCTCGGGCACGCGAGCCCGGAGATGCTGTTCAGCGTCTACGCGCGCTACATCCCGAACCGGACGCGGCGGGACGGCAGTGCGCTCATGAGCCGCATGGAGGGGACGAAGACCGTCACGAAAACTGCGGAGGAGGCCGCTGCGATACTGCCGAAATACTCCCGCTGAGGTCCGGGCCGACCGGGTACACTAAGCGAGACGCCCGCTTAGCGATTTTTGGTGCCGAAGGGGGGATTTGAACCCCCACACCCTTGCGGGCACATGACCCTGAATCATGCGCGTCTGCCAATTCCGCCACTTCGGCCCGGGCAGGGTACTCATCATACTGAGCGCGCTCTTGAAGTCAAGGGGCCCGACGGCTCCTGAGCTCGATGCCGCCTGAGAAGGTCATCGCGACCAACCGGAAGGCGTTCCACAACTTCGCCATCCTCGAGACCTTCGAGGCCGGGCTGGTGCTCAAGGGCACCGAGGTCAAGTCGCTGCGGGAGGCGCAGGTCAACTTTAAGGACTCCTACGCCACCATCGACAACGACGAGGCCTGGCTGGTCGGCTGCCACATCTCGCCGTACCACCACGGCAGCGACGCCAACCACGACCCGGACCGCAAGCGCAAACTGCTGTTGCACCGCCGCGAGATCGCGCGGCTGCTCGGCAAGGTGGCCGAGCGCGGCTTGACCCTGGTGCCCCTTCGTCTATACTTTAAGGGCGGGCGGGCGAAGGTGGAGTTGGGCCTCGCCCGCGGCAAGAAGCTCCACGACAAGCGCGCCGCGATCCGCGAGCGGGACGCCCGGCGCGAAATGGCGAAGGAAGCGCGCGACCGAGCGCGCGCATGAAGGGGGCGACTGGTTTCGACGGGGGTCAGTGAAGCGTAGGCGGCATCCCGAGGTGCTCTCTCCTCGTAAAACTGGGGGCACGGTTATAGCTGCCGACAATCAGCTAGCCCTGGCGGCCTAACACCCGCCAGCGCCCTCCGGATCGGGTCAACGGGGTCCGGGTTCGGGCGTCATATTCCGGTGACTGGCTCCGAACCCCGCTCTTGGGTGAGGGGCGAGATCTTCAAGGAGCTGGCTGCCCCGACAACCAGCCGGTTGGAGGGACGGGCGGCGAGAGCAGAAGAGAACCGGCTATGGATGTAGAAGCCTGCTGCTGAGGATTTCCGGACGTGGGTTCGATGCCCACCGCCTCCACCATTCCGAGGCCCGCCCGGTTCGCCGGCGCGGGCCTCGCGTTTTTCCCTAAAAGCTTCGTGCCGACTCGCGACCGTTGCTACAATGGCGGCTACCGCAGACGCGGGACGGGATGAGACGGACACAGGCGGCAGGACTGCTGATGGTGGCCGCGCTGGTGGGGTGGCTCCTCACCGCGGCCGACGGGGCGCGCCCGGACGCCTTCGAGCTCAAGGGGCGGTCGGGCAGCCTGGGCCAGCTCGCCCTCGTCGTCGTGGACGACGGCGCGTCCTATGTGTCGGCCGAGCGGCTGGCCGCGCTGCTCAAGGGCTCCTGGGCGGTGAAGGGAACGCGCGGCACGCTCACCGTCGGCAAGCGAAGCGCCCAGTTCGTCAAGAACCAGTCCCGCGTCGTGATCCAGGGCCAGGCGATGACCCTCGAGGCTCCCGCGCGCCTGGGGGCGGCGGGCTGGCTCATCCCCGAGAGCTTCCTCACCAAGGGGCTGGGCCGGCTGACGCCGGGCATCACGGCGGCCGCTGTCGCTGACGCCAAGCGGCCGCCATCGAAGACCGTGCGCGCGGCGGTGGCCTTTGAGGAGCTGCGTTACCGCTCCTATCCCTCCTTCACCCGCGTGGTGGTCGAGACCGGGGGGACGCTCGCCTACGCCATGGTCTCGGGCACCCAGGAGATCCGAGTGCGACTGCCCGGTCTCGTGCTCTCAGGCGCACGGACCGAAGAGCTCGGCGACGGCCTCGTCAAGGAGATCCGCCTCGAGCGGGCCGGCGCCGACGCGGTGCTGCGCGTGCTGCTCGAGGGCACAGCGGGCGAGGTGAAGGATTCGGTGCTCCAGGATCCGTTCCGGCTGGTGCTCGACATCTACCGGCCCCGGGAGCCCGGCGGCGACGCGCACGGTCGCGGGGGCATCCAGCCGCTGCGCCTCATCGTGCTCGACGCCGGCCACGGCGGCCACGATCCGGGCGCCACCGGGCCCAGCGGCGTCATGGAGAAAGACGTCGTCCTGGACGTGACCAAGCGGGTCGCGCGGCTGGCCGAGGACGGCCTGGGCGTCAAGATCGCGCTCTCGCGGACCACGGATGTCTTCGTGCCGCTCCGTGACCGGACCAATTTCGCCAACAAGCTGCGCGCCGACCTCTTCGTGTCGATCCACGCCAACGCGCACCCCCGCGCCTTCTCCGAAGGCGTGGAAACCTACTTCCTCTCCTCGGAGGCCTCCGACAGCGAGGCGCGCCAGGTGGCCGCCATCGAGAACGACGTGGTGCAGCTCGAGACGCCGGCCGCGCGCCAGAAGGGCGACGTGCTCAAGAGCATTCTCTGGGACCTGGCGCAGTCGGAGTTCCAGGCGGAATCGAGCTTCATGGCGGAGACGGTCCAGGACTCGATGACCCAATCGCTCCACTTGGTCAACCGCGGCGTCAAGCAGGCCGGCTTCTACGTCCTGGGCGGCGCGGCGATGCCGGCCATCCTGATCGAGGTGGGCTTCCTCACCAACCGCAAGGAGGAGCGGAAGCTGGCGACACCGGCGTACCGCGAGGCCGTGGCGCGCGCGATCTACGCCGGGCTCGCCGAGTACAAGCGCCGCTACGACCAGCGGCTGCGCACGACCCAGACGGTTCCGGCCCGGGCCGAGCCGGCTCCCCGGACCGGAGCCGCCCGATGACCGCTCTGATCCCGCGGCACGACGGCCGGCTGCCCGACCAGCTTCGGCGGGTCACCATTACCCGCGACTATCTGCGCCATCCCGAGGGTTCGGTGCTCGTCGAGTTCGGCGATACCAAGGTCATCTGTACGGCCTCGCTCGAGGACAAGGTGCCGCCGTTCCTCAAGGGGCAGGGCAAGGGCTGGGTGACCGCGGAGTACGGCATGCTGCCGCGTGCGACCAATATCCGCATGGGCCGCGAGCGCGGCGGCCCCAGCGGCCGCTCCCAGGAGATCCAGCGGCTCGTCGGGCGCTCGCTGCGCGTTGTCGTGGAGATGGCCAAGCTGGGCGAGCGGACGGTCTGGGTGGACTGCGACGTGATCCAGGCCGACGGCGGCACGCGGACGGCGGCCATCACCGGCGCCTTCGTGGCCGTGGCGGACGCGCTGGCCACGCTCGTCAAGTCCGGCGCGCTGCCGGGTTCCCCGATCCGGGACTGCGTGGCCGCCATCAGCGTGGGCATGGTGGGCGACCGGCCGGTGCTCGATCTCGATTACGTCGAGGACTCGACCGCTGAAGTGGACATGAATGTCGTGATGACGGGAGCGGGCGCGTTCGTGGAAGTCCAGGGCACGGCCGAGCAGACGCCCTTCGCCAAGGCGCGTCTGGACGAGCTGTTGGACCTGGCCGGCGTCGGCATCGGCCGGCTCGTCGAGCTGCAGCGCCGTGCCCTCGAGGCGCGTGGCGAGAAAACCTTCGTCCTCTGAGCGTGTGCTGGTCCTGGCGACGGCCAACCGCGCCAAGGGCCGCGAGATGGCGCAACTGCTCCGCGGCATCCCCCTCCGCATCCTCACGCTGGCCGACTGTCCGGGCGTGACGCTGCCCGCCGAGGGCGAGGCCTCGTACGCCGACAATGCGCTCGAAAAGGCGCGCGCCGTCGCCAGGGCCACGGGGCACCTGGCGCTGGCCGACGATTCGGGCATCGAGGTGGATGCGCTCGGCGGCGGGCCCGGTGTGCGGTCCGCCCGCTACGGCGGTGAGGGGCTCAGCGATCCCGAGCGCAACGCCCTCATGCTCCGGGAGCTCGAGAGCGTGCCCACGGCGCGGCGCACGGCGCGCTACCGCTGCGTGATCGCGCTCTGCTCGCCCGAGGGCCGCGAGGCGCTGGCCGAGGGCGTGGTCGAGGGTGTGCTGCTCGAGGTGCCGAGCCCGGGCCCCGGCGGCTTCGGCTACGATCCGCTCTTCTATTACCCCCCGCTGCGCGCGACGTTTGCCGATATCTCGGCCGAGGCCAAGCATGCGGTGAGCCACCGGGGCCGGGCCATGGCGCGGGCGCGGGAGATCCTCCGCGCCTGGGCCCCCGGCGCGCAATCTTGAACCCGCCGCGGGCCGGGGCGTATACTTTTCAGCACTTGTTCGGGGTGTGGCGCAGCCCGGTAGCGCGCCTGCTTTGGGAGCAGGAAGTCGGAGGTTCAAATCCTCTCACCCCGACCACTTCGACCATCTCGCGTGGACTCGTGAGGAGGCGCGCATGAGGCAGGGACTGGCCATCGCGTTGACTGTGGCGGTCGTGCTCGTCGTGGCACATGGCGGAGCGCTCGCCTGGAACTGCCCCGTGCAGATCAGGGCGGCCGAGGAGGCGATCAAGAAGGCCGAGGCGATGAAGCTCGGGTCCGAGGCCAAGGGCCTGGTAGAGGACGCCAAGAAGCTCCTGGCCGAGTCCCGGAAGCACCACACCGACGCCAAGGCCAAGATCGATCACGCCAACGCGATGTGGAAGGCCAAGGCCGCGCTGGCCGAGGCCGAGGCGGCCGCCGCGATCTCGACGCCCTAGTGCACCCGGCGCCGCGCCCGTTCCACGGCTCCGAGGCTCCAGCCCACCGCGTGGTGTATCGTAGGGCCTTGGGCGCCTGTAGCTCAGTTGGATAGAGCATCGGCCTTCTAGGCTCACGGGAGAAACGAGGCCCCTCGGCAATTCCGCAATTTGCCGAGGGGTTTTTCTTTGACCGATAGGCCGGACGCGCCCTGGTTGGGGTGGAATCGGGGTGGTGATGGGCACATCTGCGGGCACATCGCGGATCACCCTGCACAGCGAAAAGGGGCCGGTCTTACGTGGAGGCGACAGGGGCCCCTTCGAGGTTCGAACCAAATGCTCAACCGCCTAGTCTTGACCCAGGTCGATTCTGGTGGTTGCAGGAGCCCGCAATCACCGGAATCGACTCGTCTCAGCTTCGAGGTGGACGTTGTCTGCTCTTGTCCAAGAACCTTCCCGCCGATCTCGATCGGTTTGACGGGCCGCCCGGCCCCTCGCCGCTGTCCGGCCTCGTCCTCCGTCGTCCGTGTCCTGGCCGAGCAAGGCAACCGCATCGCGCAGATCCGCTGCCCGCGTGCTCGTGATGGCGATGAGGGCGAACACGGTATTGGTGTTGGACCAAAGTCCAATAGGCAGGACGAATGACTCCCACTAGATTGCAGGCAGAAGAGAACGAGGCAACCAGGGGCGATTATCCAGTGCCCGCAGACTGGAGGCTGAAATCATGTGCCTTCAACAGGACCGGGGACGGAAAACGCGGCAGTTAGACAGCCTCATGCCAAGTCTGAGTGATCTTTGCGAGCGGGGCCGGATGACGTGGACCGCGCAGGAAGAGGGCTGGACTGGCCGGCCGGAAGAGGTGCTGGACGCGCTCGCGACGGATGGCTTCCACGAATGCCAACGGGACCTGCCGGCAAGCCCGCACGGTTGGCGGCCGGCGGACGGAGCGTGGGAAGGGGTCAATCCGCACACGAAATCCGTGGCATCCGTAGCCTGGCGGCTCAGGCTGGTGCCCGAGCCGCCGACGGTGTTCATCGAGATTGACGGAGACACGATCACAAGCCCTGCGCGGAATCCCGTCGACCACTGAAAAGGAGCCTGCCATGCTCTGGACAATTGCCGTCATTCTTCTGGTGCTGTGGGCGCTCGGCTTGGTCACTTCGTACTCGGCCGGCGGGTTGATCCACCTGCTGGTGGTGATCGCTGTCATCGTCATCGTGTTCCAGTTCGTTAGCGGCCGGCGATCCATCTGACCGCGCCGCGGTGACGTGCGCGGTGGACCGCAGCGGGAGGATGGAGTGAAGGTCTACTTGATCGCCCCGAAGAACCCCGAATCGTTCTGGACCTTCGACCGCGTTCTGCCGAGCCTCGGGAAGCGGTGCGTGTTCCCCAACCTCGCATTGCCGACGGTCGCGGGGCTGACGCCGCCGTCCCACGAGGTCGTGCTCTGCGACGAGAACGTCGAGCCGGTCGATTTCGACACGGACGCCGACGTCGTCGGGATCACGGGCTTCGTGGTTCACAAGCGACGGATG
>Ga0209751_10002555_pt1 | contig 18031 bp, 25 predicted proteins | sample RifCSP13_1_FD_184019 | JGI IMG/M metagenome (GOLD analysis project Ga0209751, IMG submission 184019) | Soil microbial communities from Rifle, Colorado - Rifle CSP2_sed 13_1 (SPAdes) (version 2) | ecosystem: Environmental > Terrestrial > Deep subsurface > Rock core/Sediment | place: Rifle... | reverse complement strand
ATCAGTCTGGGAAGATGATGTTCAGCACCGTATCAACGGCCTTGTTCTTTATCTTGCGCTTGTAGTACTCCTTGCCCTTCTTTGGCGCGTCGAGAGCCTTTTCAGCCTCGACTTCGTGGACAGGCCGGTGGTCCAGCGCCCCGTAGAACTGGACGCGGATGTTCTTCATGCTCGATATGACTGTCGCGTTGAACGTGTCGTGCAGCCACACTGAGCCAATGAAGTAGATGAAGGGCGGGTTTGGCTTTTTGCTCACCATGCCATAGATCCGGTCAAGCGCGTGCGACACATTCTTTGAGTCGGTGTCTATTGCAATGATGTCGGGCTTGACGCCTCCTTTCACCAGCACGTCCTTGACCTTGTCCGACGGCTGCTGGTCGCCGACTATGATGACCATCGTCTTGTGGCTGTCCGGCCTCGACTTGACTATAGTGTTGTAATTCTCAAGGGCGAGATTCACGCGCTCTTTGATGTAATCGGGCAGCCCGCCGTCCTGCGCCCCGCCCCTGTGCACGGCATAGACCACAAGCAAGTTGCCGTCCGTAAAGCGATATTCTGACATGGACTAGATGACAGCCTCACGCCGACCAATATAATTATTTCAGAAAAACGACGCGACTGCCTTTCTCGGCGCGCATATCTGCCTCTCAAGCTCGTCGAGGCGCTGGAGCGCTTCCGGGCTCTTTTGCAGCTCGCGGAAGGACTTGTCGTGGCGAACCTTTTTCACGACCACCATGACTTCCTCGTGCGTGACGCCGTGCTTGATATCGTATTCAATCTGCTTGGCGCAACTTGAGACGGTGCTGTATTTCTTGTAGTTGCGTTTTTCAAACGAAGAAGCGTCGGGAGCCACGCCCTTGACAAAGCGGACAATTACTTTTTCAACGTGTTCAAGGTGCCAGTCTTTCATGGCATAATTGTTAGCTTTCATGGCCCAATTGACTTGTATAGCAGGCTATTTAATCTCTTGTTCAAAGGTAGTCGTCGAGCTTTGTTTTTTCCTGTCCCGGGATCTTCGCGATCTCGAAATGCTCTTTCGGCTTGAGCAGCGTCGCTGTCGCGTCGATCCCAAGCTTTGTAGTGAGCAGGTTTACTTGGTCGCTTGACGGGTCAAGGCTCGAGCCCTTTGCGTTTGGCAGTATGACGAAATCCTTGTCCGCCTGGCACCTTGACGCTATCGCGTACTCTACTGCGACGGCATCTGAGGGGTCGATGTCTTCGTCAACTATGGTGGCCATCTTGAGCGACGGATGAGCGGCAAATGCAGCAAGTATCGCGTTCTTGGGCTCGCCTTCCAGCCGTTTCTTGATCTGAATTACTGCTGCAAGCCAGTTGCTCCCACCGTCCGTGAGATGGACTGCCTGCGTCGTAGGCACCACGCTCTTGACATAATCATACATCTTTGCCTCGACAGGCAGGCCCATCAACAGGCGGTGCTCTGCGTAGCCGGGCAGTATGTCGTGGTATATCGCGTTGTTGCGGAGCGATATCTTTTCTAGTTCGAAAACGGGCTGCTTGCGCCTGAAGTCGTAAGTCCTTAGCATCTCGACCATCCACTCCTCGTGCGTCCTGTCTTTCAGTATCCTGCCTTCAAGCACAATCTCGGCGTGGCCTGGGACCAGCGCCTGCGCGTATCCGGTCTTGACAAGCGACAGGTCGCCTTCCAAAAGCGAGTTTGCAATCAGCATCTCGTTGACGCCGTACGCGGCCTGGTACGCCGCGGCGATGCTCACGGCAGGATGGACGCCGATTGCTATTGCGACTTTCAAATCCTCGCCGTGGTCGCGAGCATAGGTGTAGCACTTGTGCAGGTGTCTCCCTTCTACCATGCGGATGGCCATGTGCTTCTCGTCAAGGCGCAGGAGCCTGTGCGTAGAAGAGTTCTGGTTGCCCTCCTCCTGGTCCTTTGCAAAAACTATCGAGGCCGTTGCAAATGCGCCGGCGTCCTTTTCGAAGTGCGTGACTATCGGGAGGTCCATCAGGTTCTTGGACGTGTGCTGCTCAAAGAGGCCTTTTGCGATTCTCTTGGGTTCTGCAAGTTTGCCGAGCGCTTCAGCCATCCTCGCGTGTATCGCTTTTTTGGTCTCCATCACGCCATGCGGCCTCCCCTTTGCGCCGATGGCAAGGTGGAACCTCTTCGCGGTGCCGCAGATGTTGCTCACTACAGATATCTTGCTTGCACGCACATTGTCGAAAACAACCGCCTGGCCGCCGTCGAGCTTTGAAACCACCGCCGCAATCTCGAACTTTGCGTCGACCTGCTTTTTGACGTGGACAAGCTCGCCCTGCTTTTCTAATAGCGCCAGGTAGCTGCGTAGGTCTGCGTTATCTGCCATCTTTGTCCTTCCTTTCCTCCACGATATTCATAACCTCTCCCATAATTGCTTTCATGTCTTCCAGCCTCAGCTGCGTTGTTGCATGAAAGGAGACTGCGCAGATGCCGTTTATCATCGACGCCACCTTCTCAGCGACCGTATTTGCAAAAAGCGGATCGTTCCTGCTCGGTATGACCTTCACCACGCTGGTGTTGCTTGACGAGCTCAGCGCGACTGAAATGGCGCCGAGCTTGTGCTCGCCTTCAGAAATAGAAAGAAAACAGCCGTTGCTGTAAAAACTGGCCTCGAGCAGGAAATTCCTGCCGGTTGCACTTACTTTGCGCTGAACGTAGGCGTCAGAACCGCCCTCCATTGCCAGTCTTGCTCGTCCTACCTAGACCTGACAGCGATGGGCTTGGCCACGCTGAGCCTCTTGGCCCTTGCGCGCAGCTTTGCCTTGTACTTCAGGTTCCTCGGTTTCGTGCGAAGCCTGTAGCCGCAGCATGGGCACCAGAGGCCGTCCCACTTGATGAATATCTCGCAGATCTGACAGCGCTTCTGGCCGCTAGCGTACCTTCCAGAGCCGACCGGCTTTTGGGCCTTGTGACGTATGCATATACCTTTGCAAGTCATCTATTGTTCACACCCTTCTGGTGAATTTTGTATAAGAAGATTAGTAATAATCCATGATGATTAATATCGACCGTTATAAAAGTAAAGAAAAGGCAGGAGGGCTTAGTTGACGTTGATGCTCTTGGCAGAGATGGCCTCGTTCATTGTGATGTACTCTTCGAGCTTCATCTTGATGTCGTCCGGCTCGGTATCATCCATGCCAGAAAATCCAGCTTTGAAGGATATCTTGCTTCCAGACACGTTCACGTTCGCCACTTCCATGTCGGCATAAATGTTCGCCAGTTCGCTTACCCATTCCTTGGCTTCGTTCGCATCTACGCCCGTCGTTTCTATGCTAACGTTGAGCATTTTAGTCATTCAAAACACCTACCAAAAAATCTGGCCCGGCATTAATAAAGTTGACGTGGCTAGACCGCGCGCATCGGTTAGAGAATTTAAACAGTCCGCATCTGGCGAATATAAAGGGGATTACTTTTGCTCAAAGCCCCAGTACTTGACGAGCTCCTTCTCAAACGAGTTGAACTGGTCGTCGTTGAGGGTCTCTCCGCAGTTCTTGTGGGTAGGCACCACCCTCATGCCAAAAAGCTTGAACTCGACTTCGTAGAAAGTGACCTTGGGGCAGTTGCACATCGCTACCTGTCATCCGGGCGTTCCACTTATTTGCTTATCGTCGTCCAAATCGGGTAAGTCAGGTTGAGGGTTTTAAGAAAGCCGTTTTAGTATATCATTAGAAGAACAGATTATGCTAGAATGTGATTCCATCGACTGCAGACTTGAAGGAAGCAAAATTGAAACGTTTATCAGGACGTTTTTTCAATCTTCTTTAATGGACACCAAGTTCTTCGCACCTTCGGCGACAGCTTTTGTGCTGGTATTCGGCATCATAGCCGTCTCCTCTGGCGCTGTGAGCGCCTATGCACAGTCAAACACCTGGTACGTGGGTGAAGGAACGCTTCAAGACACATTCGTGACTTATAGGATCGAGGATATACTTACCAATGATAGTGTACCGTACGAGATCACGATCTATTTCCAAGAACAAGATGACAGAGGTGCCTGGATTGCACCCGCCTTTGTTGTCACTCAAGGCAAAGTCTTAGAGGGAACTCTCCGCCTCGCAGATAACAACCTCACACCTTTGGGAGGTGGCGAAATACCGTCCGAAATGGTGCCTTTTATCAGCGGATATCAGAATAGCTTGACCTTCCTAGAAGCCTATGCTTCAAAATCAGATCCCAAGCCTCTTAGTGGAAATCCGTGGGGCAACGTCGCAGGAACTGGCGCGGCAGTAATAGGACCCGTCGGTACCGAGACTGTTACAGTCCAAGGTGGGACTTTTGATACAACCATCATTAGTTATAGCAGGGGAAGCACGGTCAATAAAATTTGGGTGGCAGACAATTTCCCGTATCCTGTGAAGGCGCTGGTATATGCAGATGTAACCGAGCCACCGCCCCCTGTCAGGTACAAGTATGAACTCTTGGAACAAGGAGAGGGGCAGCCAGAGACACCACAGGGCAGTGGAGAAATTCCGGTACCGCCCATAAGAAAGAGTACTGTTACCGCGCAGCATCAGATAGAGATCGATTGGCGGCCAGTTGAAATCATGCCTAGAGAAGAAACAGTGTTTACCATATCGTTCTATGACAATAGAGCATTTCCAGAAGAAAACGTCGGCTATGATTTCACGGTAAAAGACTCTGACGGGAATATCATCATGGAACAGAAGAACAAGCTCGCCAGACTGGGAATAGCAGAACATAACATCATCTTTGGAGATGGAGGAGGCAAGACTATTGAGGTGGTGGTCAATTCTGTTAACGGAGTGACCAGTCCCGGCGACTTCAGGGAGATCGCGGAATTCGATATCGTGGTTGTCCCCGAGTTCCCCGTGAGCGCGCTGGTAATCGCAGGCGCCGTTATAGGCTTTGTTGCCCTCATGACGAGGTTTTACGGCACAAGCTTTGGGAGCCTGTTTGGCGGGAGAAACGCCCTCTAGCCACCCATTCCCTTTTTCCCGTTTTCTTATGCAACGAGATCCGCCGGCGCGTGGGTCCCCCACGGCCGTATGACAGCAAAATTTAAAAAGGCATGCCCTGATTGTATAGCAAATGACTCTACCAAAGGGATACGGAAGTGGCGGACGTAAGGGCGGCAGTAGCGGTGGAGGCGGCGAGAGCCGCGACGACATTGAGCGCATGATCGGCCGCAGAGTCGAAAACATGAAGAACGTATACATTCTCGGCTTTGCCCTGTGCTGGGCTGCGACTGCTGGCGGGATTTATGTTGGCGTCAGTGTATACCCGTGGGCGTACCCGTTGCCGAGTGGTCTTTATGCACTCTCTGTCCTGACTGTTATCGAGGCCCTAGGATTCTTCTGGATCTGGAAGATCGTAAACGAAAAGCCAGTAAGGGCTTAGAATCATTTTTTCTTCTCTTCTTTTCTTTTCACCACAAACTTTGCAGTCATGCTGCTGCAGCGATTCAGGCTCCATGACCGAGGAGGATTGCGGATTTCGCACCGCCATTTTGCGGGCAACAAATTTTATATACAAGCACTCTGTCTAGGTCTTTAATGGTCTGGCTAAGACGTACAACGCACTACTTGTTCATAGTAGTCGTTGCTGTCAACAGCACGCTGCTAACCATCAACGCAGGAGACTACATCTTCTACACGGACTGGATGTGGACATCCTTCGTGGTATTCTCGGTCTCGCAGTCGACGATGCTTGCTGTGGGTGCGATATACTACATGTTGTTCACAGGCGTTCCGGGCACGGCCACATACTACGCCACAATCATGACCATATACACATGGGTTGCAAAGGGCGCATGGTTTGCGCTTGGCTATCCATACGACTTCATCGTGGTGCCGGTGTGGATCCCGTCGGCAATGTTGTTGGACCTCACATACTGGGCGACAAGACGCAACAAGCACGCTGCTATAATCATTGGCGGCACGTTGGTTGGCCTATCCTTCCCGTTGTTCAACATGGTCAACCTGTTGCTCATCAGGGACCCGCTTGAGGTAGCCTTCAAGTATCCGAGACCGACGCTGCCAGCATACATGACGCCGATCGAGCCTCAGGTAGGTAAGTTTTACAACTCGCCTGTCGCTCTAGGATCTGGAGCTGCTGCAGTGCTAACGGTGCCCATCGCTGCGTTGGGTGCGAAGCTTAACACGTGGACATACAGATGGATGGCCGCGTGGAGCAAGTGGGATTAAAACCCCCTTTTCTTTCCTTTTTCTTATTTTATCAGACTCTAGTCCAAGCCATGTCGACAGGTTTATCTTCGACGATCGCGTAATCCTTACGCATGGCGGACCAGCTATTCATTTACGCGACAACAGCAGGCGTCATAATCTTTCTCGCCTGCCTGCTCTTTGGTACGAGGGCCAGAAGGCCTCACGGCCCCCAAGCGACGCAAGTCGGATCGGGCTAGCAGAGCCAGCATAGCCAGTCGGCAGGCTTGGCGCCAAGATGTAGCGGGAAGTTTCTACGGGATTATTATACCCTACCAAGTAACAGCCGGTGGGATTGCTACGCGCATTAAAGACAGGGCAACTGCAGACTCCTCTGTCGTCACACATATTGAGACCACCAAAGCCAATGAACAAGTGATGAGCTTTAAAGTTACAGGTGGCGAGATAACGCTTGACGAGGATACTTACTCCGTAGTCAGCGGAAAGGCAAACCTTGCCGTCATTTCGGGTAGGCTTGGGATAACGGAGATGCTTGAAGAGGAGATGCTTGAAGACCCAAGCGGCAAGACTCGGCTCCTAAGGATAACTGCATGACTCAATGACCCGCTCCCCCATGGAGATGACCCGGCACCCATCTGCTTCAAGGTTGCCATGGCGTTGCGCTTCTGGAAGCTAGACATGAAAGACGAGATGGCATAGTCAGCGCCTGAATGTCGTTCTTATGAAATCACAGGTGGGGTCGGCCGGATTCGAACCAGCGACCTCCAGCGCCCAAGGCTGGCATCCTGCCAAGCTAGACAACGACCCCCTCAGATTGCGCGCGCTGGGCGCAATTTTAACCTAGTGTATGAACTGCAGCCGGCTCTTTTGCTTGTGCAGGCTGCCGACTAGGGGTATTTTGTGGCCACAAACTTTGCATTTGTTGTGCGCATCAAGGTTCCACGAGTCGACGTTAAAGCCGTACCGGCCAATGACAACATTTTTGCAGCCGGGGCAGTACGTGTCCTCCAGCGGGTGGCCGGGCACATTGCCCAGGTACGCATAGGTCAGGCCTTCCTTCTTTGCTATTTCATGGTGCTTTTCAAGCGTCTCGACCGGCGTAGACCCGAATTCCATCATCTTATAGTCAGGATGGAAGCGCAAAAAGTGAATTGGGGTATCAGGCCCAAGCTCGTCGTGCACGAATTTGCACAATTTTCTTGCCTGCTCCAGGTCGTCGCCCACCTGCGGCACGATAAGGTCGGTTATCTCGACATGGATCTTGGTCCTGCTCTTTATTTCGCGCAGCGTCGAAAATATCGGGTCCGCGCTTGGGATGCCAATGTAGCGCCTGACAAACTCGGTCTTGCCCGACCCCTTGAAGTCTACTGTGATGCAGTCCAAAAACTTGTTCATTTCGCTGACTGACTCAGGTGTGTCATAGCCGTTTGACACGAAAATGTTGAATATTCCACGATTGTGCGCCTCAAGGCCGCAGTCGCGGGCAAACTCGATGAAGATGGAGGGCTCGTTGTATGTGTAGGCAATGCCCTGCGCGCCATATTTTGCGGCAGTCTGCGCAACTTGCTCCGGCGCCATCTCTGTCCCTTCCACTTTTCTGCGCTGTGAAATGTCATAGTTCTGGCAGTATTTGCAAAGCCAATTGCAGCCGGTCGTCGCGATGGAAAAAATCGAAGAACCCGGGTGGTAGTGCGTCACGGGCTTTTTTTCAATTGGGTCGACGTGGCCGGCAACGACCCGGCCGTAAACGAACAAGCGCAACCTGTTGTTAACTACGCCCCGAACGCCGCAGAGCCCTATCTTGCCCTCGGGTATCTCGCAGTACCGGGCGCACGCCGTGCAGCGCAACCTGCCGTTTGGCAATGCGACTGCAAGCTCTGCGTCCTTGCCGGGGATCTCTGCTTGCACTGGGGGATTATTGGCGGTTTGATCTTATAAACGGTCAGGCAAAGGCGCGCAATTCCACTTCGCCCGTTTTGCCCCTTATCCCTTCCGGCTCGGTGTACTCGTGCTTGCCCCAAGAAACGCGGATGTCTGCAGACAGTTTATGCGGGCCTGACGGCAGGTCCTTGCCTGATAGTTCAATCACTTTGTTCACGTCAAACAAGAGGGATTGCGCCGCCTCGACTGTCAGCGGATAGTTCGGCGTATCGTCCTTGACTATTGACACCCATATCCTGTACGGGATCTTGGGATTTCGAGTCCAGAAAAGCGCCGCCTTTCTGACGAACTTTAGCGGCGTTATCACCTTGCGGCCCGACTTTACATCCACTTCAATGGTCATGCGGAAGCCGTTGTCGTGCTTGTTGTAGGCCTTTTCCCAGTTTTTCTGGATAAAGGCGTCCCTTATCGCCCCCTCTATCTTGAAGCTGAGGTTGAGCGTCAGCGGCTGGTTCTTCCTGACCGTGTCCTGAGATTTTTCCAAAGTCGCGCCGCTGATGTAGGACGACAATTCCCTGATGGTATCATTTATATCCTCAATAAGTAGTTGTCTTTTCGCCGGCATGCTTGCAGAGATTACTGATTTCAAGGATACCGAACTCGAGCTCAAGATAACCGAGGAAGACATTTCAATCCTGCACATCGTGCAACATGAACTACTGAAGGAAAAGAGCGTCGACTTTGCAGGAGTGGTGCTCCAACACCCGCTCACCAAGGATTTCAAGATGCGTGTAGCCACAAAGAGAAAGAACCCTGTAGAAGTCTTACAGGACGCGTCCACGTCTGCCGTTGATTATTCAAAAGAACTACTAGGCACTATAAAAGCGGCACTGAAATAGCGAGGGTTTTGCCTTGAAGTTTTGCCCTGATTGCGGAGCGCGCCTGAGGCCCAAGCCCGGCGAGATTGTTGCATGCCCCAAGTGCGGCAAGAAGGTCAAGGGTGGAGACAGTGTAAGAAGGGAGGAGGTAGTGAAACAGGCTACAGGCAGCAACGCGTCGCTCAAGGTCATGGACGAGAACGAGAGTGAGGCCCTGCCGACGATAAGCATGGCGTGCCCGTCGTGTAATCACAGCGAGGCGGTGTGGTGGATGCTGCAAACGAGATCGGCCGACGAAGCCACGACGCAGTTTTTCAGGTGCACCAAGTGCAACCACACGTGGCGCAACTACTCCTAGAATGGGAGGGCTATCTGGTCGCTGAACAGGATTGCAGCTAAGCCTGCAAGCAGATAGACGTGGGATGGAATGACAGGCGTGACCTAGACGTCTTTTCTTGATTCATAGTCAGTGGTTTCCGCGTTCTTGAACCCAAAGTTAGATTTCCTTTCAGACAAGTAGAGGCCAACTAAAGCATGAACAGTGAATGCACTATGCGAAGCTCTTCTGCTTCTGGCAACTGTCAAAGATCACCAGAAACGGATTTTATGGTTAGTATGTAGGAAAGGCACACTTAATCGGGGCGGGTTTTATGTAGCAAGATTGTGCTTGCAAACACTATAGTTCACGCTAAGGTACCTAGAAATGTATGACAGCAAGGAACTGCTCCAACGAAACGTTCGCACAGGCGGTGGACAGAATATTCAAGGAGAACGAAAACATCGCCTACATGGCAGTTGTGGATGAGGAGATAAAGGTTATTGCGCACGATGGGTTCTTGGACCTCCACCCGTCCAAATTGGAAAAGCTTCACATACAGGCAGTTATGGTCGTCAAGATGTGCTCACTTTGGTCTGAGGATTTTGGCCGCTTGAATTTTGTCAGTGCGGCATTCGTTGACAAGTACGAGATACTTGCAGTACCACTCTCAAAGAGGCTGCAAGTAGTGGCAGTTCTTTCCCACACGACCGAGGAGAACCTTAGGTCACTCCGGGCCAGCATAATTACCCAGTTCAAGTCTCTCAGGTAGCCAGGTTTCCTGAACGGGACCTACATTCGGGAAAATAGAAGGCGCTACAAGGAACTCTAGCTTAACTACAGTAGCTATAATAGAATTAGCAACAAGCAATATAGCGCCACGCTCTAGTTGATTTGAAAACGATCTGACAACGCTGGGGAAATCTCGATGCCTGAGGCTGCCGGAAGCGTGCGCTGAACATTTCGAGAAACTACGCTCCTAATGTGGCCATAGCGGGCCATTATTGGGTCAGGTATGGCCCGATATCCCACCCATGGGAGGAGCGAAATCATTTCTGGAAAAAAAAGCCGGTATACGGTATCACCATCTTTATCTAAGCTACAACCCATTTTTCAGAAAGTAGGGCAAATCGCAAGTGAGGCTGTCTAGCGAGAGTGAGGGATTATTCCGACGGAGCGGAATGGCGGAGAACGGGGACCGTTGGTAGAAAAAAAACGCGACGACGTCCTGCAGGAGACGCCCGTATCCCTTGCGGAGAAGGAAATCGACGGAATATGCATGGCCTTCCGCGAGTCGCGGAACCGGCCCCTTCTGATAATGTACTACCCTGAGGACAGGGGCAGCGTGAGTGATGATGATGTGGAAGCGCTTTACAGTGAGTTCAGACGCCTGGGTTACAATAGGGACACAAAGAGGATCAAAGAGCTCGACGTGCTCATTCATGCGTCCGGAGGCACGCCCCATACAGGATACATGATGGCCCAGGTGCTTCGCAGGTTCGCCTCGTCTGTCAATTTTCTAGTGCCGTACCGCGCAGGAGGTGCCGGGACGCTGACCTGCCTGTGCGCAGACAGCATATCCATGGGCGCGTACGCCTACCTTTCCCCGGTAGAAGTATTGACCGAGCAGGACGGTGCCCTTGTCTCTGTCGACTATTTCACAGACTTTGCTATCCAGTGCTGGCTCAAAGCAGAGGCCGCGCTGAATAGGGAAAAAGTAGAGACAAAGTCAAGCGTCGAGACCGACCTCCTAACCGAGTTTGTCAAAAGCGTTGGGCCAGCTGGTGTCGCCAACTTCTACAGGCAGCGAACAGTCGCCGCAAAGTACGCATACAGACTACTTTTTGACTACATGTTTGCATCAGACCCACACAGAGAGGAAAAGGCAAGCCAGGTTTCGCAGAAATTAATGTTCAGCTACCCTGCGCGTGACTTTCACATGGACTACCACATCTGCATGGTTCTGGGGCTCAAGGCTGGCGAGATGTCGGAAGACAACTCTGACATGACCAAGAGGATAGTCAAGACAATGGACAAGTATACGCAGGCAGGCGTAATCTGCAAACTTACGCTTAAGGATCGCAGGGCCCCCTTCATGACGCTTTACGGGGAAACGTAGGTGCAAAAAGCGCGCATGATTTTTTCCTGATGTAAATATTACAAGTCGTTCTATGGATTTTATATAAAATCACCTATAGCTTTGTAATTCAGTGTGTGTCTATTTTTGTTACTACAGCTACTTGATATATCTGGCTAGCTACCCGTAGCTTCCAGATATGGAATCGATACAGAAGATGAGCAGAATAGATGCGGAGGCTCCAATAATGGATATTGAGAAGAATCTAGTCGCAGAACTGCAAAAGCTTGATCTCACGCTCAACGAGGCCAGGATTTTGGTCTATCTTATGACCCACGGCCACTCAAGCGCAAGCGACATCTCGCGGTACACCGGGATCCAACGTACGGAAACCTACAACTATATTTCCGGCCTGCTTTCCAAGGGCATCGTCTTTTCCACCTTTGACAGACCGCAAAAGTACTACTCCATGTCGCTTGAAGAGGTCGTCGACTGCCTGGTTCAGTCCAAGAGGAACGCCCTCGATGTGTTTGAAAACAAGAAAAAAGAATATACGGTGATGTTCGATGCCCTTGTTAGCAACAAGGTCATCAGGCAGGATGACAAGCAGCGCTACAATGTCGTAATGGGTGAAAATGCCATAAACGCCAAGATAAGCAGGATGCTTGCCGATGCCAAGGAAGACGCGCTCATTTTGCTTACCGACAGGAACATGGTCAACTTTTACCACTCAGGCGTAACGGATCAGCTTATAGAGCTCACAACAAGGGGCGTGCATGTCAAGCTCAGGACGCCCTGCAAGAACCCTGAAGAATACATGGCTGGAGACAAAAGCCAAATCCTCTGCAATACCACCGAGAAGGCGGTGCCGGCGAGTTTCGTGCTGGTGGACGGTAGAGAAATAATCGTGATACTCGAAGGGCAGCAGGTCAGAAAGTCCGAGATGTGTGGGTTTTACACCAACAACCTCTCCCTGGTCTCAGTGTTCAAGTTCCTCTTTGAGAACGTGATGTAGCCTCTCTAGACACGCTAACCAGTAGCCGGATTTTTGGAGAGCCTGACATCGCGAGTGCGGTTGAGTTGCCTTAGCGGGCGGTGCAATATAACCCATGGTCAGATGGGTTAACATGGTTAGGCCAACGCCATTCGTGGTTGCCAAGTCAGTCATCCCTAATTTTGGTCCGGCGGCTTTTGCTTGCTCTCGACCATGGAGGTTGGCTTTTGTATCCTGACAAACAGGGGTTGGCTTTTCCCCATTTCTTCCACATTTATCTCGAGGTTGCCTATCTCTAGCTTGTCACCCTTTCCTGGTATCCTATGCAGCTTATGCAAAACCCGCTCAAAGTCGAGTAGTCTTTGTCCTATGGCAGGTGAATATTCAGTGCTTCGTTGATGTTGTCGATTTCCACATCGCCCCTCGTCACGACAGTCTGCTTATCCACCTTTTTGATGTGTAGCGCTTCAGCGTCCATCTCGTATGCCATCTCGCCCACCAGCTCCTCGATGATGTCCTCAAGCGACCCGAGCCCCTTTTGCCCTCGTTAACTATGCGTCTCAGCTAACCCTTGCCTATCGAGATCCGGTCAGCCTCAAGGCCGCTGAAGATAGCCGAGCGTCACTAGGTGGCCAGAAACGGGAGGGCGATAAAGGGATCCAGCATCTAAAATGTTACCGAAATTATGTATTCACAATACTTAAAGATTCGCACCGGCAAAAGGATGCTGGCAACTAGTGGATCGACAGCAATAATTTCCAAATCTGCCGGGCGCAAGTCCAAAATTCAATCGTGGTTTGCAGCCTCGAAATTAGTAATGTTTAAAATCGGAACTGGCTTCCAAATAGCATATTTGGTGTTCTTAGCCCGGACCAAGTCCCCTGAAGAATGGAAAGCTGTTGCTTCTGCGATATCCACGCTTGTCGACGAGGCCACATTTGAGGCCACCGCGGAAGGAATATCCTTTCGCGGCATGGATCCATCGCACATCGCGCTCATCGACATCTACTGGCCCAACCACGCGTTTGAGCGCTACGAGTGCGACAGCGCGGTCAAGTTCGGCATTCGCGTCGACGAATTCTCCAAACTTGTCAAGCGCGCTGACAAAAAGGACGTGGTCGAAATTTCATTGAGCGACGACAGCATGCTGCACGTCAGGATGCAGAACGGCTACAAGCGCGAGTACAAGACGCGATTGATTGAAAGCTCTGCAAGTTCCACTCCACTACCAAAGCTGAATTTTAACTCCAAAGTCGTACTCTCCGCGGCGGCGTTTGACAGGGTGCTTTCCGACGTGCAGGTCGTCTCCGAGTTCGTGTCGCTTGACGCAAAATCTGGTAGGATAAGCTTTGCAGGCCGAGGCGACTCGGGCGAGGCAGACATCTCTCTGGAGGTGGGAAACGAGGGGCTTGAGGAGCTTGCAGTCAAGGAGAACAGCAAGGCCACCTACAGCCTCGACTACCTGAGCAAGATAACAAAGGCAGTTATTGCGATGGGCGGCTCGGTAACGGTAGAGTATTCAAGTAAGATGCCGCTCAGATTGGAATTCAGGATAGCAAACGTAGGGCGCATACATTTCTATTTGGCACCACGGGTCCAAGACTGATAGCACATGATGCTCGTGATGAAGTTTGGCGGGACGGCGGTGGACTCCCCGGACAAGGTGAAGCACGTCGCCACGCTTGTGAAATCGTACAAAGACAGAGGAGACGACATCGTGTGTGTTGTTTCTGCAGTAAGAGGTATGACTGACGGCCTTTTAGCAATAGCAGACAGTGTCAGGCGTGGCGACAGGGCGTCGATAGCGGATTTCGTGAAAAAGGCATTGAAGACCCACATTGTGATAGCGAGTGGCGCAATATCAAACAAGAAGCTGAAGCAAAAGGCCCTTGCGGAGGTCAAAAAGACGGTTGGTGAGCTGCAGGACGTGCTTGGAGGCATAGTGCTCTTGGGAGAGGTCACCCCAAAGTCGCTTGACTACCTGATGTCGTTTGGCGAGCGCCTGTCAGCGCCCATCTTGTCGTTTGCGCTCAGAGACATCGGGGTCGGCTCGGAATACCTGACGGGCAAGGACGCCGGAATTTTCACCGATTCCAATTTCGGCGAAGCGCGACCTCTGATGGATACCACAAAGCTGCGCGTGAGCCACACACTTGCGCCCATAACAAAGCGCGGCGCTGTGCCCGTGGTAACAGGTTTCATAGGCGCAGACCAGCACGGCAACACGACTACGATAGGGCGCGGAGGATCCGACTACACGGCGACCATAATCGCTGCAAGCATCAACGCCGGCGAGGTGTGCCTCTGGAGCGATGTGGATGGTCTGATGACTGCCGATCCCAAGATAGTCAAAGGCGCGAAGGTGCTCAAGGAAGTATCGTTTGCAGAAGCTATGGAGATGGCTCTGTTCGGGGCCAAGTACATGCACCCAAGGGCGCTTGAGCCGGTGATGGACACCAAGATCCCAATACGCATACGCAACACGTTCAATATCAAGCACCCGGGAACTGTCATAACGCAGGTGCCCAGCAAGGACTCGCAGCGCATAGTGAAATCGGTGAGTGTTATACGTCACACCGCGCTCATCGATGTGGGTGGGGGCGGCATGGTAGGCGCCCCGGGCACAGCAGCCAAGATCTTTGACGCGCTTGCAAAGAACAAGGTGAACATCATGATGATATCCCAGAGCCCGTCAGAGTCCAGCATCTCAATGGTCGTGCGGAAAAGCGACCTAGACAAAGCGACCACTACCTTGGAGCTGAGCCTGCTCGGGCGGGTAATAAAGAGGATAAACGTGAACGACGAAGTGGCAGTGATTGCGGTCGTCGGCTCGGGGATGCGCGGCATAAAAGGCGTCGCGGCCAAGGTATTTGGCGCAGTCGCAAAGCGTGACGTCAACGTTATAATGATAGCGCAGGGCTCGTCTGAGCTTAACCTGGCGTTTGTCGTGAGCGACAAGAACTGTGAAAGAGCGGTGAACGCCCTACACGACGAATTCGGGCTTGGGAAGAACAGTTAGCTGAAGAGCTACGTCGGCGCAGTCGACCAGACATGGCCGAATCTTACTTGGGATACAACAAAGCGAGGAATTGAGCAAGAATATGCACGAGGATTGAAACGGAAGTCCAAGGTGGAAAAGATGATCCGAACTCATGCAAAGCGGTCGATCATGACCCGAAGATCTGACAGAACCGACCCCGACCATATTTTTGTTCAAGGTTGTAATATGTAGTGGACTGGGTGGGATTTGAACCCACGACCACCTACGTGTCCTCTGCCTTACCGGCATGCAAGGCAGGTATTCTACCGGACTAAACTACCAGCCCACAGCAACTAGCCAAACCAATGATAATTTAAAGTTATTAGAAGAAAGGCTTGCGCCTATTAGTCGAGCCCTTGAAGCAAACCATCGGCCTTCATCTTTTCTGCGTGCGCCGAGATGTAGCGCCAGATGATATCCGCCCTCTCCGGCTGAAAGTCCCACGGGGCTATGAGGACAAGGTCGTTGTCGCGGATCCACATCCTGCGCTTTATCTTTCCGCGTATCCTGCAAGTGCGCACCTTGCCGTCGGTGCACTTTACAATGATGTTGTCGCCGCCGACGAGTTTTATCACTCTGCCCAAGAGCTCGCCTTCCTGCGGCTTTACCATCTCCTTCAGTGCTGATTCGGAAAGTACCTTTTTCTTGCCTATTTCTGGTCCCAAAGATCATGCGGAGCTATGGTGTTAAAAGTGTACCGGTGCTACAAATTAAATAACGCCCAAATAGTTGCATTGAATGGGCCGTTAGCTCAGCTTGGTGGAGCGTTCGACTGATAATCGAAAGGTCGAGGGTTCAAATCCCTTACGGCCCACTCTCATCCCTTTCTGACGATGGCCATGAAGAATAGGACTAGAATAGCTAAGGTAATGCCCATGAAAATAATATCATTGAATGGCGCGTCAAAACCTTCAACCGCGTCTCCTAGGTAATCAAAGAACATCTGCACCGCGAACAGACCAAACGCCACGGCAGCGTACACTATTCCTTTAAGCGCGGTCTTCCTGTAGGCCGAGATGGAAAGCCCTAGGAGAAGGACCGAAAACGCTGCGATGCCTATCTTGATTGCCTGCTCTATGGGTTCGTACGACTTGACTTCTGCCGTGGGTTCTTCCCCTATCTCATCAATCCCGCTCTCTACCTGCCGCATCAACCACGACAACAAGAGCCAGACGGGCATGAACAGTGAGTCTGTCACGACTCTTTTTCCTCCCCGACAGAAAGCGAAAGAAACATCTCGGCCAGCCTGTTGCTCCATCTGTCCCAAAGCGACGGGTAATAGTTCTTCATCAACGACACGAGGTGCCGTGGGTCTTCACGCAGCTGGTACCTCTTGAATTTTCCTTCCCTGACCTCAGTGATCATACCAAATTCGGACAGCCGTCTGACGTGCCAGCTCGCGGACGCTGCCGATACGCCGATCCTGTTTGCAATGTCTGTCTGTGTGGGATTCTTCTGCTCAATTATGAACATCAGGATGTCCCTTGCAGTTTCGTGGCTCAGGACTTCAAGGAGGTTTTTTTCGTTGTCCTGGAAAATGCCGACAGGGAAATAGTATCTGAATAGCCCGTGCCTGTTCGACGTTATCTTGCCAGCTTTTTCCAAAAGGCCCAGGTGATATTGAGCTGTCCCCATGGACACCCTCAGCTCCTGCCTAATCCGGCGCAGGTGGCACCCGGGGCTCTCCTGAATGAATTGAAGCGCCCTCTTTGTATTTCCTTCAATGTCGTCATCCTTCAAAATCGACCGACCTATCGCTTGAGCTGGTGTTAAACCAGACGCTGAGAGGGGTAAAGACGGCCGCATCGCCGGTATCTCTTGGCACCACGTACCTAGTAGGCAGGGGTGATTGATATAATCTGTTGTGGTACAAGCGTCTAATTGATTGGGCCCTGCGCAGTCAGGCATAATAGCCCAGGTCAGTCGGTTGTATCATGTTGGTTATTATCATGCCGGCCCACTGCTGAAGCATGAACAACCAGAAAAAGGCGTTCCTGGCAACAACGATCCTTACCGTTTTGTCAGGAGCTCTCAGCGGACAGCTCGCGCTGGCAGACAGTGAAGGATTCACAGACGAATTTTTTATCGAAGACTGTGATTTTTCATCATCCGGCTCTAACAGGTTCTTCGTATTGCAACCCGGCCATCAGCTTGTATTTAGCGGGGAAGATGAGGATGGCGAAGAGCTCGGCCTTACGATAACCGTACTTGATGAGACACGGGAGCTAGACGGCGTTAAGACAAGAATAATTGAAGAGGTGGAGACCGAGGATGGCGAACTGGTGGAAGTAGTCGAGCTACCTGCAGCTGATGGAGGAACTCCCGTCGAACTAGCGTTTGACGGGATCAACGGAAGCCATGGCAACTCGCTGGACGGATGGACACTGACGCTGGAAGGGACTATTCAGGCCTAGCCTGCCGTCGCTGACCGTGCGAGATGGATTGTTATACTCCCGGGCGGGAGCATAACTACCCTCACTCTATAGACGATTGATACGCCAAGTATAAATCCAGATAACGCTTACCGGCAATGTTGAGCTTTGAGCCGACTTCCATTCTGGCCTCGGTAGGGTTCGGCGGTGTAGCCGGCTTTCTGATAGGCTACGCCATAAAGAAGGTTATGAAGCTGATGCTCGTCCTAATCGGCCTGTTCTTTTCGGCGCTTGCGTACCTCTGGCATCAAGAGATAATA
>Ga0209751_10002552_pt1 | contig 18047 bp, 13 predicted proteins | sample RifCSP13_1_FD_184019 | JGI IMG/M metagenome (GOLD analysis project Ga0209751, IMG submission 184019) | Soil microbial communities from Rifle, Colorado - Rifle CSP2_sed 13_1 (SPAdes) (version 2) | ecosystem: Environmental > Terrestrial > Deep subsurface > Rock core/Sediment | place: Rifle... | reverse complement strand
TTCTTTACGAAGTACCCCAGGTACAAGAATTCAGTCACCTTCGTTCAGATAGCCGTGCCGACAAGAAAGGTCGAGCCATACTTAAGCTATATGGAGAGGGTGCAGAGAAAGGTGGACTCCATCAACCAAAGGCTCTCGCGGGATGGATGGAAGCCTGTCGAGTACATAACGTCCAACCTGGCGCACGCCGAGCTTGCAGGCCTGTACAGGAAGGCCGACCTGGCCATGATAAGCTCTGTATACGACGGCATGAACCTTGTCGCAAAGGAGTTCATCGCCTCCCAGGTGGACCTCTCGGGCAGTCTCCTTATAAGCGAGCTGGCGGGCGCGTCCGAAGAGATCCCAGGCGTTACGCTCATAAACCCATACGACACGGAAGGATGCGCGATCGCCATCAAGGCCGCCCTTGACGCAGACCCTGCCGAAAAGAAAAAGGCGCTTCAAGAGGCGAGGGGCCATGTGCGGGAGCGCAACATAAACAGGTGGATCATGGACATATTCAAGGAGATAAAGAACATCCAGGATGAGCAGATACCTTCTCAGTTCTTCAAAAGAGCTCCTGTCGTCCTTAAGGGATAAGCGGCTATCTTTTTTTTTGGACTTTGACGGCACGCTCTCTCCCATTGCCGCGAGGCCGCAGGACGCCCGCCTCTCTCAGGACATGAAAGACCTTTTAAAGTCCCTGGCAGTCGCGTTCCCGGCAGCCATAGTCTCTGGCAGGAGCCTTCGCGACCTCGAATCCCACGCAGGTCTGCCCTGCCTCGCCTATGCAGGGAACCACGGCCTTGAGATAGACTCCCCTGATTTCAGCATGCTCTTTGACGCGGGGCCTGAGATACGCCATGAGCTTTCAAGCCTGTCGCGCTCCCTTTCCGAACTCTCCAGGCGATTCCCGGGTTCCATCCTCGAGGACAAGGGGCTCTCGCTCTCTTTGCATTACAGGCTGCTTGATATGGCTTTGTTCAACGAATTTGAAAAGGGCTTCTCGGAGATAACATCAGGAGCGCTTGACAGCGGCAAGGTATATCTTGCGAAGAGCAAAATGGCATTCGAGATAAAGGCAAACGTGGCCTGGGACAAGGGACGGGCAGTGCTATGGATGCTGGAGAGGCCGCGCTTCTCCGGCACGACTCCCATCTACATAGGCGATGACGAGACCGATATGGACGCGTACAGGGCGCTTGGGCCAAAGGGCATATCAGTGCACGTCGGCCACGCGATAGAAGAAGCCCGGTACCACCTCCTCGCGCAGACAGAGGTGAAGGTCTCACTTGAGATGATTCTGAACTCATCTCAGGCAGAAAGGGTCAGCCGTTAACGGAATCACCCTCTCCTCTAGCGGGAGAGGGCCGGGGTGAGGGGTAAGTCTGTCATTGCGAGCGAGTGAGCCGAAGCCGCGAGCGAAGCGTGGCGGGTGGCAATCTCATATTTTTAAAAGATGAGATTGCTTCGTCGCGCTGCTCCTCGCAATGACTGTAGATAAATACAGGGCAAGATTGTTATCCAAGCGTCTTTTTCATCAGCTCCCCTACCCGCTCCGCCATGGGCGGGTGCGAGTAATAGAAGGCCGCATAAAGCGGATGGGGGAAAAGGTTCGACAGGTTGTCCTTCGAGAGCTTCACGAGCGCCCCTGCCATTGCCGCCGGGTCTTGCGAGAGCTCCAGCGCATAGGCGTCCGCTTCACGCTCGTGGCGACGCGAGAAATATGAGAACAGTGGCTTCATAGGAAATGAAACAATGGGCGCGAGGAAGCCCAGTAGCCCGACAAGCGCATAGAAGGAAGCGCCCTCAAAAGCGAAAACGCGCCCGAGCATGCCGCTTTCAATGACCCTGTAGGAGAGATACAGGAACAGGAGCGAGATAAGGCCCATTGCCAGGAGGGCCTTTTGCAGGTGCTTCTTTCTCCAGTGGCCGGCCTCATGCGCCAGCACCGAAGCTATCTCGTCGTTGTCGAGCTTCTCCAGGAGGGTATCGTAAAGCACTATCCTCTTCACATGCCCGATGCCGGTGAAATAGGCGTTCGTGTGGGAGGTGCGCCTTGAGGCGTCTATCTTCAATACCCTTCCGACCCTGATGCCGGCATCCTCTGCCACCCGGATAATCCTCTTCTTCAATTCCGGGTCTTCGACCTCTTCGAATTTATTAAAGAGCGGCTCTATCACATAAGGCGAGACGTACATCATGAATACGCTGAACGCGGTAAAGAGGCACCAGATCCAGAACCACCAGAGCACAGGGCTCTCCCTCACTATCCAGAGGCCGGCCGCGATGAGCGCAAGGGTCATGGTTGCGGAGACTGCCATTGACTTAATGAAATCCGCGATCCACAGCCCCGGAGTCATGTTGCTGAAGCCGTACTTCTTCTCTATCCTGAATGTCCGGTAAAGAGCCCAGGGCGCGCCCAGGACGCCCTCGGCAAATAGCAGAGGCATGAAGAAGAGGATGCCTGATGCAATGAAGCCCAGGCCAAAGGAGGCCACCCAGCCGTCAAAGGGTTTCAAGATGAGCAGTATGAAGACAAGCGTGAGCGCGACCCCTGCCAGGGATTCGGCTATGGAGAACCTGGTGTGCTCTATCGTGTATTCCCGCGAGCGCTCCAGCACGCCTCTGTCGATATGGCCCTCGAAGCCCGGAGGAGGAGCGCCGCCTTTTTCCCTGAGGTGCCTTAAATTCAGAAATTCGAGCCAGTATCCGAAAACGGATATCGCGAGGTAAAGGGTTATGATCGCCGCAAGCGTAGTCATACATGTAGTTTACCTCAAATGACCAAGCATTTCATTGACATATAAAGTATTTATGTGCTAATTGTACTTTGTTTCCGCTGTTACGGTTTTTACAGTTTAAAGATCGATAGCTTCTTCCCTCTTCACCTGCACAGGCCGCTACCGGCTTGAGTCAGTTTCTATTCCGCGCCCCGGAGCCATTCAGCGCATGGGAACCCTTACCAGAAAAACCGTCTTTGCCCTCCTTATCGTACTATCGACCTCAGGCCTTGCTTTTGGCGATGCCCTTTGCAACTACGACGATACCTCACAATCCGAAGGCAATATTAAAAAAGGAAGGGTTGCCGAAAAGGAAGGCAAGACCCTTGACGCGCTTCTTTTCTTCAGGGCAGCCGACACAATCTGCGGAAACCGTAAAGAGGCGCGGGAAGGGATACGGCGCATCGGCTCAAAGATGGGCAGGGAAGCCGCTGCAAAGGGCAGGATATTCACAGGCAAGAGCATCTTCTCGACAGTGCCTGACGTGGACTGCCGCCGCTGGGTCAGGGCCTATGACGTGCCAAACCCGTACGAGCCGCGCGTGCCAGGCCTGTGCATAAGGCAATCTGGCGGAGTGCGCGTGCAGCTCGAGCCCTCGGCAGGCGCTTATGACTGGTATGAAGCGACTTACAATTACCGCGAATCGGACCTGCTTATCTTAAAGGGAGTGCTCTCAAACACTGGAGATATAGCCGCATACGAGGCGGCGCAAAAGCATTTCCAGGCAAGGCTGAAGCTCCAGGACAACGGATATTCGCCCGACCCCCAGCACCTGTTGGAGCTCCTGAAGGTCGCGTCCTCGAACGCCGCTTCTTTCCTCGCCAAAGAGGAGAAGGAATTCCAGAGCTCAAAAGATACCGAGAGGTCCCTGATCCGGCTTGAGAATGCCATGAAATGGGCTGTCTACGGCGCGGAAAGCGACAGGGGCAAGGTCGTAAATCGCGCCCTTGACAGGGCCGAGGAGGCCTTGAAGGGCAACGGCATCTCAAACCTTTATGACGCGCTCGAATACTATTCTTTTGCGGGAGAAGCTGACAAGGTCCAGGATGTGGCTGAAAGGGCAGACGAGCTGGGCCTTGCGGCGCTCAATGACAACGACCCTGTTACGGCCCTCAAATACTTCATGCTCTCGGGGAACAGGGAGCTTATCGAAAAGACCAGGCCGCTCGCCGAAAAGGCCCGGAAGGCGGCAACCGGAACAAAGAAGAAAAAAGGCCTGCCCTCACCCATGTAGACCGGCGGCCGGTCTTCTCATCTATCAGATAGGCCTCGCCCGGAGCTTCAGGCCTTGATTCCTGCTGAGGTCTCCTTATCTTCGCCACCGGGTCCTCCCCGGCAAGCCGCACGAACTCCGCGTAACTCCTCAAGACTCTCTTGGTATAGGCCCTTGTCTCGCCGTATGGTATGGACTCAATGAACTCATCGAGCTCGCCTGGCAGCGTCTTTGACCATCTGGCTGCCGCGTTCGGCCCTGCGTTGTAGCCGGCTACAGCCAGCGCAAGGTCTCCGTTGAACCTGTTTAAAAGCTGTCCCAGGTACCATGAGCCGAACTTCAGGCTTGTGTCAGCCTCAAGCAGGCTCGTGCTCTCGAAGTCCAGGCCCAGCTCCCTTGCTATGCCCTTTCCCGTTGACGGCATTATCTGCATGAGCCCGAGCGCGCCTACCGAAGAGACTGCATCCGGGTTGAAATGGCTCTCCTCGCGTGCGACGGCAGCCACCAGGAACGGGTCAGCTGTCCCGGCGCCCTTTTCCCGCGCCCTGTCCACAAGGCCGAGCGGGAAACCGAGGTGCACCGCCTCCCTGTCGCGGACAAGATATTGCCTGTACAGCTTGAAGGCCCTGTAGAAATCATCGGCCTTATATAGAAGTCCCGCAAGCTCTGCAATCCCTTTCTTGCCGCCCTTCGAGCTCCTCGCGGCTGCGTCGAGCTCGTCGGCGGCTTCGCGGTTCAGCCCGAGGCTCAAGAGCTCCTGCGCCGCCCTGTAATGCGGCGCTTCGCCAAGTCGCCCGCTCCTGTTGACTTCAGTCGAAGGCCCTGCAACCGCACTTTCAATGCCTGAGGCCGGGATTGCCGTGAACGCCAATCCGCTCGTCTCATCCCCTCCTGCCCTCATCGCTGCCATAAGGCAATAAAAAGACTCCTCTTCCCTGTCGCATACGGCCCTGTAGGTATCAGCGGCCTCGTACTTCCTGCCCAGCTTCCCGGCGCTCCTGGCCAGCCAGTACCTGAACTTTGCGGCTGACTTGCCGCCCGGCTTTGCCTCTATGTACGCGCCGAATGATTCGTATGCGTCGTCAAACCTGCCGGAGATGTAAGCGCCCCAGGCTATATTCCAGAAGGCGTCTTCCGAGGCCTTAGTCTCCCTGAAATCATCAAGCACTGCCCTGTAGGCGTTCAATGCGCCCTCCGGGTCCTTCCCTTCTTTCGTCTTTCCGATCAGCAGCAGGATATCGGCCCTCTCCTGACTCTTCGGGTACTTCTTGGAAAGCCTCTTTTCGGAATAATAGAGGCCCTCTTCCTTTCCCTGCCTCGATGCCGAGACACCGTACCAGTAGAGCGCCTGCGCCCCGAAGGTGCGGTCTTTCCCTGAAAGATATTCCTTCAGGACCTCCTCTGCCCTCGCGTAATTCTTAAGCCTTGCGTTGGCCACCGCTGTCCTGAAGAGCGCCTGGTCCCTGAAGCCGGGATCATCGAGGTAAGGCTCGAATTCTTTAATCGCCTGCGCAAAGGAAGCAGCCCGCAGCAGCCCTTCCGCCCTCCTGAACCGCTCTTCAGGGGTGAGCGCCGCTTCCTTTATGCCCGAGAGCTCCAGCAGATTAAGCTTGAATGCGGCCTCTGCCGCCTGTTTCGAGGCCGGCCTTGTGGCCGCAAGCTCTTTCAATGGAGAAATAGCCGCCAAAGGCCTGCCGGCGTTTATATGTGAGTCCGCAAGCAGCAATAAGGCCTGGGCCCTGCTTGGGCTTTTTGGAAATTTTTTGATGAAAGCCGAGAATGCAATGGAGGCTTCTTCGTAGAGACCGGCCTCGAAAAGTGCGGAACCTTTTAAAAAAGAGGCCTTCTCTTTGAGCGAGGAGGACGGATAGGCTGATATAATGGTATCATATGCTTTGGCAGCCTCGGCATATCGGGCCTGGGCAGAAAGGGCCTCTGCCTTGTAGAAGAGGGTATGGTCCTCTATGTCCTTGAGGCCTGTTGCGCCTTCAAAATGGGCCAGGGCCGCGGGGTCTTTCTCTTCCATGGCAATGAGGCCCAATAAAAGAGATGCCCTCGATGCCCAGACAGTTTCAGGGAAGAGCCTTTTCGTCTCCAGAAAAGACCTTTTGGCCTCACCCCTGTCGACCGCTTTCATCTTCTGCGCAAACCTGAAGAGCGCCTCAGGGTCGATCTCCCTGGCCTGTGCACCGGCCTCGGGCACGGCCATGCTCTGCGTCTCGACGAAGGTCGCCGAGGCAGGGCCCAAAAAGGCAATATGCACGAGCGCGGCTGAAAGAAGCGCGCCTATGAAATAAAGGCTCCTTTTATTCGGTGCCACAGTGTACCTCCGGCACGCGCATTATATCACAGCCGTACTTGCCTTCAAAATGAATGGGGAGGCAGGTCTCTGTAAAAAAGCTGTTATCATGATTTTTGCTGTTGTATAATCCGACTTTAGCCTTAAAAATGGGACCATACCAATAGGCTGCTCAAAAAGGTCCGGATGCGAGGCCCCAGTTTAAATCGGGGAGCGAGGAAGGAGGCGTACTCTTTGCCGTACGCCGCACTGACGAGCGACAAAGACAACAAAGCAGATGGGCCTTTTTCAGCAGCCGTCGAAGGGGAAAAGAATGCAGGTCATTGAGGAGCTTACGGCTGAACCCAAGATAGCCTATTTCTCAATGGAGGTGGGCTTCAGAAACGACATACCGACCTACAGCGGCGGATTGGGCATACTGGCCGGAGATACCATCAAGAGCGCGGCTGACCTCGGACTGCCGGTGGTCGCCGTCTCCCTCATTTATAAGAAAGGGTACTTCAGGCAGGAGCTGGACAAGAACGGCAAGCAGACAGAGTTCCCGGTCCAGTGGAATCCCGCCGAGCACATGACGCTCCTCCCGCAGAAGATAAAGGTCACGATAGAAGGCCGGGAGGTCTTTGTCCAGGCATGGGTCTATTTCATAACGAGCCTTGTTACCCAGTGGAAGGTCCCCATATTCTTTCTTGATACCGACGTTCCCGAGAACGCGCCTGAGGACAGGGCCATAACAGACCAGCTCTACGGCGGCGACGACAGGTACAGGCTCAAGCAGGAGGTAATACTCGGCATAGGCGGCGTATTGATGCTGCGGGCCGTTGGCTTCAGGATAAAGAAGTACCACATGAACGAAGGGCACGCCGCGCTCCTCACGCTCGAGCTGCTTCAGAGGTACAAGCGCGACATCGAGGCCGTTTGGGACGAGAGAGCGGTCTGGGACATCGAGCGCGTAAAGGACATCTGCGTCTTCACGACCCACACGCCGGTCGAGGCGGGGCACGACAGGTTTTCGTATGACCTTGTAAGGGAGGTGCTCGGCGAGCCCATACCATTTGACGTACTCAGAGATCTCGGCGGCAGCGGCAAGCTCAATATGACCCTTCTGGCCATGAACCTCTCCCAGTACATAAACGGAGTCGCCAAGAAGCACAGCGAGGTCTCGAAGGTCCTCTTTCCCGGCTACAAGATACAGGCCATAACCAACGGCGTACACACCTTTACCTGGGTCTCGGAGCCGTTCGCGAAGCTATACGACAAGTATCTGCCCGGCTGGGCCAACGAGCCGGAGCTCTTTGTCAGGATAACGAAGATACCCGAAGAGGAGCTCTGGGGCGCGCACATGGCGGCCAAGAAGAAGCTCATCGATTACGTGAACGCGAAGACCAACGCTGCCATGGACTACAACACGCTTACCATCGGATTCGCGAGGAGGGCCACTGCCTACAAGAGGGCGAGCCTCCTCTTCTGGGATATAGAGCGCCTCCGTAAGATCGGCAAGAAGAAGATACAGGTGATATACGCCGGCAAGTCCCACCCGAAGGACAACGACGGAAAGAAGAACATCGAAGAGATAGTAAAGAAGGCAAAGGAATTAGCGGGCGACATCAATATCGTCTATCTCGAGAACTATGACATGGACCTGGCATTGAAGCTGGTCTCCGGGGTGGACGTATGGCTCAATACGCCCATGAGGCCCAGGGAGGCATCCGGCACAAGCGGCATGAAGGCCGCGCACAACGGCGTTTTGAACTTCAGCATCCTTGACGGCTGGTGGATAGAGGGGCACATCGAAGGCTATACCGGCTGGTCGATCGGCCCGGCGCCTACGGAGAGCTCCCTTGCGGCCTCGACCGACGAGCTTGACGCGGAGGACCTCTACACCAAGCTCGAAAAAGAGGTCATACCGGCCTTCTACGACAACCGCCATATATGGATGCGCATGATGGAGAACTCGATAGGCAAGATAGCCTATTACTTCAACTCGCACAGGATGATGAGGAGGTACGTTACGGAGGCGTATATAAGATAAGAAAATCGCCAGGTGCTTTTTCTCCTTCTCCCCGGAGGGGAGAAGGCTGGGATGAGAGGGAATGGTAAAAAGCCCCCCTCACCTTCATCCTCTCCCCCATGGGGAGAGGAAATTGCAGCAGGTTCAGGGTTGCACCCTGAACCTGAAAGTCCGTAAGCGGTTTAACGAATTTTCTGGTTCAATTTATAAAATTGAACCCGCCAAGAGACAACAAAGCAGATGGGACTCATTTCATGCCTGCCTACGGCGTCCTTCCGCTCTTAAGATAAATCCGGCACTCCTCGCTCCCCAGCCAGTCTATCTTCATCATGTTGGTCGCTCCGCGGAGGCCTACCTTCGTGCCTGACACGACTACGATAGTCTCTCCGAAGTCCGCAAGACCGTTGTCGAGCAACGCAGCCTCTCCCCTGCATATCATCTCGTCGGTCGTCTCTCCGAACTCAATGAGGTAAGGCGTGACTCCCCAGAGGAGAGATGCCCTCCTGCGTGTCGTCGCCTGGTTGGTAAAGGCGATTATCGGGGTCAAGGGCCTGAGTTTCGATAGCAGTCTCGCGGTCTCCCCTGACTGCGTGAAGACGACTATCGCCCTTGGGCCGACTTCTTCCGCTGCCGCCGCTGCCGCGTAGGCCACCGCCTGTGCAAACGAGCCGATCGCGCTCTTCTTCCTTCTCAGGTGGGCCTTCTGGGCAAGGGCAGCCTCTTCTGCCTCGTTTATGATCTTCACCATCGTCTCTACGACCTTGACGGGGTAGCTGCCCACGGCAGTCTCTCCAGAGAGCATGAGCGCGTCAGTGCCGTCGAAGACCGCGTTGGCGACGTCGGATGCCTCTGCCCTTGTGGGCCTCGGGTTGGTTATCATCGACTCCATCATCTGGGTCGCGGTTATGACCACCTTGCCCGCCTCGTTGGCCCTTGAGATGAGCTTTTTCTGAAGCACAGGTATCTCCTCGGTCGACAGCTCGACCCCGAGGTCTCCCCTGGCTATCATTATCCCGTCCGATTCCTCCAATATTGCGTCGAGGTCCTCTATGGCCTCCGCCTTCTCGATCTTCGCTATTACCGGTATGTCCGAGCCCGCTGACTTTATTATCTCCTTGACCCTCGCGACTTCAGAGGCCTTCCTCACAAATGAAAGGGCTATATAGTCGACGCCCTTCTCAATGCCGAAGGAGAGGTCTGCCAGGTCCTTTTCTGAAAGGCAGGGCGCGCTCACGCTCACTCCGGGCAGGTTCATGCCCTTGTTCTCCTTGAGCGCTCCGCCGTAGACCACCTCGCAGAGGATGGCATCATTCTCCACGCCAAGCACCCGCGCCTCTATGAGGCCGTCGTCCATGAGTATCCTGTCGCCTTCTTTTACGTCTTTATACAGGTCGCCGTATGTGGTGGAGATGACCGATTCGTCGCCGTCAGGGTCGCGCGGGACAATCGAGATGCGCTGCCCGGCAGCAAGCTCGACGGAAGGTTTTCTGAGGCGGCCCACCCTTATCTTGGGCCCCTGCAGGTCAAGGAGTATGGCTGTCGGGAGGTTCAGTTTTTCTGAGACCTGCCTGATGATTGAAATGACCTCGCCGTGTTGGGCGCGGGAGCCATGCGAGAAGTTCAGGCGCAGCACCTGCGCCCCGGCGTGCATGAGCCCTTCTATTGCCGACGGAAGGCTCGATGAAGGCCCTATCGTTGCGATAATCTTGGTCTTTCTTTTGGATGTGCTCACGGAGGGATTATCCCATTCAAGGGTCTTGGAGTCAATAACAAGAGGTGGGCTTGAGAAAGGGTTGCGATGGTGATTAAAAAACCAAGATTAACGCTGAACGAAGGAGATGTCATTCTGAGCGGAGCGAAGAACCTGCTTTTTCGCACAATGCCTTTTGCGCGCTGCCGCGCTTTTCTGGGCGGCTGGAAGCTACTCCCTCCATCCTCCGCGCTCGCCCCTTATGTCGCCCGCTTGCGCGGGCTCTTCTGCCCCGGCTCGCGCCCTCCCCCAGCCCTATGCTCGCTTACGTCTTATGCCCAGCGGTTTGTTTAAAGACTAAAACAACTCGAACGTTATTCAGGCTGCTCAAAAAGGTCCAGATGCGCGGCCCCAGTTTAAATCGGGGAGCGAGGAATGCGGCGTACTCTTTGCCGTACGCCGCTACTACGAGCGACTTGACAAGCAGATGGGCCTTTTTCAGCAGCCTGCTAAAATTCCACCTTCGCCCTTCCTATAATGACCGTCGTATAAGCCGCCCCCTTTTTAAGGGGCGTACGCACAGAGATCCTGCCTTTCACGAGGCCGGTATCCGTTATATAGCCCAATGCCAGGTCCCTCTGCACATTATCCCTGAACGATACGAGCCTGCCTTCGAGCCCATATTCCTCGATGTCTCTCGTGAACCTCAGGCCCACTGAGCTGCTATCTATCCTTAATTCTTTGACATCCTCGAAGTATTCCCTGTACTTTTGCGCCCTCCAATCGGTCCTCCTGATAATGGTCTTTTGGATGGCCAGTTGGGAGACAGGGACCCTGAAGACCTTTGGCCGCCTCTGATACCTGTAGGCGTCGAGTATATGGCCGAGCTCATCCGTCCTCTCGATGCCTATGACAATATCCGGCGAGAGCAGGTCTATCTTGTACTGCTTATATACCCTGCCCAGAGGCTCTGAAATGAGGCCGGTCGTGTCTATAACGACCTTGTCGCACCTCTGCAATGCCCTGTCCAGGAGCAGCCTTGCGCCGGCGAGCGACGGCAGTAGGTTTCCGGGCGGGCTCGTGGCCCCGGTGAAATAGAGCCCTGCCGTCTTTATCCTCTCCCATCCCTTAAAGCCTTTGCTTACGACCCCCCAGCCCAGCGTCGTCGGCGGCCCTATGTGCGACTGTCCCATGTCAAGGTCAAGTATGCCCGTCCTGTTATCGCTGGAGAGGAGGTCTGCCAGGGCCTCTATCAGACTGGTCTTGCCTGTATCAGCCCCTCCGACGATCATTATGCTCCTGGCTTGGCTTGAAAGTATTGCCTTCATTATTTCTCTTTCGAGCTCCAAGTTCCCAATCCTCTTGAAGGTTCACGACAGGTTCTATGATATCAGAGAAAGGCCGCCGGGGAGCGGAGAGAGGAGATTCCAGAATTTTTCTGATTTTTTCTTTGACATTTTTAGACCGTTTGGTAATATTCAAATTGCCTGAAGTATTTCGACGAAAATTCAGAGAATCTTGCGAGTTTTTCCATTATTTCTTAGTGCTTAAAAGAACCCCCCTATATGACATACACGTATCGCTCGGAGCCAGGATGGTCCCCTTTGCAGGTTGGGAGATGCCTGTGCAGTACTCCGGCGTTATAGATGAACACAAGGCGGTCCGCAGTGCCTGCGGCCTTTTCGATGTAAGCCACATGGGCGAGATCGAGATCTCCGGAGACAGCGCTATCGATTTCGTCCAGTTCATAATGACAAACGATATCGAGCGCATAGCCGACGGACAGTGCCAGTATACGCTCCTTTGCAGGGAGGACGGCGGGGTCGTCGACGACACAATCGTCTACAAGTTCAATATCGACCGCTACCTTTTTGTAGTTAACGCGTCGAATAAGGATAAGGTCTTTGACTGGATGCAGCAGGTCCAGGCAAAGGAGAAGTTCCCTGATGTCTCCATAGAGGACCTGAGTGCCTCTTATGCCCAGATAGCGGTCCAGGGACCCAAGGCAATAGACGCTCTGAGGCCTCTTCTGGATGTCGACCCGGCTGATATACGCCATTTCCACTTCCATTTAGGCCTTCTGGCCGGAGAGATAGAGGCAATCGTATCAAGGACAGGCTACACGGGCGAGGACGGCTTCGAGATATACCTCGACCCCGCAGACGCCCCTGCCCTCTGGAAGGCCCTCACAGACTCCGGCATGCCGCACGGCATCCGCCCGGCTGGGCTTGGCGCAAGGGACACGCTGAGGCTTGAGATGGGATATCCTCTCTACGGCCATGAACTCGCTGACGACATAACGCCCATAGAGGCCGGGCTTGGAAAATATGTAAGGTTTTCAAAGGATTTTCCGGGTAAGGAAGTCCTTGAGAAGCAGTCAAGGGAAGGCACTTCAAAGGCGCTTGTCGGGCTCAAGATGCTTGATGCAGGCATACCCAGGCAGGGCTATGAGGTACAATCTGGCGGGAAGACTATCGGCCAGGTCGCAAGCGGGACAATGTCCCCCTCTCTCGAAGTCGGTATCGCGACTGCCTTTGTCAAACCGGAATTCAAGACAGCAGGCTCTACCGTTGAAGTGGTCATAAGGGGGCGCGCCGCAAAGGCAGAAGTAGTGCCCCTGCCGTTCTATAAGAAGTAATCATCTTTATTTAAAGCTTGAAAGGAGAACTACAATATGGATTTCCCGAAGGACCTTAAGTATACCAAGGAGCACGAATGGGTTAGGGTCGAAGGAAAGACCGTCACGGTAGGCATAACGGACTACGCCCAGGACTCCCTCGGCGACGTCGTCTATGTCGAGCTGCCCCAGGAAGGCGCGGCCGTTACCAAGCACGAGCCCTTCGGCGTGGTCGAGTCGGTAAAGGCTGTTTCCGACCTCTACTCTCCCGTGAGCGGAAGCGTAACAGAGGTGAACGACGCCATCATCGACAGCCCTGAGGCAATAAACGAAGACCCTTACGGCGACGCATGGATGATAAAAGTGGAGATAGCCAGCAACAGCGAACTCGACGACCTTCTTACGGCTGACGAATACCAGAAGTTCATCGAGGAAGAGAAATAAGAAGCTGTGCCCTACATCCCCCATACCGAACAGGATATACAGAAGATACTCAAGGCTCTCGGCGCTTCAAAGGTAGAGGAGGTACTCTCCCAGCTGCCTGCCTCTTTGAGACTTACCAAAGCCCTTGACCTGCCTGCAGGGCTCTCCGAGCAGGAGCTTGCGGCCCATCTCCGCGAGCTTGGTTCAAGGAACACGACGGTACAGGACTATTCGAGCTTTCTCGGCGCGGGCGCGTACAACCATTACATACCTGCAATAGTAGACAGCGTAATCTCCCGCTCCGAGTTCTTTACCTCCTATACGCCTTACCAGCCCGAGCTATCCCAGGGCACTCTGCAGGCCATATTCGAATACCAGACCCTTGTCTGCCAGCTCACAGGCATGGACGTTGCCAATGCCTCGCTCTATGACGGCGCTACCGCGGTTGCGGAGGCCGCCCTCATGGCAAGGAGGATTACAGGCAAACAGGGCATCGTCCTATCGAGCGCGCTCCATCCAGAGTACAGAAAGACGGTGAAGACCTACCTCGTAGGCACAGGCGACCAGCTCTCAGAGGTAATGTACTGCACCGAGACCGGAGTGACGCTGCCCGGGGCCGTAGAGGCCGCCATAAGTGACTCGACCGCCTGCGTCATCGTCCAGCACCCGAACTTCTTCGGCTGCCTCGAGGACGTCCAGGCCGTTGCCGAAGTCGTACACCGGAAAAAGGCGCTCCTCGTCATCGTAGTGAACGAGGCGATCTCATTGGGATTATTGAAGCCTCCGGGCGAGACCGGCTGCGACATTGTCGTTGGCGAGAACCAATCATTCGGAAACTCATTGAGCTACGGCGGGCCGTACCTCGGCTTCATGGCAACAAAGGACGAGTTCATCCGGCAGATGCCGGGCCGCCTCATCGGCCAGACAGTGGACAGGGACGGCAAGAGGGCATTCTGCCTTACATTCGCCACAAGGGAGCAGCACATAAGAAGGGAACGGGCGACTTCCAATATATGCACCAACCACGGCCTTTGCGCCCTGGCTGCCGCGGTCCACATGGTGGGGCTCGGCTCGCAGGGCCTTAAGAAGTTAGCCAGCCTCAACCTCTCAAAGGCCGAATATTTGAAAAAGAAGCTTTCTGAGGCGGGCGCGCAACTGGCATTCAGCGCGCCTACCTTCAATGAATTTACGATAAAGGTAAATAAAGACCCCGGACAGGTACTTAATAATTTACTGGGGAAGAAAATTATCGGAGGCCTCGGCCTCAAGAGGTTCTACCCTGCCCTCGACCGCCATATCCTCGTGACCGCCACAGAGATGAACTCAAAGGCGGAGATGGACGCACTTGCAGAGGCGATAAAAGGGGCGTAGGGTGCGCTGACTCGCACCAATTCTCTACGGCGGGTTCAGGTTTTCAACCTGAACCCGCAAAGAATCCTCTCTTAAGTCTTTCTTAAACGGAACGGTATTCAAAATGGAAGCTAACGGCATAAAGGGGCTCCTCCTTGAGGAGCCCGTCATATTTGAGAAGTCCTCAAAGGGGCGCATCGGCATAGAGCCTCCCTCATCCGATGTGCCTGAGGCAGACCCCGCAAAGGTCATCCCCAAAAAGCTCCTGAGGGACGACCTCGACGGCTTTCCTGATGTTGCCGAGATAGACACCGTGCGTCACTACACCAGGCTCTCGCAGTGGAACTTCGGCGTGGACTCGGGCTTCTATCCGCTCGGCTCCTGCACCATGAAGTACAACCCCAGAATAAACGAGTGGGCGGCCCGCCTTCCGGGCCTCTCTCTCATACATCCGTACCAGCCAGAGGAGCTTACGCAGGGCGCGCTTGAGCTGATGCATTCCCTCGAAGCCTATCTTGCCGAGATAACCGGCATGGATGCGATCACACTCCAGCCTTCTGCAGGCGCGCACGGCGAGCTATGCGGCCTCCTGATGATAGCCGCGTACTACAAATCGATTGGGAAACCTCGTACCAAAATAATTATTCCCGACACTGCCCACGGCACAAACCCGGCAAGCTCTCACCTCGCTGGGTTCAAAGTCGTGCCCATCAAAACAGAAGGCAAGGACGCGCTTTCCGTCGAGGCAGTGGCCGCTGTGATGGATGAGGACACGGCTGGCCTCATGCTCACAAACCCGAACACAATAGGCCTCTTCGAGAAGAACATAAGAGAGATTGCCGAGCTCGTCCATAAGAAGGGCGGCTTTTTATACTGCGACGGCGCGAACATGAACGCGCTCATGGGCCTCACCAAGCTTGGCGAGATGGGCGTGGATGTCGTCCAGCTCAATCTGCACAAGACCTTCTCGACCCCGCACGGCGGCGGCGGCCCCGGAAGCGGCCCTGTGGGCGTGGGCAAAAAGCTCGAACCCTTCCTGCCAAAGCCGAGGATAAGGAAAGAGGGCGGCAAGTACAGCCTCGATTATGACAGGCCGCAATCCATCGGCAGGATGAAGTCGTTCTACGGCAACTTCTCCATCATGGTCAGGGCATACGCCTATATCCGCCGGATGGGCAGAGACGGCCTGAAGAGGGCGAGCGAGACCGCGATATTGAACGCCAACTATATTAAAGAAAAGCTCAAGGGCACATACGACCTTGCCTTTGACGAGCCGTGCATGCACGAGTGCGTATTCTCTGACAAGATACAGCTCGGCTATGGCGTATCGACGCTGGATGTCGCAAAACGCCTCATAGACTACGGCTATCACCCGCCGACAATATATTTCCCGCTTGTCGTGCATGGCGCGATAATGATCGAGCCGACGGAGACAGAGACCGTCGAAACGCTCGATAAGTTCATCGATGTAATGAAGGCGATTGCCGAAGAGGCGAAGACGAATCCGGAGCTTCTCAAGAACGCGCCGACAAGGACAAAGGTAAAGAGGGTGGATGAGACAAGGGCGGCAAGGGAGCCGGTCTTGAGGTGGAAGAAAGAGAAATGACAAAAGCCCGCGAAAGCGGGCTTTTTTGTGCGCTGAGAAAATGTTAAAGGGTTTAACTTTTGGTTCTGGAGGGCTCAGGGTGTAAGACTCTGAGCCTTTTTATTTATCTCCCCTTCCTTGAAGGGTGCGCCGTGCGCACCATTTTGATCTTTTTTTCAAACACCGGGTATAACGCGAAGCGAGCATAAGGTTGGGGGAAGGGCGCGCGAGCCGAGGCAGCAGGAGCGAGGACGGCTTTATGTCAGAGCGACATAAAGCGCGGAGGATGGGGGAAGAAAGCGAGAGAAGCCTTATGCCCAAAAGAGCGCGGCAGCGCGCAAAAGGGTTTTTGCTAAAACGCTTAAAAGATGAGATTGCTTCGCTCCGCTCGCAATGACAGGCCTGCTTTAAATCCTACCTTGCCGACACAATCACATAATTGAACTCTCCCATGACCTCGATGTACTCCCTCTCCCACTTGGCCGGGAGCGGCGGGTAGAGCGCGCCCAATTTCAGGGCGGTGATGACATTTTCATCAAGCGCGGGATATCCGGTCGACCTTACTATCTTGAAATCCGAGACTGAGCCGTCCTTGTTAATCCTGAAGAGCATACGGAGGGTTCCCTGCCAGCCGTTCCTTGCGGCGGCTAAAGGGTACTCCCAGTAGAGGTTGAGCTTATGCGCTATGGAGCTTGTATAATTGCCAAGGTCCAGCTCCTCTGTATTTATCTGAAGGCTGTGGCCAAGCTCATAAGTCGGCGACGAGGCCGGGGCCTCTCCCGCGTTCCCCTGCGAGGCATCGGACTTGCGCTTGATGCTCTTGGTCGGGGCCTTATCTGATAAATCTCTCTTCGCTATATTCGTCAGCTGCTCGTCACTCGGGAAGAGGCTCGGCCTTTTTTTGCCAGTCTTTGTACCCGCGTCTCCTTTTACAACGCCCTCGCCTTCGAGCGGTTTTGCTTCCATCCCCCCGCCCTCAGGCCCTGTGCTGCCGATTGCAGGAACGCCAGCTTTTGGAGATCTGCCGTCCGGTATGGCCTGAGGCTCAACCGCAGGCTTTGCAGGCTGCCCCGGCGCAGGGGCGGTCTCGCGGACGACCCTCTGCTCCTTTGATGAAAGAACCGCGGACTCCTTCTTTTCAGTTGAACGGTTCGATTCGTCCGGCCGGGGCACTTCTCTTACATACTCCTTCGGCTTGGTGTATTCCTTTCGGGCAGGCGGGGGCTTTACCTCTGCGGGCTTTTTTGCCAACGCCTCCTCTTTCGGGAGCGCGCGCTTTACCTCGGGAGCTGGAGGCGGCGCCTCAAGCTCTACGGGTATAGGCGCGATGGCAATCCGCTGCCGCTGAATGAGGTCCTTTGGCAATAGCTCGACGACCCCGATAGCCGCCAGGTGCAAAAGCACCGAAAGCGTCAGGAAAATCAGCAGGGTATGCTCTGGTTCTCGGAAGGTTTTGATTGACATGCACTATTAAATCTGTCAAGATTTAAGAAGGTTTTACACTATTTTACACTCTATTGAGGGGTAACACAAATGTTCGGGCTCGGCACCACGGAGCTTATAGTAATACTCGTCATCATCCTCGTCCTCTTCGGCGCCGGAAAGCTGCCTGAGATAGGCTCAGGACTTGGCAAGGCCATAAAGAACTTCAAGCGTTCGTCCAGCGAGAACGACATCGACGTCACTACCAAGGACGACAAAGAGAAGCTCAAGAAGTAAGCCCTATCTTTTTCCTTTTCCACCTCTATCAAACAATACCTCCTTCGCAGCCTGCTTGACCTCGGGATGTATGGTCGTGTCTTCGGATATCGCCGAGAGGTCCTGCGCGAGCATGAACTCGATCAATGCGATAGATATCCTCGTAGGCGTATAAGGGTTCCTCGATACCGCCTTTAAGACATCATACCTCTTCGACCATTTCTTATGCAGGGTAACGCGCTTCAATACATGGGGCGAGTTTGGCCGCTTTGAGGCGATCTTCAAAACCTCTTTTTCCGTTATCCGCGGGTTGTTGAGCAGGTTCTCGATGACGACAGGGTCAGGGTCTGACAGGAGCTTTTCCAGGTGCTTTATAAGGTGGGACCTGGCAAGGCTGCGCCT